>Ga0181520_10008010_pt1 | contig 15234 bp, 12 predicted proteins | sample PEATcosm2014_Bin_29_FD_132451 | JGI IMG/M metagenome (GOLD analysis project Ga0181520, IMG submission 132451) | Peatland microbial communities from MTU Mesocosm Facility, Houghton, MI, USA - PEATcosm2014_Bin02_30_metaG | ecosystem: Environmental > Terrestrial > Soil > Wetlands > Peat | place...
GCCTTCTTGGCGCGGATCGGATGACAGCCTGAGACCAGCACCAGTTCGTCGTCGTGCGGGAGTTGCATCACTTCGCCAGGCGTCAGCAGCGGCCGAGCGGTTTCTTGGCGCGACACCATGAGGTGGCCGAGCCATGGGCTCAAGCGGTGGCCGGCATAGTTCTTCATCGCCCGCATCTCGGTGGCGGCGCCGAGCGCGTCCGATACGCGCTTGGCGGTTCGTTCGTCGTTCGTCGCGAAGCTCACGCGGACGTGGCAGTTGTCGAGGATCGAGTTGTTCTGGCCGTAGGCCTTCTCGATCTGGTTCAGCGACTGCGCGATGAGGAAACTCTTCAGGCCGTATCCAGCCATGAAGGCCAGCGCGCTCTCGAAGAAATCGAGGCGACCGAGCGCCGGGAATTCGTCGAGCATCAGCAGCAGGCGATGGCGCCGGCGCTTCGATTCCAGCTCTTCCGTCAATCGTCGGCCGATCTGGTTCAGAATCAGGCGGATGAGCGGCTTGGTCCGGCTGATGTCGGAGGGCGGCACGACAAGGTAGAGGGTCGCGGACCGAGCGTCTTCGACAAGATCGCGAATGCGCCAATCGCACTGGCGCGTTACGGCCGCGACCACGGGATCGCGATAGAGTCCGAGAAACGACATCGCGGTCGACAGCACGCCGGAGCGTTCGTTCTCGCTCTTGTTCAGAAGTTCGCGTGCGGCGCTGGCGACGACGGGATGCACGCCGCCTTCGCCCAGATGCGGCGTCGTCATCATCGCGCGCAGCGTCGTCTCGATCGGGCGCTTGGGGTCGGAGAGGAAATTGGCGACGCCGGCGAGGGTCTTATCGGGCTCGGCGTAGAGGACATGCAGGATCGTGCCGACCAGGAGCGAATGGCTGGTCTTCTCCCAGTGGTTGCGCCGCTCCAGCGCGCCCTCCGGATCGACCAGCACGTCCGCGATGTTCTGGACGTCGCGCACCTCCCATTCGCCGCGGCGCACTTCAAGCAACGGGTTGTAGGCGGCGCTCTGCGCATTGGTCGGATCGAACATCAGCACGCGGCCGAAACGCGCGCGCCATCCGGCGGTCAGCGTCCAGTTCTCGCCCTTGATGTCGTGAACGATCGCCGAGCCCGGCCAGGTCAGCAGGGTCGGCACGACCAGGCCGACGCCCTTGCCGCTGCGGGTCGGCGCGAAGCACAGCACATGCTCGGGGCCGTCGTGGCGCAGATACTCGCCGCGCCAGCGGCCGAGAAGCACGCCGTCGTGATCGAGCAGGCCGGCCTCGCGGACTTCACGCGCCTCGGCCCAACGCGCGGAGCCGTAGGTGGTGACTCGTTTGACCTCCCGCGCACGCCAGACCGCCATCGAGACGGCCACGACGACCGCGGCGATTCCGCCGGACGCTGCGATGTAGGCGCCCTCGACGAAGACATCGCGCGCGTAGGCGTCGAACGCGAACCACCACCAGAAGAAGGCGGGCGGATGGTAGAAGCGCCAGCCGAACAGCTCGAACCAAGCGTGCCCGAGCTGCGCTTGGAAACCGAGCCGCCAAGCCGTCCACTCCGTCGCCGACCACACGAAGGCGAGCACGACGGCGCTGACGAGGAGAACTTGGCCCCAGAGGATTTTAGTCGCGTTCATGGCGACGGGGGATCAAGAGGCCCTTCTATAGCGCGTTCAAGCCCGAATTGCTGGCGCGCGGGTTTCAGGATAGAGCGGCGAAGGATTCGGACGGCTTGTGAGTGAGGCTCGATTTGAGGCCATCCTCCAGCACATCAACGGGATTACTGCTCGGCGCCCTTTCAGGCCATTCTCGGCCTTGGAGGGCTCGCCTGAAAGCGGGCGTTGGCTCCTGCGCGGTGCGCTGCAGACATTGGACCGTAAGGGCGCAAACGCCGCAACCCGGATGAACGAGCTTTCCAGTATGATGGTGAGAACGCGCGTCGTCTCGGTCGAACGCGCGGAGCCGCGGAGACGCAGGGCGTCGAGGCCATTCGCTGTGCGGCTCACTCAGCGAGCTTGATGACGCTGCACCCATAGGATCCGAGCTTCAGGGCGCCATTGACGGACTGGCCGGTCAACAGATCGACGCCGCTGGGGACGCCAGAGACAGTCGCGGGATCGGCGTCGGTGTTGAGCACAAACAGAAGCTTGCGTCCCTTGGCTTCGCGCACGGTCACTTCAACTTTCTGCGGAAGGTCTGGAATCAAAGGCGCGACGCCGGCAGATGGAAACACCTGCTCGGCCAGCCCCTCGACCAAAGAGTCCGTGAGATATGTGCCGACGTAGATGGCTTGGCCCTTGCCGTGCTTGCGCCGAGTGACCGCAGCCCGCCCGCCGGCGAAGCGATTGCTCCACCAGCCGATCACGTCGACATCCGCGTCGACATCCAACAGCTCGTAGAGGTGCGCGGCGTCGTATTCTTGATTGCCCAGCGTCAAGCGGTAACCGCGAGCGGTTGAACCGGCAGGCGGGCGGACGGCAGGCGCATTCGAACCGGGACGGGGCGGAGGCGACGGAAACAGGCCGTCGGAGCCAGGCTCGGCCACCCGCCCAGTTTCTTCGACGCGCACGCCGCAGAGCCTAGACAGACCCGGCTCGGGCGGTTGGACGCGAAGGACGTGGTTATTATGGTCCCGCGTGCCCGTAAGCGCGCCGACCACGAGCGTGCCGCCGTTGGCGACAAAAGCCTCGACCGCCGCATCCCATTCCGGCTTCCACATCACCCAATGGGGGACATAGAGCAGCTTGATGCGCGAGAGGTCGTCTTCGGGATGGATGAACCCGCACGCGATACCTTTGGAATAGCAAAGGCGATGCAGCCGCATAGCGTCCTCGACAGGACTCGGCAGCCCGATTGGATAGGTCTTGTGCGCCTCCTGATTGTCGAAGTCAGCGCCGGCAATGGCGACGTCCATCCGCACCGACGTGCCAATCAGGTCTGTCTTGAGCTTGGCGATATCGCTCGCGAATTCGACGGCCTCGGCGTAACGCCGCCGCGGGACGTCGTCATGATCGATGATCCCCATCCAATAGATCTCGGCGCCAAAATGCGCCGGACGCCAGCGAAAGAACAGCAGGCTGTCGGCTCCTCGGGCGACGGACGTCATCGCCATCCGTCGCATTTCGCCGGGCTCTGGCGTCATCGTCGAAAAACCCGGTTGGCTGCCAAAGCCGGACGCTTGTTCCGGCACGATGAAGTTGCCCGTGTAGGAACGACAAATGTCGAGATGCAACGCTTGGGTTGGCGCGTGTCCTCCCGTTCGGCTCTGTTCGTCGTAGAGCATCGGGTAGATGTCGAAGCCCAGGAAGTCGAGGTCCCGGCCAAACTGGCCGCGGAAATCGATGTCCGCCAGCCGACCGACGTTGTGGAAAATGAACCAGCGCGGATTGGCCGCGCGCAGGATTTCCACCTGATCCTGCTGAAAGGCCGCCGTCATCGCCGCGAGGAAGCGATGATAGTCCTGCACGTGGCCCGGGCTCGGAAATGACGGGTTCGCGTTGCGCGGCAAGCCCACCTGATCGAAATCGTCGTAGGCGGTCGCCCAGAAATGGCCGCCCCAGACGAAATTGAGTTGGTCGATCGTCTTGTAGCGCTCTTGCAGGTAGCGGCGGAATTCGCGCTCGGTCGCCTCGGAATAGGAGGTTGAAACGGTGGTGTTCAGCTCGTTGTCGGTCTGCCAACCGATCACATGCGGATTGTCCCGGTAGTGGTCGACCAGAGCCTTCGTGATGCGACGGCTGTGGACGCGATAGTCGGGACAGTTGGTGTCGGCGTGCTGACGTGATCCATGGCTGGCGACGCGGCCGTTCTCGTCGACGCGGAGCACGTTGGGATAGGCGGCGGTGAGCCAACGCGGCGGCGTCGCCGTCGGCGTGCACATGATGGTCTTCACGCCTTCAGCGGCCAGACCTTCAATGGCGCGGTCGAACAGCGAAAAATCAAAGACGCCCTCGCGCGGCTCGAAGATGTGCCAGGCGAATTCCCCCATTCGCGTGACATTGAACCCCGCCGCCGCGATCCGCTTGGCGTCGTGAGCCCAGTAACTTTCATCCACCTGTTCGGGATAGTGCGGCGCGCCGATCAAAAACGCGTCGAGATTGAGCGGACGCCAGACAGACGGCGGCGCGGAAGTGCTGCGTTGCATTGGAGCTTTGTGCCTTGTTTTGTCAGGATTTGGCGGCCGGCTTCGGCGCGGAGACGGTTCGCCCATCCGCGTCGAAGAGATAGGCGGAGCCGTTGTCGAAGCCGATCGATATCGCCGCACCGGCGGCGAAGGGTTTGATGTCGCTGATTTGGATGGTGAAGACGCTGGCCCCGCTGTCCGACCCGGTCGTCGCGAGCGCGCCGCCGTCAGCGTAGACAATGGTCTCCCGGCCGAGATATTCGGTCAGCCGAACATTGCCGGGAAATCTGACCTGCGCCGAGGCGTCGTCGATGCGCAACTTTTCCGGCCGCACCCCCACCGTAACATTAGCGCCTTCAGAGAGCGGCTTGACCAGAGCGTCGAAGGCGAGGCTGAGCCCGCCGCCGCATGAGACTTTCGCGCCTCGCGCATCGGCGGCCACAACCTTTCCCGCAACGAAATTCATGCGCGGCGCGCCGAGAAACCCGGCGACAAATTGGTTGGCGGGATTGTTGTAGAGCGCGTGCGGTGAGCCGACCTGTTCGATTGCGCCGCGATTGAGAACCACGATTCGGCTCGCCATCGTCATGGCCTCAACCTGATCGTGCGTTACGTAGATCATGGTCGATCCGAGCGCGCCGTGCAGGGTTGACAGTTCCACTCGCATTTGAGTTCGCAGCGCCGCGTCGAGGTTGGACAGCGGCTCGTCGAACAGAAAGACGTCGGGCGAGCGCGTGATGGCGCGACCGATCGCCACCCGCTGGCGTTGGCCGCCTGACAACTGCTTCGGCAACTTCTCAAGCTGCTCCTCGAGCCTGAGGATCCTCGCGGCGCGGGCCACGGCGGCGGCGATCTCGGCCTTCGGCCGTTTGGCCATCCTCAGGCCGAAGCCCATGTTTTCCGCGACCGTCATGTGGGGATACAGAGCGTAGGATTGGAAGACCATGGCGATCCCACGGTCGCCCGGTTCAAGATTCGTCACGTCGCGACCCTTGATCAACAGTCGTCCCGACGTAACCTTCTCGAGACCGGCGATCGTTTTCAACAGCGTCGACTTGCCGCAACCGGACGGCCCGACCATGACGGCGAACTCTTTGTCGTCGACTGTGAGGTTGATGTTCCTCAGCGCATGAAAGCCGCCGTAGTGCTTTTCGATGTTTTGAATCTCGACGCTCAGCATGACGAACGAAACCCTTGTGGTGTTGTCAGCCCTTCACGGCGCCCATGGTCAGGCCGGCGATGAAATGGCGTTGCATGAGGAAGAACATCGTGACGGGCGGGACCGCGACCATGATCGTCGCCGCCGCCACCAGATTCCACGCCGACACCCACTCGCCGCGCAGATTGTTGAGGCCGGCGGTCACGGGCTTCACGGCGTCGCTCTGCGTCAACACGATCGCCCAGAAATAGTCGTTCCAGACGAAGGTGAAGGTAAGAATCGCCAGGGCCGCGAGGGCTGGCCGAACCAGGGGCACGACCACATACCGCAACGTCTGATATGGCGAGGCGCCTTCGGCGCGCGCGGCTTGGAAAAGCTCATCGGGCAGCGCCGCGATGAAATTGCGCATGAAGAGCGTGGCGAAGCCCGTCTGGAACGCCGTGTGAAACAGGATGAGCGCGAGATAGGTGTCGTAGAGCCCGAGCGTGACCATGAGGTCGCGAACCGGGATCATCATGATTTGGGCCGGCAGGAAGTTGCCTCCGACGAACAACGCGAACATCAAGCGCGCGCCGGGAAACCGATGCCGCGATAGTACGTAGCCGGTCAGGGTTGACAAGACCAAGACTCCGGCCACCGAGGGGAGCGTGATGATCAGGCTATTGAGAAAATACCGGGCCATCGCGGTCTGCTGGAAGACCGCCCGATAGTTCTCGATGAAGTTGATGCTTCGCGGCCAGCCCCAGTAGTTGCCCGCCATCACCTCTTCAAAGGAACGCAGCGAGGTCATGATCACCGCGACGAGCGGCAGCAACCAGAGAACGAGAACCAGGGACACCAGCCCGACATAGGCCGCGCGGCGGAGCGGCGCGGCGGCAGGAATGACGCGCGGATACATCAGGCGGGCTCCTTTTCGGGCCCCAGGAGCATGCGCAGATACCAGACGATGAACACGGTCATGACCGCAAACAGCACCGTAGCGATGGCGGCCCCGTATCCGAATCGATAGGAAAAGATCGACTGTTCGTACATCTGGTACGCGAGCACGGTGGATGAGCCGAAGGGCCCGCCGGACGTCATCACCGCCACCATGTCGAACGAACGCAATGCGCCGATCACGGTCACCGCGAGCGCGATGAAGCTCACTTCGCGCAATTGCGGCAGCACCACGTTCCACAGCATCGCCCACCCGCGTGCGCCGTCGACGCGCCCGGCGCCGATCAGGTCCTCGCTGAGATTGTTGAGTCCGGCCAAGAAAAGCACGAGGCAGAACGCAATCTGCGGCCACAGCGCCGCCACCACCACCGCGAACGTGACGAAGTTCTCGTCGGAAAGGAGCGCTGGAGCCGTTCCACCGAAATGGTTGAAGATCAGGGCCAGAAGACCGAACGTGGGATCGTAAACCCAGGTGAACAGCACGCCCACGGTGACCGACGCGAGAACCAGAGGCACAAAGAACAACGACTTCAGCATCCGCATGCCGGCGATCGGTTGATTGAGCAGCAAGGCGAGCGCGAGGCCGATCGGCGGCGCCGACATGAACATGGCCAACCAGATCAGATTGTTCTTCAACGAGACATAGAATTGGGGATCGTGAAAGAGCTGCTCGTAGTTCAGCAAGCCGACCCAGTGTTTCGCTCCGATCCCGTCCCAGTCGTAGAACGAAACCCAAACCGTCAGGATCGACGACAGTATGATCACGACGCCAAAGAGAACGGCGCCGGGGGCAAGGAAGAGAGTCGGCGCCAGCCACGACCGATGGCGCCGCCAGTAGGCGGACATAGGCAAAGCCTCAGCGTTTCAGCGTCGGGAACCCCGACGAGGTCGATACGTAGACACGACGAAATCACAAACTGCCGCCCAGCCGAACGACCGACGATGGAATCCGAAACGCCGTCTCCGGCGATCCGGCTGGGCCAAGAGCTTACGGGTGGGGAGGACCCCGTCAGCCCTTGAAGATACGCACGCGAGTCGCCTCGAGGCTTTCCTGGATCTGCTGGCGCCGTTCGGGCTTGGCCATGAATTGCTGAAAGCCTTTCAGGCCTTCCTGCGCCATATCCGGATCCGTATCGCGGTCGAAGTATTGCGCCGAACCAACAACGGTCTTGAACGATGCGACGGCGGCGTTGATGAGCGGATCCTTGCTCGGCGGACAATCGCTGCGCGGGGGAACTGCGCTTTCCGCTTCGAGAAACTCCGACAGATTGTCGGGCCGGTAGAAGTAGGCAAGGAAATCCCGCGCGCCTTCCTTGTTCTTGGCGTTCTTGGGAATGTGGATCGAGTTCAGCGAAAAATCCTCGTAGCGCGCAACGTCTGGCGCGATCTCGGGGAAGGGCGTGTAGGCGATCTGATCCTGCTGATCCGGCGGGAAGCCGTATTTGATAAAGCCGGCCAGATCCATCATCGCCGCCTTCTTCTGGGCGAGCGCCGCAGCGGCTTGCTCCCAGCCCGACGAGGTCTCGTTCGGCGTGAAGAGCCCGGCCTTGATCATCGCTTCCCACTTGTCGAACACCGGCGTGAGGGCCGCGTCGGTGTAGGCCATCTTGCCGTCCATCAGGGCCATATGCTTGTCGAGGCCGTTGATGCGCAGATTCATATGGTCGAACCATCCCGCGGCGGGCCACAATTCCTTGGTGCCGATGCTCACCGGAATCATGTTCGCCGACTTGGCCTTCTCTCCGAGCGCCAGCAGATCGTCCATGGTCTTCGGCGGCGTCCAGCCCTTCTCGGCGAAAACATCCTTGCGGTAGAAGAGGCCCCAGAGCAGACCGCCGAGCGGCAGACCGTACTGCTTGCCGTCGACGGTGACCGCCGCGGTTGTCGTCCCAAGGACGCTCTTGTAGTTCTCGCGCGCGAACAGGTCCGAGATGTCGTCAAACAGATCGCGCTTCACGAAGGCTTTCATCCGGTTGCCGGAGAACCAGAAGCAAACGTCGGGAGCGCCGACGACCAGATAACTGCGGATCGCGGTCTTGTGAGCCTCGTGATCCATGTTGTTAATGATGACCTTGACGCCGCTCGTCTTCTCGAATTCGCTGGCGATGCGTTGCAGCACATCGCGCTGCGCCGCGCTGCCAATGTTGGAAATGATCGTCATTTCCTTGCTTTGAGCCAGGGCTGGACGACCGAGCGTCGTGCCGGCCAGGGCCGCCGCTCCAGCGCCGACGAGGAACTCGCGACGAGACGCCGAAATTTCGGGGATCCAAAGCCTTCTTTTCATTGTTCTTCCTCCCGGACAGAAACGCCCACACATTGATCACGCAATGTTTCTGTGGGTTGCCTCCGCCGAGCCCTTGGAGCCGTTGGCGATGCTGGCTCGGCGTTTGATTTTTGAGTTTTGGTAGCCTAGCCTGCGCTCTAACGCAATAGTTAATTTACGAAAAAAATAAATGCGTGGCAATGCTGGCACATCGCGGGCGCTAAACCGTCGGCTCATTCTGAATCTGCTGCGCAGTCGCGGGGCGATTTCGCGCAGCGAAATCGCATCGATCACCGGACTCAGCCCGGCGGCCGTGACATTTGTCGTCGGGGAGCTTGTCGACGAGTCCTTGATCGTCGAACGCGAGGCGGTCGTCGGCGCCACGGGACGTCGCCCGGTCCCCATCGACATCAATTACGAGGCGCATCTGGCGATCGGATTCAAGATACACGCGCACTGCATCGACTGCGTGTTGACCGACCTGGCGACCACCCCGCTCGCATTTCTGGAGGCGCCCGTGACCGACGTGAGCCCCAGCGGCATGATTGAGACCATTGCGGAGGCAATCCCCGCGTTATTGGCCAAAGGCGAATGCACCGACAGGAAGGTTATGGGGATCGGCGTATCCATTCCGGGAGAGATCGACGCCCTCAACGGGATCTGTCTTCAGAGCCCAAGATTCGGCTGGCGGGATCTTCCATTCGCCCAGCTTCTCGCCGAACAAGTCCACGTTCCCGTTTGGATCGACGACGACATCAACGCATTTGCCGTCGCACAGAAGCTCTTTGGCGCCGGCCGGAGCCATCGCAACTTCGTCGCGCTGGCGATCGGCGCCGGCATCGGAAGTTCGCTCGTCGTCAACGGCGAAATCTACCACGGCGCCCACAGCGCAGCCGGCAAATTCGGGCACACAATCTCCGTTCCTGGCGGGAGGCTGTGCGAATGCGGTCGGCGCGGCTGCCTTATGGCGCATGCCGCCGAACCGGCCATGGTCGACGCTTGGCGCGCCAGGACCGGCGCCGCGACGGCCACCCGGGCGGACTTCGTCGCGGCGGTCGCCGCAAATCAGGAGCACGCCCTCGCCGTTCTGGACGACGCCGGATCGCGCATCGGCCGTCACCTCGCGGATTTGGTCAATCTCATCGACCCCGAGGTGATTGTCGTGGGAGGCGAGTCTATGCAGTTCGGCGAGGCGCTTCTCGCGCCAATGCGGAACGCGATGGAGGAGCAAGTCTTCTTCGCCAAACCGGCGCTTCTGCCAGACTGGGTGCCGGGCTCTTGGGCCCGCGGCGCCGCTGCGCTGGCGACGCAGAATGTCTTTAATTTCGAGCGATCGCCCAGCGGCTAGCCGCCGCCTGCAGTGCAGAGCGCTCACATCGGACGCCGGTTTGTTCGCGGGTGCGCGTTTCGAGATTTCATTTGCCCGAAGCTGCCAGACCGTTCTCGGCCAGGTGCAGCAGTTAATCGCCCCAGGGGTCGGAGGCTCGGCTTCCGTTCGTTGGTCCAATTCGACAACAATCAAATTCCTATTCCCCTTGTGCGCCCAAGAGTCCATTCGACCGTTCCATCGGGCGCGACTACGCCTGATACCTCTCTTCCGAGTTTCCGCTCCAGCGCTGGACGCCACGGTACGAGTTGGAATCCGAGGCCATCATCGATCATGGCGAATCGCCCCGAGGCGAGCATGAGGCGCTGGCGATAGACGCCGGCGACGCGCTGGCCTTCGGTGGACGGGCGATGCGTCAGACCGGTTTCAGCTTTGAGCTTTGCCGAGGCTTCGCCTAGCTCCCGCTGCTTCAAGGTGTTGAGCAGATCGCGCGCGAATACGACCCGCTGGCCCTGCCGTCGCGCCATGCCCTCCTCAACGAGGTGATCGACACGACGCTCCATCGCTTCGCGGACTTCGGCGGCGAATCCGCCGCCGCTGGTCGCCGGCTCTCGCGCGAGAAGCTGGCGGTCGATCCAGGTCGCGCCCGACGCGGTGACCTGCACCTCGATAGCGAGGTCCGAACGTGTAGCAAGGGACAGCCGCCTTCGCCCGCTCGCGTCTTCATACGATCGTGCCTCGACGATCGCTCCAGGTTTCGCGTCACCGGTTAGCTCGAGGTCGGCGAATCGGAGATGATGCGTCCGGCCATCGACGCCCTCTACGATCGCGTACGCCGATCCCTTCAGCTCGTCGTGCAGCCCGCGCGCGACCAGCCGGCCGAGGACAGGCGCGGCCGGGTCGTCGCCGTGCAAGGCGAAGCCGGAGACGTCCGGGTCGCGGCCGGCGTGGGCAATAGCGCGATGCATGGTCTTGATGATGTCGCCGCGGACCGAAAGGTCGCGCAACGTCTGCTCGGCGCCGGGCTTCAACGTCCAACGCGCCGAGCCAACTTTTTCGGCGAGCCCGAGCCGTTCGAGCTTTGCCGCGCGGCCGAGCATCAGCCGGCGCAATTCGGGGTCTTCGTCCGACGCGCCAAGTCGTAGGTCGGCGACGCCGGCACAGTCATCGGCGATGTTCCGCAGCGCCCGGTCGAGGCTGGTCCAGCGCTCGGCCTCGACCTCCTTCTCCAGCGACGATCGGACTTCCTGCTCGCTGCGCGGGCCCAGCTCCAAGGTGACGCGCTCGGCGGCGCGATCGCGGAAGCCCCGGCTGATGTAGTCGCGACTGATGACGAGGTCCTGGCCGTCGTCGCCGCGACCGCGGATCAGGAGATGGACGTGCGGATTGTCGGTGTTCCAGTGGTCGACGCCGACCCAGTCGAGCTTCGTTGCGAGATCGCGTTCGACGTCGGCCATCAGCTCGCGCGTAAAGCCGCGGAGACTCTCGAGCTCCGCGGCGTCTTCTGGCGAGATAATGAACCGAAAATGATGCCGGTCACCCTCGCACCGCTCGGCGAAAGCCCGCTCGTCCGCGACCTCAGAGCCTGCATCGAACATCCGAGCGTCGGCGCCGTCGCGGGTGACGCCTTCGCGCCTGAGATAGGCGATGTGCTTGGGGAGTGGCGCCGAACGAAAGCGCTCGCCGTGGTGACGGACGACGCGCGCCTTCGTTACCACCCGTCGCGACGTCGAATGCAGCGACAGGGAGAGCGCCGCGCGCCGACCCCGGCCGAAGCGCGAACGGCTGGCGCCGGCCTTGCCGCGGCCGAAACTCTCGCCGACATGGCCCGCCTTCTTCGCAGCGCGCATGACCTCGCCGACAAAGCTCTTGGGACGTTTGGCGCCTTGGCTCCCTCGCCGGATGCGGCCCGGCCGGATGTGGAGGTCGTCGTCGCGGCTGATCATGGCGCAGGAGGCGGTTCGCGGAAGGAACGATGGCGCTCGGGGCGTTGAAGTCGTTGCGCATTCGGCGCCAAGCGCCAGCAGGGCCCGTTCTCGAAATGCCGAAAATCCTCAAGCCAACCAACCACATGCGCCCGGCCGGAGGCGGCGCTTTTCCCTTGCCGTCCATGGCCCGCGTCCCCGAGCTCCCGACGCCCTGCAACCAAAGACGCGAAGATCCCCGACAAGCTGCGGCGAGGCGCGATTTGAATCATTGCGGCCGAAGCTCCGCGATGCGGCGCACGAACAGATCGCCCGACTGCGGCGCGAGACCCGACAGATCGACAATTGCGCGGGCGGTCGGCCGGCGTTCCGGCTGCACTGCAAATGATGGCCGATCGTCGGCCGGGTTGCTCTCGGCCTGCACGGGGAACAGCAGCGCCCGCAGCCAAGCGCCGGCGTCGGCGACGACGGGAGGCCTATCGTCGATCTGACCGCCGCCGATAATCGGCGCCAGCATGGCGACATATTGCTGAGTCTCGATGGGCAGCGGTCGACCGGCGCGCAGATGCTCCTCGTATCGACGCGGTCCCGCATTGTAGGCCGCAAGGAATCCCGGCGTTCCGTAGCGATCAAGCATCTCGCGAAGACACGCGGCGCCGGCGAAAATGTTGTCGCGTGGGTCGTAAGGGTTTGGCCCGAGAGCGTAACGCGCGCGCAATGTAGCGTAGGTCGCCGGCATGATCTGCATCAGGCCCATGGCGCCTTGGGGCGACCGCGCTCGGACATCAGCCGCGCTCTCCGCCTGCATCACCGCGCGTATCCATTGTGCCGGCATGCCGAACCGACGTGACGCCTCGGCGACGAATTCCGCAAAGCGGTCGGTGGATCGTATCGCCGCCGGTCGCCCCGTCGAGGACGCCGGCTCGGCCTTCGTTGTGCCGCTCGTCAGCAGCGTTGACGACGCGAAGACCGTCGCGATGAACACCACTCCCCACAGCGTTCGCAAGTGCGCGGCCATGCTGGCGCCTGCTCTGAGCGAGCGGTTGATGCGCCGGCTTGGCGCACGCTGCCGACCACTGCCGCGCGTGCCGGTGGCGCCGATCTTGGCCGGGACGGAGGAGGCGGACGGTTCACGGTCGAACGGGGGAAGGGCGCAAGCGCCGCCAAGTGGGTGCATGATCAGTCCTCCCTGGCGATCCAAATTGGCTTCGCGCGGCCGACGACGGAGGCGACGGGCAGGGGCCCGAAATACCGACCGTCAAAGGAGTCGGCGGATTGCCGATTCATGAGGAAGACGTCGCCTTCGGCGACGGCGCGACAGCCTTGCCAAAGCGGTAGGGCGCGGCCATGGCTATCGCGGTCGCGCGCGTCTCCGACCGCAAGGGAATCGACGGTGACCGAACGGCCGATACGGCAGACGGTTTGACCGCGGAGCGCCAGGACGCGCTTCAAGAGTGGCACGCCGCGCGGCAGGTATCCGCCGTCGGCGAGGAACGCCGCGACATCTTCCGGCGGCCTGACGACAACTAGGTCGTCGACCTGGAGTTGGGTCGCCGGCCCGACCATATAAAGACCGATCGGGACGCTCGCGCTGGCGTTCCAGATGAACCGCGGAGGTGGGTCGACCGCGAGAGGAAGCGCGGCGGCAGAGACGCCAAACACTGTGGCGACGAGCATGGCGGCGCGTCCGGTCATGCTCCCGCCCTCTGCCGGAGGAGCCAGGCGTGGTGGCGAGCGGGTGTGTAAGGCCGCGGCTCCTCGCCGGCAGCCAGGCGGTTGTGAACATGTCGCCAGTGGTCGGGCGCGGCGTCGACTGGATCGATGCCCGCAGACTCCATGGCGTCGATCGTCTGGAGGACGCGTTCGACCTTGGGCCAACCGGCGGTGCGCAGAAGGATGTCGCCGCCGGGACGGACGAATGGCACGGTCGAGAATGCTTCGCCTGGCGCAATTGCGCGGATGACGTCGATGCGCGAAACCACGGTGCCGAAGTCGTTCGACGCCCAGCGGACGAACGCAAAGATGCTGCCGGGGGCGAAGCTGACGACGCGTCGACGGGGATCGAGGATCTTCTCGGAGACAACTTTGCCGAACCGGATCCAGTCCTCGATCCGATTCTCGAGCCAGGTGAGTTCGACGTGAGTAAGGTCCGCGGCGATATCGCTCACGATGCGTCTCCTGCTTTGTTCGGGAATTCGCGCGCGAAGAGCTCACGCAGCATGTCCGCGACGGTCAGCCCGCGCTGGAAGGCGACGACCTTGATGCGCCCGCGCAGCTCCGGAGTGACGTCGATGGTGAGCCGGGCGGTGAAGATGTCGCCCTTGCCGTCGCTCGTTGCAGCCGGATCGGGTCGCCGAACCCATGCCTCCGGGTCGGTCGGCCGCGCGACGAAGGCGCGCTTGGAATCGCGCCCGCTCACCGCGCGAGCCTGCCGACTTCGGCGGTGAGCGCGATGATCTCGCGTGTCGCGGGACCCGCTTCTTCCAACTCGCCGGCGAGACGGCCGGTGCGTGCGGCGTCGGCGAAGATCACCCGCTGACCGATGCGCGAAACGAGCACCGGCGGCTCATGATCGGCGAGTGCCGCGGCGGTCTCGCGGGCGATCACGGTGCGTGCGGCGCAACGGTTGAGAACGAACCGTGCCGCCAGTTCCGGGCGGAAGATGCGCGCCTCGTCGATCAGTTTCAGCGTCTCGCCGGAGGCCCAGCCGTCGAAGGGCGACGGCTGTGCGGGAACCAGCAGCAGATCGGCGGCGAGCAAGGTCGAGCGCATCAGCGATGCGACACGCGGCGGCCCGTCGATCACGACATAGTCGACGTCGCGGGCGATCTCCGGCACCTCGCGGTGGAGCGTATCGCGAGCGAGGCCGATGACGCCGAACAGGCGCGGGAGGCGTTCCCTGGCCCGCTGCTCGGACCAGTCTAGCGCCGAACCTTGCGGGTCGGCGTCGATAAGGGTGACGCGCTTGCCCTGCCGAGCCCATTCGCCGGCGAGATGCAGCGCCAGCGTCGTCTTGCCGACGCCGCCTTTCTGATTGAGCAGCGCGACGATCATGGCGCGCTCCCTGCTGCTGGCGGACGCCTGTCCTCAGCGGTGAAGTGCGCGCTTCCCGTTAGAAAGAATCCGAAGGATTCTGGGTTAGAGAAGTTACGAGGCCCGCAAGCTATTGAGCGCCATGGTTTTTCAACCGATTCCGGTCCCCGATAGCACGGGGATCGGGTCCCCGATGGCACGTGAAGTGCGGTCCTCGATGGCACGAAGGGATTCACAGGTTATCCCCAGGGCTGGCCGCGCGTGGGCGAGAGCACAGGACCTGCGCCGTCGGATCGATGGATGACGGTTTGAACGCGAGCCGCTCTCCGCCGAAAGCGGTGCGCTCGATCGCCAGGCTGTAGCCAGGCAGGGGCTGGCGGCGGACGATGTCGCGCAGGTCGTAGGCGAAATGCTTGATCGGCGAGAGGCTGCCGGACTTGGCGTGCAGATAGGCGAAGTTGAAGCTCCAGCCATATTCCTGAC
>Ga0181520_10008011_pt1 | contig 15232 bp, 14 predicted proteins | sample PEATcosm2014_Bin_29_FD_132451 | JGI IMG/M metagenome (GOLD analysis project Ga0181520, IMG submission 132451) | Peatland microbial communities from MTU Mesocosm Facility, Houghton, MI, USA - PEATcosm2014_Bin02_30_metaG | ecosystem: Environmental > Terrestrial > Soil > Wetlands > Peat | place...
CCGGGCTTGGCGCCGCCTCCCCGTGCAGCAATTCCTCCGCATGGCGGCGGGCCGCCTCGCTTTGCCCGCCCAGCATCCGCGCCAGTTCGGTGACCCGCTCCGCCTCCCCCAGCCGCGCGATCTCGGAAATGGTCCGCCCGTCCCGCAATTGTTTGGTCACGACATAATGCGCGTCCGCCGGCGCGGCCACCTGCGGCAGGTGCGTGATGCACAGCACCTGCCGTTTGACGCCAATCTGACGCATCTTCTCCCCGACCATGTGCGCGGTCTCTCCGCCCACGTTGGCGTCCACCTCGTCGAACACCAGCACGGGGATTTCGTCCTCGGCGGCCAGGACCGTTTTGAGGGCGAGCATCACGCGCGCCATTTCGCCGGAGGAGGCGATGGCCCGCAGCGCCCGGGCCGGCTCGCCGGGATTGGGCGCAAATTGAAACTCAATCTCGTCCCAGCCCGAAGCCAGTGGCTGCGCCGCGGCGGTGAGGGACACCTCGAACTTGCTTTGCCGGAAACCCAGGTCTTCCAATTGCCGGCCGGCGGCCCGCGCCAGTTCGGGAATGACGGCGCGCCGGCGCGCGGTCAGCTCCCGGCCGGCGCGCACCAACTCGGCGTCAAGTTTGGCCAGGGCCAGGTTGATCCGTTCCAATTCGGCGTCGCGGGATTCCAGCGATTGCAACCGGCCTTTGGCCTCCGTGCCAAAGGCCAGGACTTCGGCCAGCGAGGCCCCGTATTTGCGTTTGAGCGAATGGAGGAGATTCAGCCGCTCCTCCAGTTCGGTCAGCCGGGCGGGGTCCGCCTCCGCCTTTTCGGCGTAATGCGAGAGTTCGGCCTGCAACTCGCGATAGCCGGCCAGCGCGGCGGTGTGCAACTCCAGGAGCGCGGTGGCCCCCGGGTCCACGCGCTGCAACTCCTGCAAGGCGCGGCCGATGACCCCGGCCCGGGTCAGCAGGGCATCGTCCCCCTCGCTCAAGCCGTCGAGCACGGTCTGGCTGAGTTGCAACAGCCGGGCCGCGTTGCTGGCGCGGTTGAATTCGGCCACCACGCTCTCCTCCTCATCGGCCTGCAGCCGGGCGGATTCAATTTCCCGCGCCTGAAACCGGAGCAAATCGAGTTGCTGCGCGTAGGTCTTTTCATCCACCACGAGCGCGGCCTTTTCCGCTTCGAGCCCCGCCCGCCGGTGGAGAAGCTGACCGAACGCGTCGCGCCCGGGGGCCAGGCTGCCGTAGGCGTCGAGGATGGCGAGTTGCCGGGCGGGGTGCAAAAGGGATTGATGATCGTGCGGCCCGTGCATGTCCACCAGCCATTTGCCAATCTCGGCCAGCGCGGCGAGGGTGGTGGGGGAGCCGTTGACGAACTGGCGGTTGGTGCCGGCCAGGGCAAAGGTGCGTTTGAGCACGAGCTGGTGGTCGTCGCAGGGTTCGAGACCGTTGTCCTCCAGAAAGGCCTTCAAGGGCGCGCGCAGGCCGGCGACATTGAAGACGGCCTCCACGGAGCAACTGTCGCTGCCGTTGCGGATGAGGGTGCGGTCGGCGCGTTCGCCGAGCACGAGGTTGAGGGCGCCGATGATGATGGACTTGCCGGCCCCGGTTTCGCCGGTGATGACATTGCACCCCGGCTGGAGTTCCAGCGTGAGGTCGGCCACCAGGGCAAGGTTTTTAATGCGCAGCGTCGTTAACATGGCTAAAATCCAGTCCCATGAATCTGACGGTTACAACTCGATTCGGCAAAAGAAAAGTTCAAGCATGTCACTGACCCTCACTTTTCTCGGCAGCGGCACGTCGCAGGGCGTGCCCATCATCGGCATGGATTATCCCCCGGAATTTCTGGCGAACCCCAAGAACTGGCGCACCCGGCCGGCCATCCATGTGGCCACGGAACAGGTCCGCTTCGTGGTGGACACCCCGCCGGAATTCCGCCTGCAATGCCTGCGCGAAAACATCCGCTGGCTGGACGCGGTGATTTTCACGCATTCGCACGCGGACCACATCATGGGCCTGGACGATTGCCGGCGGTTTTGTGATTTGCGCGGGGAAAAAGCCCTGCCCATTTACGCCAACGAAGGAACCATGAATGATCTGCGGCGGGTGTTCATCTATGCCTTCCATAACGGCCCGTGGCCCAGGGGTTATTTCATCCCCGAGCAACACATCGTGGACGGCCCTTTTGCCCTGGGGGATCTGGAAATCACCCCGCTGAGCCTGCCGCACGGCCGCATCAACACCAATGGATATTTGTTCAAACAGGGCGGCTGCAAGCGGCTGGCCTACATGAGCGACTGCAAGGAGATTCCCGAGGCGGCCCTGGAACAGGTCCGGGGCGTGGAGATTGCGGTGCTGGACGCGCTGCGTTACAAACCGCATCCCACGCACATGTGCCTGGATGAAGCGCTGACCGCCGCGCGCCGCATCGGGGCCGGCCGGACTTATTTCACACATCTGACGCACGATTACGACCACGACCGCGCCCAGGCGGAACTGCCCGGGGGCGTCCAACTGGCCTACGACGGCTTGAAAGTGAGCAGCCGTTAAAAACATGAAATCTCCCCGGCATTTGAGACTCATTGGGCTGGCCTTACTGGGATTATGGCTGGCATCCGGCCCACTGCGGGCGGCAACCTCCACCAACAACCCGGTTTTTGTGCCGGAAAATCCGCCCGCCATGCAACCGTTGCCGGGACGAAACGCGGCCAACGACCGCGCCGCCCGGTGGTTTCGCCGCGGCAAATATCCCGCGCGAATTCCAACCCGCCGGGATCCGGCTTATCGGGCCGCCCAATGGTTTCAACACGGAGTCAATCTCGGCGATTATCTGGAGGCCTGGCCCCGCCAAAGCAGGAGCATTCAAGTGGGGGCGGAAGAATTTGCGCAGATGAGGCACGAGGGGTTCGACCATGTGCGCGTGCCGGTTGGCTGGCATCATTATGCGGGACCCGGGCCCGATTTTACACTGTCGCCAACCATTTTTTCGATGGTGGATTTTGCCGTCACCAACAGCCTGGGCAACCATCTGGCCGTGATGATCAACATGCATCATTTTGACGAGTTGGACGCCGATCCAGCCGGCCACACGGAGGAGTTTCTGGCCCTCTGGCGGCAAATTGCCGCGCACTACGCCGCTTATTCGGAACGGCTCGCCTTTGAGCTGGACAACGAGCCGCACGAGAACGCCACCACGGCGTTGATGAATCCCATTTATGCGCGCGCCATCGCGGTCATTCGCAAGAGCAACCCGCACCGCACGATTTTTGTGGAGCCCGGCGGGTGGGGCAGCATCGGCGAGTTGAAAAACCTGGTGCTGCCGCCGGATGATAATGTCATTGTGTCCGTTCACTGTTACGACCCCTTTTACTTCACCCACCAGGGTGCGACGTGGACGAGCGGCCAAACCCCGGTCACCGGCATCCGGTTTCCCGGCCCGCCCGCCACCCCGCTCATTCCCGATCCCCATTTAAAATTGCAACCCTACCAACTGGATTGGATCAAGCGTTACAACACCCTGCCAACGCTGGAAAACCCTTCGAGTCCCCTCGCCTTCGAGAATAAATTGCGTTACGTCCGCGCCTGGTCGGATTATTACGGACGACCGGTTCATCTGGGTGAATTTGGAGCGTTCACGCGGGCGGATTCCGACTCGCGCGCCCGGTTTTATGCGGCCTTCCGGTGGCAGGCGGAAAAACTGGGCCTCGGCTGGGCCATTTGGGACTGGAGCGCCAACTTCCGCTATTGGGACAAAAAAGCCGGCCGCCCCATGCCCGGCATGGCGGAGGCGCTTTTTGGAAAATTACCTTGAACCCCCCGCCACTCATGCCGTCCAATCATCAAGTGATGAGGTCATTTGATTTAAGGCTGATCCTGTGGCTGGCGATGTTATCGGGGCTGATGCTCCCCGGTGTGGCGCGGGCTGGTGGCAGTGAGGTGGTGGTGGTTTACAATTCCGCCGTGCCGGAATCGAAGACCGTGGCGGAATACTATGCGAGCGCGCGGCAAGTCCCCCGGAATCAGGTGTTTGGGTTTAAACTGCCGAAGGGACTGGAAATGACCCGCAGCGAATTCCGCACGCGTCTGCAAGAACCGCTGGCCGACCAACTGGAGTCCAGGGACTTGTGGAAGTTTGGCGACGTGACGGAACCCGCCTTCAACGGCCGGCCCGCGCACACGGAACACCGCGTGGTGGCCAGCAAAATCCGCTATCTGGTATTATGTTACGGGGTGCCGTTGAGAATTCAAGAAGACCCCACGCTGCAAGAGGACGGGGCCACGAACGTCCCGGCCCAACTTCGCTCGAACACGGCGGCCGTGGATTCTGAACTGGCGTGGCTGCCGGTGATCCGAATGCACGTTTTATTGAGCGGACCGCTGCACAACTGGGTCTATGGCGCAACCAACGAATGGGTGATGAACCCCACCAACGGCATTTTGCCGGTCACGCGCCTGGACGGGCCCACCCCGCAAATCGCCTGCGGACTGGTGGACAAGGCGATGGCGGCGGAGCGCGATGGGTTGTGGGGCCGGGCCTATTTCGACACCCGTGGCCTGGCCAAAACCGACCACCTTTATTACGGCGATTATCTGATGCTGGGCGCGGCGGAAGTCTGCGCCGGACTCGGATTTGACACGATCATTGACACCAACGCCGCCACCTTTGCCGCGGATTATCCCCTGAGTTCCATCGCGGTTTATTGCGGCTGGTATGATGCGGATGTTTCCGGTCCGTTTACGCTGCCGCAGGTGGAATTCATGCCGGGCGCCTTTGCCTATCATCTGCATTCCTTCAGTGCCGCCGATGTGCGGAGTCTCAGCAACAACTGGGTGGGCCCCCTGCTGGCCAAAGGGGCCACCTGCACCATGGGTTGCGTCAATGAACCGTTTCTGAGCAACACGCCGGATGTGGCTTTTTTCCTCCGCGCCCTGGCCCAAGGCTGGACGTTTGGCGAGGCCGCCTGGGCCGCCCAGCCCGTCCTCTCCTGGCAAACCACGGTGGTGGGCGATCCGCTGTACCGACCCTTTGCCAGGCAGCCGCTGCAATGGTACTTTGATCTGCAAAAGCGTCACAGCCCTTATCTGGAATGGTCGTTTCTGCGCCTGCTGAATTTGGATCGGGAACACGGCGCCCCCATTGGAAAACTGGCCGGAGTCCTCGACCAAGTGCCGGAGACGAGCCAAAGCGCGGTGCTCACCGAGAAACTGGCGGATTTAACCTGGGCATTGGGCAAGCCCTCTTCGGCCATTGATTATTACGAACGAGCCTTGAACTTAAACCCGTCCCGGCAACAAAGAATCCGCCTCCGACTGACGCTCGGCACCAAATTGGCGGCGGAAAACCGGATGGCGGAAGCCTGTGATAATTACCGGCGGCTGCTCGCCGAGGTTCCGGATTATGCCGGCAAAACCAACCTTGAGGCAACCCTGACACGACTGGAGCCCCAACCGGCAAAACCGGCGGCCCGGTGATGAATTTTAAATTATGGACTCAACCAACCCGTTTTTTTTTGACACTCACGCACACTTGGATTACCCCGACTACGAACCGGACCTGACGGAAGTGGTGGAACGCGCCCGGCAGGCGGGCATTGAAAAAATCATTTCCATCGGAACCAGTCTCGCGAGCAGCGAACGGGCCGTCCGACTGGCCGAACGGTTCCCCGGAGTTTACGCCGCCATCGGCTGGCATCCCACCGAGGCCCGGCAGGCCCCGGCGGATTTGCGACCGGCTTTGCGCGAACTGGCGCGGCACCCCAAAGTGGTGGCCATCGGCGAGACGGGGCTGGATTATTTCCGACCACCCAGTTCGACCGGCGGAAGCGCGGCTGATGACCAGGCGGACAGACTCCGTCAGGCGGAAATTTTTCGGCAACAACTCGAAGTGGCGGCGGAATTTCAATTGAACTGCGTCATCCACCAGCGCGCCGCCTTCGACGACACGCTGGCGCAACTCAAACCCTTCGCCGGCAAAGTCCGCGGCGTGTTTCATTGTTTTGGGGAAAGCGTGACGCGGTTGAACCAGGTGCTGAACCTCGGGTGCCTCGTCAGCTTCACCGGCCTGGTGACCTTTAAAAATGCGCAAACGGCGCGCGATGCCGTGGCGGCCGCGCCCGCCGGACGGTTCATGCTGGAAACAGACTGCCCGTATCTGGCGCCCGTCCCACACCGCGGAAAACGCTGCGAGCCCGCCTACGTGAAGGAAATCTCTGAAATCGTCGCGCAAGTCCGCAAATGTTCACTGGCTGAATTAAGCGCGGACACCAGCCGCACGGCCCTGGACTTTTTCCCCAAATTACGGGGCTGACGGCCAAATTTGAACTTTCCCTGCTTGAGCGGTTGGTGGGATGGGTTAGAGTATGGCGGATGAGCGAACGGATGAGGTTGTCCCGGTGGACCGGGGCAGGAACCCTGTGGGTGCGGCGACACTCCGGCTGAACCGAACGCAATTGATTATGAAACTAAAACTGACAGCCGTCTTTCAAAAATTCCCGGAAGGTTATGCCGCCTTTGTCGAGGAGTTGCCGGGAGCCAATACCCAGGGGGCAACGCTGGCTGAGGCGCGCGCAAATCTGGCGGAAGCCGTTGTGATGGTGCTGGAGGCCAACCGCCAACTGGCGGAGGAAGAATTGGGCGGGCAGGAAGTGATCCGCGAGCCGCTGGCGCTGGCATGAAGCGGCTGGACTTAATCCGGCATCTGGAACACCACGGTTGCGAACCGCTGCGTGAGGGGGGCAATCATACGATTTATGTGAACCGCACCGTCAAAAAAGTTTCCGCCGTTCCACGCCATCGGGAAATCATTGAGTTTACCGCCCGAAAGATTTGCAAGGATCTGGATATTCCCCGCCCTTAAACATAAGAAGCAGATATATGACCCAGCAACAAGTGCTTGACCTCTATTTTCTGGAAGCGCGGCATCAGCTTGTGGAAATCGCCGCGTTCCTCGACCGGATGGAACGCAGCGGGCCACCGGCTGATTTTCGCGCCCGGGCGTTTGCGGAGGCCGTCAAAATCCTGGACGGACCGGGTTCCAACAAGGCCCGGGAGGTGTTGCTCGCCTTCAGCGATCCCACGCCGGAACCCATCGCCGCGGCCACGACGAAAGCGGCTTGCGGAACCTGGCCGGGACGGACGGAAACCTGAGTTATGCGTTATATCGAACCCCACGCCCACATGGTCAGCCGGGTCACGGATGATTACGAACGCATGGCCCTGGCCGGTTGCGAGGCGGTTTGTGAACCGGCTTTTTGGGCCGGCTTTGACCGCAGTTCGGCGGCGGGTTTTTACGATTATTTCAGCCAACTCACCGACCATGAACCCAAACGCGCCGCCAAATACGGCGTAAAACATTTCACCTGGCTGGGCCTTAATTCCAAGGAGGCCGAGGATGTCAAACTCGCGGAAGAAGTGATCGGCCTCATCCCCCAGTTTCTGGACCGCCCGAATGTGCTGGGCATCGGGGAGATCGGCCTGAATAAAAATTCCCGCAACGAACTGCGCGTGCTGGAAATGCAGGTGGACCTGGCCGCGCGCCACGGACAATTAATCCTGGTTCACACGCCGCACCTGGAGGACAAGCTCAAGGGAACGCGCCTGATTTTGGACGTTTTAAAAAACGACCGGCGCATCCGACCGGAGCGCGTGATCATTGATCATGTGGAGGAACACACGGTGGAAATGGTTCTGGCGGCGGGCATGTGGGCGGGCATGACGCTCTACCCGGAAACCAAATGCACGCCGGCGCGGGCGGTGGACATTTTGGAAAGGTACGGGCGCGAACGATTGTGGCTGAACAGCGCCTGCGACTGGGGCCGGAGCGATCCCCTGGCAGTGCCCAAAACGGCCTTGGAAATGAAAAAACGCGGCCACCCGGCCGCAGTCGTGGATCAGGTTGTCTATCAAAATCCCATGGAGTTTCTGCAGCAGTGCCCGAAATTCATTCTGCCTTCTGATTGAGAATTTCCCGGGCGGTTTTGCGGATGGCCGCGATTAATTCCGGCGGCTTCACCACCGTGGCATCGCCACCCCAACCCAGCACCCAGCGTTCAATCTCCACAAGGCTCGACAATTTGAGAGTCAATTCCACCCCGCCATCTTTCAGTTCCTTCAGTTTTTGCGAGTCATGCCATTTTTTCTCACGGATGTAATCCGCCACGCGGGCACTAAAGCGGACGACCACCAAGTATTCGCCCTGACCGGAATAAACGCCAAAGCTGTCCTTCAAACGCTTTTCGAGAGAGAATTTATCCGGGGGCGGAAAGGTCTTGCCCGTGAGCCGGACCGATTGAATCCGCGCGGGGACAAAAGTGCGGATATCTTTCCGACCCTGGTCATAAGCGAACAGATACCACTCGCCATTGATGTTGCCCAGATGATACGGGTCCACCAACCGGATCTCATTTTTTCCCACGCCCGGTTTCCGGTAAACCATCTCCAGTTCCTCATGACGGGCAGCCGCCTTGGTCAGCACGTCAAAAACCTCCAGGTTCAGAATGGGTTCCGCCCGGGTGCGGAAGGAAATCGTCTGGTTGAGATCGCCGAGGTTGAGGGAAATCGTGTCGGGCAGCGATTGCTCCATCTTGTAAAGCGCGCTCAACAGCGGCTGTTCGAAACTCGTGCCGCGATATTGTCGGAGCGCTTTTTCTGCAATCAACAGCGCGAACAATTCGCCTTCGGTGATCTGGATGTTGGGGAAGCCGCTGACTGCCGAAGTATAGAAATAGCCCGGGCGGACGGAGTCGTATTGGATTGGCATGCCCATCCGCTCGCGCATGAATTCAATGTCGCGGTGAATGGTCTTGGTGGCCACCTCCTCCTCGCGCGCGAGGATGGTGGCATTGGGATACTGGCCCGAAGCCAGGGCTTTGTGGATGCGCAACATGCGCTCCAACGGAGGACGAGATAAGGCTGGTCTGCTCACAGGGGCAGATTACGAACCTTTTTCAAGTTTGGCCAGCAATTCATCATTGGTCTTGTTTTTCTTGAGGGCGGCGGTGAGGGTTTCCATCGCCTCAATGGGGTTCAAGTCCACCATCGTGCGACGCAACTTGCGGATCGCCTCCAGATTTTTGGCCGGAAACAACTTTTCCTCCTTGCGCGTGCCGCTCTTGGGAATGTCAATGGCCGGGAACAACCGGCGGTCGGAGAGCTTGCGGTCCAGGATCAATTCCATGTTTCCGGTGCCCTTGAACTCCTGAAAGATCAGCTCATCCATGCGCGAACCCGTGTCCACCAAGGCTGTGGCCAGAATGGTCAGCGAGCCGCCGTTTTCAATTTTGCGCGCCGAGGCAAACATCTTGCGCGGGATTTCCAGCGCCCGGGCGTCCACGCCGCCGGTCATCGTCCGACCACTGCCCCCATGCACGCTGTTATAAGCGCGCGCGATGCGCGTCAGCGAATCCATCAGCACAAAAACATCCTTTCCGGTCTCCACAATTCGCCGGCAGCGCTCAATCATGAACCGAGAAAGGCGCACATGCGTCTCCAAATCCATATCGTTGGACGAGGCCACCACTTCCGCCTTTACCGAACGCTGAAAATCCGTCACTTCCTCCGGCCGCTCGTCAATCAGCAGCACCAGCACATGCACTTCCGGATGGTTCGTGGTGATGGCGTTGCAAATCTGCTTGAGAATCGTGGTTTTACCCGTGCGCGGCGGGGAGACAATCAGTCCGCGGGTGCCCTTGCCGATGGGCGTGACCAAATCAATCACCCGCGTTTCGATCAGATCGGGCGACGTCTCCAGGTTGAATTTCTCAATCGGGTCAATGGAGGTGAGGTTCTCAAACCGGACCGCCTTCGTGTATTCCTCAAAGGTCATGTCATTGACCTTGTCCACCGTCTTGAGCTGGGGGCTGGTGCCCCGGTGCGGCGGCTGGGTGCTCCCGGCCACATGACTGCCCTCGCGCAGAAAACTGCGGCGAATACTGTCCGGCGTCACGAAAATGTCGGTCGGTTTTGGATGAAAATGATTGGCGGCCGTGCGCAGGAAACCGAAACCCTTTTCGGAAATTTCCAAATAGCCCGACCCGTAATTCGCGGGCTTTTCCCCGTTATTATCTGAACTGCTCATATGTTTTCTGTAAACGAAGGTCAGAATTTTGTCCCGAAAGACCAGATCTTGAATTTATGAATTTGGGAAGCCACCCGACAAAAGCCGGGCTCTCAAAACCTTCGACAAACCATAATTAAGGCGAAACCAACGGGAATGCAACAACTATTTGCAATTAAAAACAGGCCGCCGAAAACGGCGGCCTGTTCAAGATTCGGTTTTCAACACCCTTCCACCCGTCCTCACGCACCCACGGCGGCCCGGGCTTCGGCCGCCAGCGGCGTGCTCAAATAGCGCTCGCCGGTGGAGCAAGCCACGGTCACGATGAGTTTGCCCCGGTTTTCCGGACGGCGCGCCACCTCAATGGCCGCCACCACATTGGCTCCGGTCGAAATTCCGACCAGCAGACCCTCCTCCTTCGCCAACCGCCGGGCCATCGCAAACGCCTCGTCGTTCGTCACCTGCACGCAATCAACGATCTGCGGGTTTCCCTGCGAGTCCTTCAAATGCAAATTATTGGGCACAAACCCCGCCCCGGTGCCTTGAATCTTGTGCGGACCGGGTTTCACCGGCTGACCCGCCAGCGTCTGTGCAATCACCGGGGCATCCTTCGGCTCCACCGCAATGGCCTGGAACGACGCCTTTCTGGGCTTGATCACTTCCGTCACTCCGGTGAGCGTCCCCCCCGTCCCGACCGCCGCCACAAAAATGTCCACCTGGCCATCCGTATCCGCCCAGATTTCCTCGGCGGTCGTTTTTTTGTGAATGGCCGGGTTGGACGGATTGTTGAACTGCTGCGGAATCCAGGAGTTGGGCGTTTCCTTCGCGAGCTGTTCCGCCCGCGCAATCGCCCCCTTCATCCCCTCCGCTCCGGGCGTCAGAACCAGCCGGGCCCCCAGCATGGCCAGCAACGTGCGGCGTTCCAGTGACATCGTTTCGGGCATGGTCAGAATCAATTGATAGCCTTTGGCGGCCGCCACGAACGCCAGCGCAATCCCCGTATTCCCGCTCGTCGGCTCAATGATCACCGTGTCCTTTTTGAGCACTCCGCTCTTTTCCGCATCCTCAATCATCGCCATCCCAATGCGGTCTTTCACGCTGCCCAAGGGATTGAAAAATTCACATTTCAGCAGGATGGCAGCCTCCAATCCGGCCGTGACCTTGTTGAGTTTGACCAACGGCGTGTGCCCGACGGTCTCGACAATGTTGTTATAGATTTTCCCCATATGGTTAAGCATTAAATTTAATGGCTGACAAAGGCCATAATCACCCATCCAACACCGCTGGCAAGATTTTTTTCCCGATCCGGCATAATGCCGGCGACTGAATGGCACCGGGCCGTGAGCCCCAAAGTCCGTCGTGCCAAAAGGGCCGGCCGCCCGGCCGGCCCTGGTTTGCATTGCTCCGCGCCCCTCAGGCGGTTTTGGCGGCGGGCTTGGCGGCGGCGGTTTTTTTGGCCTTAACCACCGCTTTTTTGCGTTTGATGTAGGTCAACCGGCGTTTTTTCTTAATTACTTTATTCAGTTGTTTTCCCATAAGTGTCTTTACTTTATTCGCGTGATGCGATTTCGTAGTGCCACTATGAAAGTTTATGCGTCGCGATTCAACATCTATTTGGTGATGTTCACAGTTCTGGCCCTCGGGACCGCCTGCCACACCACCCACGAAACCAAGGAGGACAAGGTCGTCAGCGCCCTCCGCATTCACATCGAATCGAACGTCGACACCATCGGCGGCAGCCAGACCGTGTCCGTGCTGCGAACCGAACCCGTCTCGGTCACCATCACGAAGGATCCCATTGTGACGGAAGCCAATCTGCTCTCCGCCCGCGTCCTGGACGCGCCCGCCGGTTCCGGGTTTGCCGTGGAATTAAAATTCGACGACATCGGCACCATGATGATCGAACAATATTCCGCGTCCGAGCCCGGCAAACATTTCGTGATTTTTGGTCAATGGGGGGAAAAGGGCTCCGACGGCCGTTGGCTGGCCGCCCCCCTGATCACCCACCGGATTGACAACGGGTTGCTTTCCTTCACGCCGGACATGTCCCGTGATGACGCCTACCGGCTGGTGCTGGGCCTGAACAATGTCAGCCGGCAAATCAACAAAGGCACGATGAAATGATTGCCGTCATCCTCCGCGCCGGGCTCCTGGCCGTCGTCCTCCTGACAGCCCCCCCGCTTTGGGCCCAGTCGCCTTTTCAATTTCCCACTGCCAACCACGCGCTTTACGAACCCGGCAACGAACTGAAGTTCTTTGCCCCAACGGTTCCCGACAAGCCCTGGACCAGCGGTTCCTTCGGTTGCGTCCGCAACGACGGCACCCGCATGCATGAAGGCCTCGATATCCGCTCCCTTCAGCACGACCGGCACGGCGAGCCCACCGACCCCGTGTGCGCCACCGCAGATGGCACCGTCGTTTATTTCAGCCGGAGGCCGGGCCTGTCCAATTATGGCAACTACATCGTCATTCGCCATCTCATCGAAGGCTTGGAAATTTACTCCCTGTATGGCCACCTCAGCGAAATCCAGCCCGGGCTGGCCGTCGGCCAAACCGTGAAGGCGGGACAGGTTGTCGGCACCATGGGCCGCACCTCCAGCGTGGAAACCATCAACAAGGAACGCGCCCACGTCCATTTTGAACTCAATGTTTTCATCAACGACAATTTTGCGGTTTGGCACCACAAAACCCACCCCTTGGAACGCAATGACCACGGCATCTGGAACGGCCAGAATTTGAACGGACTGGATGACCGTCAAATTCTCCTGGAAGAACACCGCGATGGGAAGAACTTCAGCCTGCTAACCTTCCTCCGCAGCCAGAATGAACTGTGCCGCGTGTTGGTGCGCGCCACTTCCTTCCCTTATTTAAAACGTTACTCCCCCCTCGTGTTAAGCAATCCCAAGGCTGAAAAGGAGGGCGTGGCCGGTTATGAAATCGCCCTGAATTACAACGGCGTGGCCTTCGCCCTGATGCCCCGGGCGGAATCGGAAATAAAGGGCCGCGCCCGCTTTCAGCTCCTTTCCGTCAATGAGGCCGAGGAAAAAGCCAATCCCTGCCGCCGACTGGTGGTCCAGCGCGGCGGCCACTGGGTGCTGGGCAATTACGGGATCGAACAACTGGAACTGCTGACGGATTAAACCCCGTCATACAGTTCAAGCGCTCCGGCCTACGGCGAACTGAGACGGAAGAAATTTTGCGTCCGATTAGTGATGCAGGCGCTGATTCTTTGCACGTATCCATCACCGGTCAGGTTTGTGTAGTTGACCCAATTCGTTGTCGTCAGGCTCGGACTGGACCAGACGGAGTAGCACTGGTTTGAAACCGCAACAAAATCGAACACAAAATTGGTTCCGGAGGTGCGCGGTGACAGCGTCGTCAGGGGCAGCGGCGCGCTGTAAACCACCTGCTGGCGGGCGGTCAGCGTTCCCGCCTGCCAGCCAGAACTGAAAGTCGTGGCCCAGCCATTCCAGTTGCCGTCCGCATCCATCGGGGCCAGCAGCGGAGCGCTCGCTCCGGCATCGGTGGCTCCAGCCGCAGCCAGCAACGTGAGATTCGCCGGGGGCAGCCACCCCGTTGGCGGAGCGGCGACCACCTGATTCAGGAGGCTCACATAATTACTTTCGGCCAGCGGGTAAAGCGCGTCAAAACTGGCGTTTTGCAGAAATCCAGGATACCCCGTGCCGTTATTGTCTGAGCCGAGCAGGGCGCCTTCGGCCGCTGAAGAAGAGTTCGTATAAATCGCGAGCATCGCGAATGAATTAAGTTCCGCCCCCGCCCCGGCCATGGCCGCCGTCTGGTCATTCACCGCGAGATCCAGCACATCCGGACCAAAATTCCCCAATCCGGTGGCAAAGGCAAACTGGCCGTTGGCGTTCGGGGTAATGCTCATGGGCGCGCAAGTGAAATTGGTGAACGTGAGGCCGGCCAGCGAATATTTGTACTGCTCCAGCACCACCCCGGCCTCGATCTGGAAACCGGCGGGCAGATTGGTTAATGCCAGCGTGCCGGTGACCCTCGTGGTGGGCAGCGCCATGAATTTCCAGGCGAGAATATCCTGCTCATTATAGGCCGCACCCGTCGCCGCAGTAAATCCGACATAGGCATTCGTGCCCCCCAGAATCAAAGGCAGATTCACCGTCGTTGCCAGGACATTCGTCAGCGGGCGGACCGGCGTCTCGGAAAGGCGCACCTCCAAATCCTGCGAAACGCCATCGTAATCAATCCAGGCATACCACACCTGGCCGTTATTCATCGCATCCGTGACCGGTACGGAAACCGAATCGTTCAGCACACCGTTAAAATTCACCGCGACATGGTTGCCATTAGTGTCACCCGGCACCCCAAACTCAGTGCCATCATCCCAGGTGTCAAACTCCACAGCCAGACTGTTGGTGATGCCCAAATAACCGATGCCGCCACCATTCGCGCCCAGCTCGTAGCCGGGGGACTGGACGAGAAAGGCAATGCCGTCCCCTCCCTGAACCCCATCCACATCCACCCCGCCCCCGGGTTTGCTGAGTCGGAACAGGAAGCAGGTGCTGAAACCACCCCCTGGCGTAAGCGCGATGGGATCGGCCGACCAGGCGGCTCCGGCCTGCCCCACCGCCGAGGCCGTCAATTGCAGCACCGCGCCGTCACCCGTGGTGACGCCGGTCGCATTGCCCAGCAGTTGGAGACTTTTCAGGTCGCTGAAATGATTGTAGGTAAAGTCCCCCATCGCCCCCGGGAGATTGGCCGCCACCCCGCCCGGCGTCTGCGCCGCGACGGTCACCGGATTCAAGCCCGTGACCAACGGAGTCGCCAGACCAGCGGTCTCCACCTCGAGGCTCGGGCTGAACGTGCCGGCACTCGTGTAGGTATGAGCCGGATTCTGGTTGTAGCTGACCGCTCCATCGCCAAAATCCCAGGCCCAGGACGTGACTGCATTGCCTCCGTTATCTGACAATGGTGAGGTGAATTGCACGGTTAGGGGAACCGATCCAAAAACAGGGCTGTCACTGACCAAGAGGGTGGGAACGGACAGCACGCTCACCTCATCCACCCAACCGGCGTCATTGACGGGGGAATCGGAGCCGGAAGTGTCCGCTGAGGCGACCCATGCCAACGTATGCACGCCCGGGGCCAGGGTGAAAGGTCCGTCCTGACTCCAGGCTTGCCCGCCGTTCAGACCGTCCATCCAAACGCCGTCAATGTAGAAATC
>Ga0181520_10008014_pt1 | contig 15226 bp, 8 predicted proteins | sample PEATcosm2014_Bin_29_FD_132451 | JGI IMG/M metagenome (GOLD analysis project Ga0181520, IMG submission 132451) | Peatland microbial communities from MTU Mesocosm Facility, Houghton, MI, USA - PEATcosm2014_Bin02_30_metaG | ecosystem: Environmental > Terrestrial > Soil > Wetlands > Peat | place...
GGTGGGGGGGGGGGGGGGGGGAGACGGGGGCGGGAGGGAGGGCGAAGGGGAGGGGGTGGGGCCTGCATAGGCCGGGGTGGACGCGGGGAGGGCCGCGGTGGTGGACGCGGCGGCGGCGGTGGCGGCGGCGGCGGTGGCGGCGGTGGCGGCGGTGGCGGTTTTTAAAAGTGCGTAGTGAACTGGAAAGGAAAGGTCAAACCTATGCGCAATCGTCGTCGTGGCGTGATCCTGCTGTTGGTGCTCGTCACCGTCAGTTTGTTGGCCTTGGCCATCGGTTATTTCGCGCAACTGATGCTCAACGAACATCGTGCCGCGCAAACCTCCAGCCGGCAATCGCAAGCCAGGACATTCGCCGAGTCAGGCGCTGAAGTGGCCCGGCAGTTCCTCGATCGGCTCCCGCAAGACCAGCAGACGGCCGGTGGGTTGTACGATAATTCGCAGCGGTTCTACAACCAGGTTGTGGCCGACGACGATTCGGCCCGCGACCGCGGACGATTCTCCATCGTTGCGCCCAAGCTCGACGACGGCACCGCCACGACGATTACCGGTGTTCGCTACGGCCTCTTGGACGAATCGGCGAAGATCAACCTGGCCACGATCCTGAGCTACGACAATTCCAGCGGCTCGAGTTCGACGACAACCTCCAGCGACGGCGACGACGCGGCGGACAACACCAATGCCCATGCGATGCTCATGGGCCTGCCGGGTATGACCGACGAGGTGGCCGACGCCATTTTGGACTGGATCGACGCCGACGACACGCCCCGCGAGCAGGGTGCCGAGAGCGAGTACTACACCGGGCTGCAACCGGCCTATGCCCCGCGGAATGCCCCGCCCACCTCGATCGAAGAACTCCTGTTGGTGAAAGGCGTAACGCCGGAATTGCTCTTCGGCTACGACGCGGTGAAGATGGGCTACAGCAGTAGCGATTCCGTCAGCGGGGTCGTCTCCGGTATTGGCACGGACGGTTCGATGGACCACGGTTGGGCCGCGTATCTCACGATGTGGAGCGCCGAGTCGACGCTCAAGCCCAGCGACGGCACGCCCAAGATCAACGTCAACCAGAGCGATTTGTCGTCGCTCTACAGCGAGTTGAACTCCGTGTTCGACCAGAAGCAAGCCGAGTTCATCGTCGCCTATCGGCTGGGCGGCGGCACCGCCGACGGCAGCGGAAACCTCGACGCCTCGAAGTTGGACGGCGCCAGCGGCCGCAACCAGATCGGCAACATGCTCGACCTGGTGGGCGCCGCGGCCATTCGCCTGCAGCCGTCTTCGGGAAACGCCAGTGGCGCGGGAGAGCTGGTCACGCTCGCGAATCCCTTCACCTCCGACACGGCGGCCATGAACGAGTACCTGCCCTTGCTGTTCGACAACTGCACCACGATTTCGGGCGCGGCGATCCCGGGACGGATCAACATCAACCAGGCCTCGCGGATCGTGTTGCTCTCCATCCCCAACATGACCTCGGACATGGTGGACCAGATCATCTCCAATCGCACGCCCGATCCGGCATCGTCCACGGCCCAGGCCGACCGGACTTGTCCGGCGTGGCCGCTAATCGAGGGGATCATGCCATTAGCCACGATGAAACTGATCCTTCCTTACATTACGGCCGGGGGGAGCGTCTACCGGGCTCAAATAATCGGACATTTCGACAAGGGAACCCCCTCCACTCGGCTGGAAGTCATGATTGATGCTACACAACACCCGGCCCAGGTGTTATTCTGGAAGGATATGCCCAACGACTTCCGCTTCGCCGGCGAGGCCAGCGGCGGGACGGCGAATGAACATTAAATACTAGCTATGCCCCAACTTTTTGCCCTGGAATGGGATGCTCGTGAAATCCGCGTGATGGTTGCCTCCGGACGGGGCCGCCAGATCGTGATCGAACAGGCATTCTCCATCCCCTGTGAAACCGATCCGTCCGCAACCGCTGCGGCCGAGCAAATCGGGCGGAAGATCGCCGCCGAACTCGATGCCCGTTCCCTGGGCCGCGCGGAGGTCATCGTGGCGGTCGGCCGCAACAGTATCGAGCTGCGACAACTACAGTTGCCGCCGGCGCCGGACCAGGATCTGCCCGAGATGGTCCGTTTCCAGGCCACGCGCGAATTCAACGAGCTGGACGACAAGTGGCTGCTGGACTTCATTCCCATCGACGGCTCCGCCGACAGTCCGCGCACGGTGCTGGCCACGGCCATCGCGCCGGCCGTTATGGCGCAGATCGAAGCGGTCTGCCAGCATGCCGGATTGAAGATGCGGCGGCTGTTGCTGAGACCCTGCGAAGCGGCCTTGCTGCTGGCTGAGGAGAAGTCGATTCCACGCGGGCAATCAGCCTTGCTGGTGAATTCTTTGGGCGTTGAGGCCGACCTGACCGCGGTCATCGATGGCACGGCGGTCTTCTTGCGCACGACGCGCATCAGCAGCGACCCGCCTCCGCTGCCGGCCCTGCTGGCCGAAATCCGCTTGACGATGGCTGCTGCGTCCAACCAATTGGGCGGTCGGAAAATCGAGTCGATCGTGCTCTGCGGCGGCCAATCGCACCAGGACCTGGCCCGCTCGATCGAAGCGGAGCTGGGTATCCACGCCGAGCTTTTCAATCCGCTGGGCGGCGTGACGTTGGGCCGCGCCCTGGTCGAGTCGCCTCCGCAATATCCGGGCCGGTTCGCGCCGCTGGTGGGCATGTTGCTGGCGGAGTTGAAACCGTCCAGTCACGCCGTCGATTTCCTGCATCCCCGCCGTCGCACCGAGAAAGCCGATCCCCGCAAGAAATGGGTGATCGCCGGGGCCGCTGCGGCCGCGCTCCTGCTGACGTGGATCATCTACGGCCGCATCGATCACTATCTCTTGGCCAATCAGGTCGACGAGTTGACGCAGCAATCCAAGGAGTTGGACGGTGCCGTCACACGTGCCAAGAAGGTCTTCGCCAGCACGGCCGACATCAGCAAATGGACGGCTGAAGACGTGATCTGGCTCGATCAAGTCTATGCGATGAACCAAGGCCTGCCGCCCGCACAGGATGTGGTCCTAGGCGAATTGACGCTCAGCACAGGCCCGGCCGGCGGACTGATCGAGCTCAAAGGCCGGGTCCGCCGCTCCGACGACATTGCCCACCTGGAGGAATCCATTCGCGCCCGCGGCTACAAGGTGGGCGAAAAGAGCAGCCGCGAAGATCACCCCGACTCCTCCTACCCGTACGCCTTTGACGCCTCGGTCATGCCGGAAAAGGGCGGGAAGCCATGAAACTGCAACGTCGCGAGAAAATCCTGGCGAGTGTTGCCCTGGGGCTTGTCGGTCTGGGGGCGCTATATTTGCTCCTGTTCGCCGGCGACAGCCGCTCCGCCGACCAGTTGGTCAGGGACCGGGAGAAGTTGACCGCTGAAATTGCGGATAAGCAGAAACAGGTCGAGAAAGCGGGCCGCGAGGCCAAACGCCTTGCCGACTGGCAGCGCCGCGCCCTGCCTCCCGACCCCGTGTTGGCCCGCTCGCTGTATCAGGACTGGCTCCGCAGCCTGGTGGGCAGTAGTAACTTTCACGATTCCACGGTGTCCTCCAACGATATCGCCCGCCACGAGCACGACCAGTTCGCGAAGATCGCCTTTACGGTTCGTGGCAAGGCCAAGCTGGGCGACGTGGTCGAGTTCATGTACAAGTTTTACTCGGCTGGTCTCCTGCACCAGATCCATAAGATGGGCGTCAAGCCCGTGCAAGGTTCCCGCGACTTGGAGGTAAATCTTACGATCGAGGCCCTATCGCTGCCCACGGCCGTCTCCAAGACCCAGCTTTCCAAGGAGGCGGGGCAGACACTGAAGTTCACAAATTTGGCCGACTATCGCGATCCCATTGTGAAACGCGATTTTTTCGCCGTCTATCGGCCGGCACGGATCGAAACGGTGATAGAACAGCGTAAACCGGTCGACCCAGCCCAGTCTGCGTATGTGACCGGATTTGTCGAAGTTAACGGAACAGCGAAAATATGGCTGCACGACCGCATGCGAGGCAAACGGTGGGAATTGGGGATTGGGGAAAGCTTTACGGTGGGCAATAAGGAAGGAACTGTGCAAACGATCCGTCCCCAAGCCGAGGTCGTTGTCGAGTTTGATGGCCAGCGTCGCACTCTCCGCTTAGGCGATAACTTGCGTGAGGGTGTGGTAATTCGTGACGGGCGGGCCACGGCAGTTCGTGAAGAGGACAATTCCAGCGATTCCGATACTGATGAAGACCAATGACGGTTAACTCGATATGATATATATGCGGACAGAAATTAGCCGTTGGAGTTCCGGCTTTAGCCGGCTTTTCGCCGCTATTGCCGCCGACCATGAGTACATGGTGCCCGGGCGGAACTCTAGCGGCTCGTTTGCAGCCGCGCAAACTATGAGCGCAAAGGAGACCCAAGCATGCGTTGGACACAAACTGTACCGGTGTTGATGTTGGCTTTGCTTCTGGCAAGCCAGGGAAAGCTTGACGCTCAAGGGACGAGTTCGTCGGGCATGTTCGGCAACCGCACGACGGGCAGCGGAACCTCGGCGGGCACGAGCAGTGCCTTTGGCAGCAACAGTCCGCTCAGCGCCCTAGGCCAAAGCAGCGGTACGGGCACCCCGACCCTGAACAGCGCGAGTGGGGTCGGGGGGCAGGCGCGGACCTCCAATAGCTTCGTCGGCGCCAATACGGGGCAGTCCGCACAGCAGAACTTTGTCGGCGCTTCCCAGGCCAATCCTTCCGGCTCGTCCCAATATGGCTCGGGCGGCATGGGCGGAATGGGCATGGGTGGTATGGGTGGCATGGGAATGGGCGGCATGGGCGGGTTCGGCCAACGCCGCGCAGGGATGGGAGGCCCCGGCGGCATGTTCGGCAGCAACCAGACGACTACTCCTCAGATACGGACCACCTTGACCATCGGCCCTGAGTTGGCCGTAGCCCCATCGCCCCAGGTCAATTCGTCGATTGCGGAACACTTGGGGGTTTTGCCGGCGCTGCACTGGCAGGTGCCTGCGCAGGTGGAGATGCAAGGGCGGACGGCGATTCTGAGGGGTGTAGTGGCGACGGAGCATGATCGCGATTTAGCCGAGCGAGTGGCTCGCCTAGAGCCCACTGTCGACCAGGTACAAAACTTGATCGTAGTTGCAGGCCGGTCGGCGCCGCAGCAGGCGTCTGCGGGGGCGAGTATGCCGGCGGTTGGTAATTCCGCGGCGGGTAGTTCGCAGCAGGCGCCGGCGTCTGGCCCGGCTGCCCTGGCCCCGGCGGGTAACGTGTCCCCGCCGACGACTCCTGCGGCACACTGATTGCCGCGCGGACCATCGATCCCGACGGCACGGCGATGGTCGTTGTCGAGAGTCGCCGCCGCTGCCATTCCGCGGTCAGAAGTCCCGTGCCGTCGGTTACCGGCGCCTGGTAGGAAGCGGGCAGTACGCCGGCGTTCACTTGGCCGGGCAAACTGCCCAGCGCCGGTCCCGGCGGCTCGCTGGGAATTGCCGAGGCCTTGGGCGGATGAGGCACAATGCGGCCGGGAAGCAGTTGCCGGCAAGGTTCGCTCAGGGCTGCCGTTCCCTCTTTCGGCTGGAAGCGGACGATCAGCGTGATCTCTCTCTGTTCTCCGCCCACCTCGTCCCACGGCAGCCACACGCTGTAGGAGTTGCCGATTTTCGACTTGCTGAAATGCGCGGGCAATTGCTGCGGCGTGAAGGCGTATTTGCGGTCCGGCTTGGAGTTGTTCGCATCGCGGTCGGTTTCGTCGAAGGCATAGACCATCAGCGTGCCTTCCACCTTGATCGGCTCTTCCTTCTTGCCTTCATAGAACATCAGCCGCCCGCCGAATCCGCGGATAGGCGGCCGCCCCGTCTGCGTCAGGACCGTATCGCTCCACAAGGCGATGATCTTGTCCGGCTTGCCGGGCTTCTCCTCGCGGTTGAACGGCCAAACCGACCATCCGTCGCCACGAGCGACCGGCGCGAGGCAGGCCGCCAGCAGCAGAGCGGCAAGGAGGCGGTAGACGCAGACATACGATCGATTTCGGGGGCTCGAATTCATCATGGTATGGTTTCCACGCAACGGTTAAAAGTACTCGTAGTAGCGGCTTGAGCCGGAATTTCTCTGGATTTCCATCGACCGGGAGCATCTAGTGTAGTATCTGAATTGCCGTGTTTGTTGGAGTCCCGGCTTTAGCCGGCAAATACCGCCTAAAGGCGGGACTCCAGCGATTGCCATAAATACCAATCTGCGTGAGACACTGCTCTAGTACCCGGCGGCGCTGCCAGCGCCGTCTATTTTTGTCCACCGCCTTGGCCCGGCGGATAGTAGGCGGGCGGCATCGCTTCATAAGGCGGTTGTTGATTATCGGATGGTGGCAGGCTGAAACTCGCCGGCCTCTCGCCGCCAGGCGCCTGGTAGACGGCCGGCTGCGCCGTATTGCCCGCTTGCCAGGGCTGGGGCTGGTAGGCAGCCGGCTGAACTCCCGCCGCCGGCGATTGCGGTGCCCAGTATTGCGGTGGTTGCGTCGCTGGGAGACGCTGCATTGCAGCGCTCGGATCGCCCGGCATCGGTGCGACAGGTTGCGGGGTGACGCCTCCCCCTGCCGACGGTGACGTGGGCGACGGCACGGGCGCGGCAGGCGCCGGGGCCGCGGGCTTCGCTGCCCCGGGGCCGGCGGGCTGGGCGCTGGGCGCTGGTACCATCTCCGGACCGGCCGGTTGACCGCTCGCGGGCAGCGGGCCGGAGTCCGGATAGATCACGGGCACCTCGCTGTCGGTCCAATCGTCGGTCCGCCGCCGCAGGCCCGCTTCGCCGTACATGGCGGTCACGTCGCACATACACCAGGTCATCTTGGCGGCCTCGGTCCGCTTCAGCGCCTCCGCGTCGGCCTGGTTGCGGACGATGTGCGGTGTCATGATGATCAGTAGTTCGGTCTTTTCTTCAATGGTCGAATCGTAGCGGAAGAAATTATTGATCACGGGAATGTCGTCCAGCACGGGCACGCCGTGGTGCTCCTTGCTCTTGCTCTTCGTGATCAGGCCGCCGAGTATGACCGTCTGCTCACTCATTGCCGCGACCGTCGTCTGCGCCGTCGTGGCGTCGATGATCGGCGAGCGGACCACCTGGCCCGTGGGCGAGGTGAAGATCGGAATGCCGGTGGCGTCGGATTCCAGTTCGGACTTCTCCGCGTCGATCTGCATCACCACCAGGCCGTCCGGGCTGATGCGCGGCGTCACGCCCAGGATCAGGCCCACGTTGTCCAAGGTAATGGAATTCGTGTTGCCCGTCAGGGCGTTGTTCGAGACGGAGGTGATCCGCGGCACGCGCTGGCCGACCTGGATGAAGGCGGGCTGGTTGTCGAGGGTCATCACCTGCGGCCGCTGTAGGATGTCCACGCGATGGTTCTCCGACAGGGCGCGAAGTAACGCGCTGATGTTCTCGCTGGCAGCCGAGAGCACCAGTCCGCTGTAGCCCAGCGTGCTGTTCGTGCGGCCCACGCCGAAGTTCGAGATCCCCTGGCTGCCGACAGCACCCGGACTCGTGTTGGTGATGATGCCGGTGCTGGGCGGCAGGTTGCCGCTATTGCCGAGATCCCCGCCGTTGTTGAAGTTGAAGCCCGGCGAGGCGTTGGCGGAAACGAGCGTCGTGGTCGAGGCCCCCGAGGCCGTGGTGTTGGTCGTGGTCTGCAGGTTACTGAGGATGCTGCGGTCGAAGAGCACCGAGTCCTGCAAACCCAGTTCGATGCCGAACTCATTGGTGCTTCCCAGTTCGACCGATGCGATCATAACCTGGATCATGACCATGGGCGGGCGGGCGTCGAGTTGCTCGACGATGCCCCGCACCTCTTCGAAGAACCGCGGCGTGGCGCTCAAGACCAGGCTGTTGGTGACCGGTTCTGCCACAACCACCACTTCCCGCTCGATCTGCTCGAACGCGCTGGTGAGCCCCGGGCCGGCCTGCTGCAGGATCTGCCGCTCCGAGGTGAGGAACGTGTTGATCGTCGTCGCCACGTCCGTGGCGGGCGAGTTCTTCAGGCGGATCACCACGCTCTTGCGGTGCCGCACCTCGCCGTCGTCGAGCTTCGTGAGGATCGCCTCCACGATGTTCAAATCGCCCATCGTGCCCGAGGCAATCACGCTGTTGGTCCGCGTGTCGACCCCGAACCGCAACGGCACCAGCGAGGTCTGGCTGCCGCTGGCGCTGGCCATCTGCAGCATGGGGAAGAAGGCTCCTGCTCCTCCTTGTTGCCCGCCGCTGCTGGGCTGCCCCGTGATAAGCGTCTTGAGCATGTCGGAGAGGTTCGTGGCATCGCCGTTGACGATGGTGAAGACCTTGATCTGGGCCTCGGCCGCGGGCAGGTTGTCCAGTTGCTGCACGAGACCTTCCAGCAACTCCAGGTTTTCCACCGGCGAGGATATGATCAGGGCGTTGGCCCGTACGTCGGGCGTGATATGGACTTCGCTGAGGAGTCCCGAACTTAAGAGCTTGCGGCCTTTGGCATCGACCGTGAGGAAGCGGAGCATGGCGGCCCGCTGCGTGCCGCCGGGCGTGGCGGAGAGATTCTGGCCGGGAGCGCCCGGCTGCCCGCCTTGTCCGAAGGGCTGGCCGCCCTGTCCGAACGGCTGTCCGCCCTGACCCTGGTTGGCCTGCTGGCCGCCCACACCGCCCGTGCCGCCGCTGATGGCGGCCTGCATGATCCCGGCAATGTCCGTGGCCAGGGTGTGTTCCAAGCGGATGATCCGTACCTCGTTGACCGGACCTCCGTTGTTGATCTTGATCACGTCGATCTGCCGGATCAGTTCGGCCACCTCGGCCATGTCGCGGGGGCTGGCTTGGACGATCAACGCAGCGGTCCGCGAATCGGCCGTGATACGGACCACCGGGTTCAACCCCACACGGTCGCTGAAGAAGTTCTGGATCTCGGCTTGGGCCGTCGCCGGCGAGGCGTACTGGAGATGGAAGACCTGGAATTGGGTCCCGGGCACCGCCGGCTGGTCGAGGCGGTTGATGAGGTCCTTGGCCGTTTTCACGTTTTCCGGGCGGCCGACCAGGAGGATCATGTTGGGCACCACCAGGGGCGTGATGCTCACGGAGCCCTGCCGCGCTTGATAGACTTCGTCGTACAGGGCCTTAACCAGCGCGGCCATGGCCTGGCAGTCGAGGTGCTTCATCGGCACGGGTTCGATCGCCGGTTCCGTGTCGTGGGTGATGGTCTCGACCAGGTGAACGACGTCCATTAATTGCTCCACGTCTTGTGCGCTGCCACGCAACACCAGCACGTCGAGGCCTTCGATCACTTCCACCTGCACCGGGTTCACGATGCGGGAAAGGCCGCTGAAGTCGGGTTGCTTCTCGCCGCCGCGGGCAGCGGGCGCTGCGGCAGCGTCCGGTCGCGGGCCGGGAAGCGGAGGGACCGCGGTGGCAGGGCCGGCCTCGGTGGCCGGATTGCCGTCGGGCCGCGGCTGCATGACCAGGGCCGCCAGCGGCAAGGTCGGACCGTTGGCGGTCTGGATGAGCGACACCGCCCGCCGCACGCTGGGCAACTGGGCCGGCTGCACCGCCATCAGCCGCACCTTGCGGTTGGCCGAGTCTTGTGAATCCAGGGCGTTGATCAAGCGGGCGGCCGCATCGACCGCCGTCGCGGCGCCTTCCACTTTAACCTGCCTGGCCGTGGAATCGATCCAGATCGCGACCATGCTCCCGTTCGTCAAGGCCAGGCGATAGCCATGCGTCGCATCGCGCTGCGGCAGGGCCGTCAAGCGGTTTCCCAGCGTGCTCCACAACGCCGCCTCGAGCTGGTCGCCCTGAACCTTCTTCAAAGTAATCTGGCGGACTTCCGCCGGGCCTGCCAAGGGCTTCTCGGCCGCAGGCTGCAAGTCGGGAAACGCCGCCGCCATGCGCTGGCTGACGCGCGACTGGACTTCCGGTGGGGCCTGCACGACCACCTTTCCGGTTTGCTCGTCGGCAGCCACCCGCACGCCGGGGATCACGCCATACTCATTCCGCAGGGCCTCGGCTGTAGCGGCGGCCTGCCCCGGCGGACAACTGTAGAGTTTGACCACCAGCCCGCTCTCGGCCCAACCGCTGCGGGCGAAGATGAAGAACAAAGAAAACACTGCGGCGAGCAGGATGGACCGGTGGAAAAACCCTTGGACTCCTGCCATCGCGGCCGGCTTACTTGACGGTCTCAACTTTGGCGATTCGAGGGTCGTGCCAGGGACTCGAAAACGTTCATTGTTTGTAAGGTCTGTTTTCACAATGGTTTACGTCCTTGCACACAGGTTGGGGAGCAATTGGTTACCAGTGATGCGCGGGCAGCCAATTTGCCCGCAATCTCCATGTAAATCATATAATCGGAAAAGTTTGCGCATTTCTCCATGAATTCGAGCAAGCAGCTTAGGTAAATAAGGGCAACTCTACGGCCAGGTTCGGTTTTTGTCATTGTTTAGCCGAGAGGCAGCCATGTGCGGTCTTGGCGGCCGCCACCTCAGGATGGCTGCAAAGTCGGGCAGGGCGTCCTTCGTTGCACGGAATTCATTCCGTTTTGACCTAAGGAGGGCACGGCCACGGAATAAATTCCGTGCTACGAAGGATTTTGCAGTTCTCCTGGCCGCGGCCCACTTTTGCTTGCATTCGCGCAGCTTTCTACTATGCTGGTAGTCATCGACGGTGTCCTTTACCTCTTACATTCCACGGAGATCCACCCCATGAAACTGATTGCCCTGACTGCCGCGGCCCTCTTGCTTCCCAGCCTGCTCTTTGCCCAGGACGCCCCTAAGCCCCAGGAAAAATTCGTCAGCCTCTTCAACGGCAAGACGCTGGACGGCTGGAAGGTCGAGAACTGCGAGGTCGAAGTACAGGACGGCTGCCTCTTCCTCAAGGGCGGCAACGGCTGGGCGCGGGTGGAAAAGACGTATGGCGATTTCGTCCTAGAACTGGACTGGAAGGCCCTCAAAAAAGAACATTACGACTCGGGTGTTTTCATCCGCGCGGAGCCGCCTGCCGGAAAGTCGCCCTGGCCGGAGCGGAACCAGATCAATCTCCGCCAGGACTTGATGGGCAACATCCAGGAATACAAGGGCGCGGTCGCCCGCACCGATCTCGTCAAGCCGGGCGCGTGGAACCACTTCCGCGTGGTCGTCGCCGGCAAGACCGCCGAGTTGCTGATCAACGGCAAGCAGGCGTGGAAGATCGACGATCTCACGCCGGCCAAAGGCCTGATCGGCCTGCAATGCGAAGTGCCCGGCGGCGGTCAGTTCCTGATCCGCAACATTCGCATCAGTGAACGCTGAATTACGTTCCATCATCAAGATAATACTCCTGCGACCTGACGATCATTGAAGACCGCTGAAAAAGTCTCGCTGGGACAGAACGCATAGTACACAGTTCTACATCTTGTATCCGCCACGACTTCATCAGCGGTCTCCATTCGCCCCGGTGTGCGTATCTGGCTTTAGGACCGACCGAAAAATAACTTCCCGATTTGCGGGTGGCTGGGCGGGCACCATGCACCCATGGTCGGCGGGGTGGCTGGACACAATGCTGGGGCACCGCTGCGCTTTGCCCCAGAGGAAACGGCAGAAACGAGGTCGGGAGTCGTATTTGGGTCGGAATGTAACGAAAACGATACCCGACCCCTTTCCGTCTACAGTCTGGTTTCACCGCGAGATAGGAGGTTGCCCGCCGAAGAGCCGTTCTCGTTCAATGACTGTCGTCCCTGTTACTTCTTAGAGCAGTGTGTCTCTATCCGCACCTCGCGGACAACATCGGTCGGCAAAGGCGGTACGTTGATCTCGTAGATACTGCTGTCTCCCTTCACGTGAAGCCGGTGTTTGCCGACCTCTAGCGTTGGAACGTAGACGCGACCTGCACCATCGCTTTGCCATTCAGCGGGCCAGCATCGTATTGCCAACGGCCCGGTTGGTCGATCAAGCATTACACGATGATTCCTCAGTGGCGAGCCGCTTGCATCCGTTAGAACAACTGCTATGGCACCGCCTGGCGATCCGATATCGAGGTTCACATCTGCCAGTTCCTCGCTTCCCACGACAAGTGTGCGTGTTTCCGACAGCCATAGATCGTCCATGGCCGCCTGCAACTGATACGTCCCTGGAGTGAGCCCGACAAGGGCAAATCGGCCGTCGGCATCGGCCGTGGTTTCCACGCTGAGCATCGCGTCAAGCTTGCCTTTGCCTTGGTAGGCAGCCAGGACCCGAAACCTCGCTGAGCGGCTGGCGGGGGCCGTACCTGCCATCGTTACGTGGCCCTTCACGCCCCGCGCCGCAGGCAGCACGATCTTCAGCGGCTTGTTTGGAGTCGGACTGACGATGGAAGCGCCGCAAGTGCCCGGCAACAGCGCCACGATGACTGCAGCTTTGGGACTGCCTGGCGGATCTCGCCACTCCCGGTCAACATAGCCCGAACATCCATGGACTCGGATCTTGCCAGCGGGATCGGCAATACCAGCCATCGTCGGCTGCCAGGCGCCAGGATGAATGAGATAGATCATCGCGCCCGTGGCCGGCGTCTTGCCGTCGGCCATGGTGACGCTGGAGCCGGCCAGTCCGGTTCTCGCCAAATGCGTTCCGTCGTCGCTGCCTCCAATCAAAAGACCAAGTCCGCCAATACTTCCAGCCGCTGGATGCAATTCAATTTCTGTCACCTTTCCGCCCTTGATTATGACATCCTCTGTGCCGATTTCTCCGTACCGCCAGTCGAACAATGTGAGCGAAGTCTTGCCTGGCCGAAACGGCCCTGCAACGAAATCGCCCGTTTTCGGGTCGTAATCACAGCGCGCGCCGTGAGTGCTGGCATCGTCATCGACACCCAGGCGGAATTGCCCAAGTTCCTCGCCGGACGGAGCCTTGAGCTTGCCGCAAACGTAGCCCACTGGTTGCACGCGAAGCGTAATCGCCGTGTCGGTGTTGGGCTGCGGCGTGATCGGCTCAGGCAGGAGCACAGGGATATCGGGGCGCAACGCTATCCTCTTCGGCAGCGGCTCATCTTCGCACCCGCGACCGGGCAAGCAAAATCCGTCGGCGAAACCGAGGATTCGAAGCTGCCACGGATAGACCCCCTCAAAGCTGACCGAACCGCGCGCATCAGTGCTCCCAATCATGTCGAAATGGTCGCCGGCACGATTGAGTTCGACCGTTCCACGAAGCGGCCTTCCCGCAGCATCAGCGAGTTTGACAGTCACTTTCGCCGGCACAACGTCCGTCGCGGTGAGCCGTACGGGTTTTTGCGACCCAAGCGACGGGGAAACAGCGACAAATATGGACGCCTCGCAGTACGGAGGCGAGGTGAGGTCGCCAACCTCGCCCAAGGATTCACGATAACGGAAAGTAATTCGATGAAGTCCAGCCGTTTCCGATCCCGAAACACCCCCAAACTCGTTGAAGATTGTCGAACCGGACCAACACTTGGTGCCGCTCGCTTGGTGGGAGCTGTTAATGCTCAACCGCTTCGGGTCGATTGGACGATCTCCGCTGGGCGGCAGCACCGTAATGCGTTCTTCGGCGGAGTATGCGTGGGCATGCGCGTATATCGCCAACCGGTGCTTTGTAAACATGCCATTCTTTACCGGCACGCCAATGGCCGCCCCATGGCACTGCGGACCGGCGCCCCATCCGGACAACCGTTCGCGCAGGCCAAGAATACTTCTGTGCTTGCCTTCGTTGGCATAGATCTGATAGCGGCCTGGCATGAGTTTCTCAAATCGAGCGATTCCTTGGTCATCGGTTTCTTCAATGGGATAGAGCATTTGGTAGTCGTAGGGCTCACCACCATGAGCCCATTGCTCCCGCACGCTTGCGCCCTCGATCCACACGCCTACCGGTACATGCGCGGCCGGCTTGTCGTTCTGCAAGACCTCGACTTCAAGCGTGCCGCCTTGGTCGCTGAGCACGAAATCCTCTGTCGGCTGGTTCAGCCAGCCCCAAGTCGGGCACTTGCCCGACGCGTGTGCGACAAGCGTCGCTGAGAACATCGAAAGATTGCCTTCCCCAGTTATCTTGTAGCGGCCGTTCTCGTCGGCAACTGCCTCCTCGACCATCCCGTAGTTGCGAATTCCGCCGTAGTAGATGGCGAAGGCGTAAACCTTTGCACCCTGGACAGGTTTCCCCGTCGTGTCACGGACGGTTCCCTCGACCCAAGTGACTTTGGGGTGCTCGACGCGCTCGTCCGCGTGCTCGGGTTTGTCCGATGCAGGCGTTTCTGCAGGCGGGGGCGGAACCTCCTTCAACGTGCCGATATCGATGACGTCTCCTGGTAGCACATAGATTCCGCGGTTTTCAACCTTGCGGTGGCCTTGTTCCGAGATCCAACACCACGAGTTCCCCCGGGGGACTTCGACCTGGAACACGCCCTGCTTGTCCGGCGTGACGAAGGACTCCTTGAACGAGTCAAATCGGGCGGGCATCTTCACCTGTGCGGCCGACGTGAGCAAACTAGGTGGGACTCTCCCACGAACTTTGGCCCAGGCTGCCAATGGCGGCAGAGAAGCCGTAACCTGAGCCCCGGACATGACCTGAGTCAGCCCAGTCACTCCATAGCCAACGCCAGGGACCGAGAGCCGAACGGTCAGTATTCCTGGCGGGCACGTGATAGTCAATCTCCCATGTTGATCTGTCTTTAGGTTCCGTGGAACCTCCTCATTGCCAGTAGGATGCCTTTCGACGTGACGAACCTCAGCGCTAACTTCTGCGTTCGTGACTGCATGGCCATCAGGTCCAAAAACTAGTATTTCCACATCCCCCGCATTCGCTGTCGACGCCAGAATCCCCAACGACAGCACTGTGGAAAAAGCATAGTGAAACGCCGACATGATCAATCCTCCTTAGCCGCGACCAACGCCCACATTATCCCTTTCGAGCATGTGCCGGTCAATTACACGACAAAGCTGCCGTAGCGGTAGGCAACTTTCACGTGGCGAAACCAATACTGCGGGGATAGGCCGGTGCGCCGGGTGAAAGGCGGTTCTCTTCCGTTGACTCTGTTGAAAGAAAAGGGGTCGGGACTACTCCCAACCCGTTTTCCTTCCTTTTCCCTTTTCCAGGCTGGCCAACAGATGCCGAAAGTGCAACGAGCGATTGGACTTGCGACGCAAGTTCGCGTCCCGCGCGCAATGGGGCGGAGTTTCCTTGCGTATTATGTGGGTATAAAGCGCGCTGAAGAAGATTCAGGCTACGCCTGAATACCCTGCGCGTGCATTTGTTCTTTGACAATTTAACCAGCCCCCGGCGTAGCGAACCGGGGGCCA
>Ga0181520_10008015_pt1 | contig 15225 bp, 15 predicted proteins | sample PEATcosm2014_Bin_29_FD_132451 | JGI IMG/M metagenome (GOLD analysis project Ga0181520, IMG submission 132451) | Peatland microbial communities from MTU Mesocosm Facility, Houghton, MI, USA - PEATcosm2014_Bin02_30_metaG | ecosystem: Environmental > Terrestrial > Soil > Wetlands > Peat | place...
AACCAGATTTTATCGTCTGTTGAAACCGTAACCGAAGTGTGAGTCCGCTCATTATTCAAACCGGAGAAGTTAGAGCGAACTGACGTTCGCTGCCACGGGTGAGACTTTTTGCGTTCTATGCGTTCTTTTGCGGCTAATCAACTGGATGCGGCGCTCATGCTCGACACCGTGAGGCGGTTTTGCAAAACTCCTGCCAATGAAACAATCAATCGTTACTTTGGACATGGAGGGCGTATTGACGCCGGAAATCTGGATTGCCGTCGCCGAGAAGACCAAAATCCCGGAACTGCGCCGCACCACGCGCGACGAGCCGGATTACGACAAGCTCATGCGTGGACGACTCGCGCTGCTCGACAAACATGGCCTGAAACTTTCCGACATTCAGCAGGTCATCGGCACGCTGCGACCACTGCCTGGCGCAAAGGAATTTCTGGATGAATTGCGCTCGCTGGTGCAGGTCGTCATTTTGTCCGACACCTTCGAGCAATTCGCCACGCCGTTGCTGCGTCAATTGAACTGGCCGACGCTTTTGTGCCACAAACTGGTCGTGGAGAACGACCGCATTGTGGATTACCGGCTGCGCGTTTCCGACCAGAAGAAGAAAGCCGTCGCGGCGTTCAAGTCGCTGAATTATCACGTCATTTCCGCCGGTGATTCCTTCAACGACACCGCGATGTTGCTGGAGGCGAATGTTGGTTTTCTCATCCACGCGCCGAAAAATGTGAAGAAGGAATTTCCGCAATTCAAGGCGGTGGAATCACACGCGGAGTTGTTGAAGCTGATCAAGGGCGCGATGGCGTGAGCAAAGTGCGGAACTCGGAATGCGGAGTGCGGAATAAAGACACCTTATTAAGTGCGGCTTTTGGATTTCCGCGCCGTGTTGATCGAACTGACGGCAATGGCAGTCAATTCGTTTGCTTCTTGCAGGAGTGCGGAAATCTCTACCGTCTTGAATTTCCCTGCGTCCATAAGCAATTCCATCCATTAACCCGATCCATCCGCCTCCTCTTCTACTGTGCCCATCTTGGAAATGAAGCCTGCCGGAGATTTGCTGCGGCAAACGGCACGGTAATTCGCGCCAACAGAAGTCCCCGCTCGCAGCAATTGTCTACCCAGAACGCTCGACGTCATGTCATGCGGCAAGTTTTCGACGAGTTCGATGACTCGCAAAGCAAATTGCTTTCTCCGAAGTTTCACTTTTCGTTGCTCGTATCATGCCTTTCGTGATTGTTATCTACGACAATTTCCCGTCTGCCACTCCGCACTCCGCACTCCGAATTCCGGACTCGAATCAGTCTTCGGCCTTGAACGCGCGCGAAATCAAATCGCGCACGGCCTGTTTCGGACTTTTGCCTTCATAGAGCAGCGCATGAACCTCGTCAATAATCGGCGTCGGCACGTTTTTCCCGCGGGCCAGCCGATATGCCGATCGCGCCGTGGGATAACCCTCCGCGAGTTTCGGATGCGAAGCCTGGATCGCCGCCATTGTTTCACCGCGACCAAGCCGCTCGCCCAAACCCCGGTTGCGACTTTGTTTTGAAAAACACGTCAGCATCAAATCACCGAGGCCGCTCAAGCCGGAAAAGGTTTCCGTCTGCGCGCCGCACGCCACGCCGAGCCGGCGCATTTCCGAAAGCGCCCGGGTGACGAGACCGGCCTTGGTGTTGTCGCCGTAGCCGAGGCCGTCGCTCACGCCCGCGCCGATGGCGATGATATTTTTCAACGCACCGCCGTATTCGACGCCGAGAACATCCGCGCTGCGGTAAATGCGGAATTCCGGGCGATGAAAAAGTCCCTGCACCGTCTTCGCCGTGCCATCGCTTTCACAGGCGCAAACGACTGTGGTCGGAATGCTCATCGCCACCTCTCGCGCGAAACTCGGGCCGGATAGCGCGGCGACGCGATTTGCAGGCGCGTGTTCGCGCAGAATCCGGCTCATCGTTTCGCCCGTTTCAAATTCGATGCCCTTGGTCACGCTCACCAGAATTGCCGGATGCCCCTTCAGTTTCGCGGCGACCTGCCGGAACGATTGCGATGGAATCGCCATCACGAGGCATTCGGCTCCGCCAGTCGCTTTTCCAAAATCGGCCTCCGTCTTCCAATCCGTTGGCAGAGAGACGCCTGGTAGATATCGTTCGCTGCGCCCGTCTTGGATTTCCTTGAGCGTGTCGGCGGCGATGTCCCAAAGCGTGATGACATTGCCATTTTCATGGAGCACCTTGGCCAGTGCCGTTCCCCAAGCGCCCGCGCCAAGCACGGTAATTTTCATTTCGCCTCCGATTTTTTGCCCAGCCGGTTTTCAGTTCCCGCCAAAAGCCGCTGGATGTTGGATTTGTGTTTGTAAATCGCCAGCGCGCCGAGCGCGGTCGTGACGATGCCAAGAAACAAATCATGCGGCGTCATCACCCAAACTGTCGTTGGCAATGCGATTGCCGCTAATATGGAACCGACAGAAGCGTATTTTGTTGTCAGCGCCGCCAAAATGAAAACGGTGAGCGCGACCAGCACCGCCCATGGCGCGAGCACGAGATAAACGCCGGCAGTGGTCGCAATGCCCTTACCGCCTTTGAAGCGCAGCCAGCAGGGGTAATTGTGGCCGAGCACGGCGAAAATTCCGGCGATGATGGCGAAATGTTCCATTCCTTCTAGCGAAGGCATGGGAATGTAATCTGAATAGGAATGCAACCCATTAGATTGGATGGAATAATTGTAGGCGTAAATGAACCCACCCAAGAAACACGCCACAAAGCCTTTCATCGCATCCAACAGCAATACAAAAATCCCCGCCGGTTTGCCCAGCACGCGCATGGCGTTGGTCGCGCCGATGTTGCCGCTGCCGACGGCGCGGATGTCAATGCCCTTCGCCTTCGCCGCGAGAAAGCCGGTCGGAATCGAGCCGAGCAAATACGCGGCGAGCGCGGTCAGGATGTAAGCGAGAATCGGCACGGCGATACTTTAGAAGTCCGAAGCCCAAAGTTCAAAGTCCAAAGTTGGAATGAAATCATCTTTGACTACGCAGGCAAAGCTAAGCGGCGACGGCGCTTTAGTGTGCCAGCAAAGTCCGTTGGCTTGGATCGAAAGCCGCGTCGCACTTCGCAGCGCAGTCCAAAATTTCTTTGCGGCTTTGGGCCTTTGCATGAGGAATTTTGGTTTTCAGTTTTCAGTTTTCAGTGGCACACTCCTCGCATGGCATCAAAGGTCAAAGTCGCCGTCCTCGGCGCCGGCTCGCTGGGACAAAACCATGTCCGCATTTATGCCGAACTCGAAAAGTCCGGCCAGGTGGAGTTCGCCGGCGTTTTCGACACGCACGCCGAAACCGCAAAAAAAATCGCCGCCAGGCACAATGCGCGCGTCTTCGCCTCCATCACTGAAGCCGCCGCCGCCAGCGACGCGCTGAACATCGTCACGCCCACCACGACACATTTTGACATCGCCAGACAATTGCTTGCGGAGGGCAAACATGTCCTCGTCGAAAAACCAATGACCGACAACACGAAGCAGGCGGCGGAACTCATCCAGCTCGCCCAGCAGAAAAATTGCGTCCTGCAAGTCGGCCACGTCGAGCGCTTCAATCCGGTTTTCACCTTTCTCCAAACCGTCGCCACCGAACCGCGCTTCATCGAGTGCCACCGGCTCTCGCCCTTCCCTGCCCGCTCCACCGACATCGGCGTTGTCCTCGATTTGATGATCCACGACCTCGACGTGATTCTCGCGTTTGTCAAATCGCCGGTGACAAGCGTGGACGGCGTGGGCATTCCCGTGTTGAGCAAGAGCGAGGACATCGCCAACGTGCGCCTGCGTTTTGCAAACGGCTGCGTCGCCAACCTCACCGCCAGCCGCGTCAGCCCGGAGCGGATGCGCAAGATCCGCGTCTTCAGCGGCCCGACCAATCCCTGCTACATCTCCCTCGATTACCGCGCGCAGGAAGGATTCATCTATCGTGTCGCCCGCGACGGCGAGGAAGAAAGCTCGCTGTTGAAAAAAATAATGGCCGCGAAGTTGGGCATCGGCAAGGACTCCGCCATTGTCAGCGAATTTGCCGGCAAAAAAATTGTGCGCGAGCCGGTGCCGATTGCGAAGGACGAGCCGCTCAAGCTCGAACTACAGGATTTCGTGAACTGCGTCCGCGAAAAACACACGCCCATTGTCAGCGGCGAATCCGCCAAACGCGCGCTGGACTTGGCGTTTGAAATCACACGGCAGATTCAGCAGATTAAATAGGAATTAAACACAAAGAGCAAGTAGGCGCGGAGATGAAAACAACAACCGTTGACCCGAAGCGGATTCGGCCAGAAGTAGCCATGAAACTTGGCTACTACGTTTATGCGTATGTTGACCCTCGCGATTCAAGAATCTTCTACGTTGGCAAGGGTTGCCGTGCTCGTGCCTTGGCGCATCTCGATGAAGCTGGCGAGTCAGACAAAATTCGGCGTATCGCCGAACTTATAAACGCCAACATTCAGCCGGAAATTGACATTCTTGCGCACGGTTTAGCAAACGAGAAAACAGCGCTTCGCATTGAAGCCGCAGTTATAGATGCCCTATGGCCGGAAAAAATCCTGACCAATAAAGTTCTTGGTCAAACTCATGGACTTGGCCGCGAAAAACTGAGCGAACTTGAATTCCTATACGCTGCAAAACCTATTACCATAATCGAACCGGCGCTTTTAATCCGCATCAACCGACTTTACCGTCCGGGTATGAGTCCCGAAGCTCTTCAAGAAGCCACGCGCGGTGTTTGGACGTGCGGCAAACGTCGTGAAAAGGCTCATTTTGCATTTGCCGTTTACCAAGGAGTTGTTCGTGAAGTTTATGAGATTGAGGCTTGGCACAAGGGAGGCACTCTTGAATACAGAACACGTTCGCGTGACGATGTTAATGCTCCGAAGCGGTGTGAATTTTCCGGCAAGGTATCTGAAGGACTTTCGGCAAAATACAAAGGCGGCTCGGTTGACCATTACTTTTCAAAGGGCGCTCAACTACCATACACATATGTTAAGTGTTAAGCGGATTTTCTCCGCGCCTTTGCGTCTCTGCGTTAAAATATAACCGTGAATCCTAAAACTTTCATGCTCATTGCCGGCGAGGCGAGCGGGGACCTGCTCGCGGCGGAACTGGTATCCGCGCTGCTTGCCGCAGGGAAGCAAAGCGGAGACGGGCGCGCTCCGCAATTTTTCGGCGCGGGCGGCGCGAATATGTCCGCCGCCGGAGTCGAACAGGCCTTTGACCTGACGCAGCATTCGGTTGTCGGCTTTTCCGATGTGCTGAAGAATTATTTCAAGTTCCGACGGCTGTTCAATCAACTGCTCGCCCTTGCCATCGAGCGCAAGCCGGACGTGGTCATCGGCGTGGATTACGGCGGCTTCAACCTGCGCTTCGGCCACGCGATCAAGGAATATGTCCGCGGCAATCCCTTTTCCAAGTGGGATCCGAAAATCGTCCAGTTTGTTTCGCCGCAGGTGTGGGCATCGCGTCCGGGCCGGGCTGATTTGCTGGCGGCGGATTACGATTTGCTCTTGAGCATTTTCCCGTTTGAAAAGGACTGGTATGCCCGGCGCGTGCCGAAATTGCGCGTGGAGTTTGTCGGGCATCCGATGCTCGATAGAAGTCAGAAGTCAGAAGTCAGAAGTCAGAATAAGAATTCCGTGCCGGCGGTTCTTTTGCTGCCGGGCAGCCGCAAAAGCGAATTACAACGACATTTGCCGGTGTTGTTCGATGCGTTAAAGTTGATCCGGCAAAAGCTGCCGGATGTGCGCGTCAAAATGGTTTTGCCAGATGAAGATTTGAAGCAGTTTGCGAACCGGCTGGCCGTGCTCCCGGCGAATTTTGAAATTCAAACCGGCAATCTGCCGCAGGCGCTCGCGGAAGCGGATATTGCCATCGCCTCGACCGGCACGGTGACGATGGAATGCGCGTTCTTTGGCGTGCCGACGGTGACGCTCTACAAAACGTCATGGTTCAATTACGAGATCGCCAAGCGCATCGCCACCGTGAAATGGGCGACGATGCCGAACATTCTGGCGAACGAGGAGGTCTTCCCCGAATTCATCCAGAATGGCGCGACGCCGGAAGCCATTTCGCGCGCGGCGTTGAAGTTGTTGCAGGACGGATCGCGGCAGGCAAAAATCAAGGCGCAGCTTGCCAAAATCATCTCGTCGCTGGGCGAACCCGGCGCGGCGGGACGCGCTGCGGCAGCGATTTTAAGTTTACTCCGAACGCCATGAAAAAAAAGTGTCAAGAGCAAATTGAAGCAGCGGCTAAATTATCTGTTGGATTTGGCGTTGTTTGCCTAGTTCTTGTAATTTTTATTCCAACAGATTTAGGAGCGAAATGTAGAGGAGCGCTTGCCGGGCTTATGGCGTTGGGATGGGGAAGCAGCCAACTTGCATTAGCAAGGAAAAGGAAGAAACAAGATTCGGAAAATGCCGGGAAAGAAGATGGATCTAATAAAACAAAAACAGAACAACTTCAAGATGGGCGTATGGAAAACAGTTGGAAAAACTCGATAAAAGTGGTTCGATGACGAACGTGGTTTTATTGCTGACGTGGATTCTATTGTTTGCTTTTTTGGCGGGCGTTGTTTGCGTTGTTTATTTCTGTGTGTTACATCCAATACGCTAATTAGTTAATTAGACGTTGAATTTCATCCTTCGCCAGCTTCGCGCCCTTCGCGCGACATTTCATTTCGGCAAGGCAAGCGCACAAAAATCATTTCCTTTATTCGCCGCGCGTTTTAACTTTCCTCGCATGGAATCACTGCACGCGCCGTGGCGGATTGAATACATCCTCGCGCCCAAGCCCAGACTCGACACGAGCCTGTTCACGAGCATTGCGCAATCCAGCGATGACGAGGGCAATTACGTCATCGCGCGCGACCGCACCTGTTTTGCTCTGCTGAACAAATATCCCTACAATGGCGGCCACTTGATGGTCGTGCCTTACAAGGAGGTCGCGGACTTGAACGGTCTGACGGACGAGGAATTCGCCGATTTGTGGAAGCTCGTGCGCCGCTGCATCAATGCGCTGAAGCAACTGATGAAGCCGGAGGGTTTCAACCTCGGCATCAACCTCGGCAAGGTCGCGGGCGCGGGCATCGTGGAGCATCTGCACATCCACGTCGTGCCGCGCTGGAACGGCGACACGAACTTCATGCCGGTGATTGCGAACACATCCGTGCTGCCGCAGGCATTAAACGAACTGGCGGCAAAGCTGCGCGCGGAACTGACGAAACAATTTTAATTGTGCCCACTGAAACCCTGCATTTCGAGAACGCGCGCGCCGCGCAACAGCTTTTCAACCACGAACCGCGCAATTTGCAGGCGCTGGAAACCGAACTCGGCGTCAAGGCCACGGCGCGCGAAGGCTGGATCAAACTGGAAGGCGAAGCGGACGCGATTGAGCGTGCCAGACATTTGTTCGTGTCGCTGGAAACGCTGACGAAGGCGGGTTCGCAAATCCGCAACCGGGAATTCACGCACGCCCTGAACGTGGTGAAGCATGAAGGCCCGGAGACGCTGAAAAATCTTGTGAGCGACCGCGTGACTACGCATGAAAAAAAACCGGGCGTCACCGCCAAAACCGTCGGCCAGAAGAAATATCTCGACGCCATCCGCAAGCACGACATCACGTTCGGCGTGGGTCCGGCGGGCACGGGCAAAACTTATCTGGCCGTCGCCCTCGCGCTCGCGGCTTTGCGCGATGGAAAGGTTTCACGCATCATTCTGACCCGTCCGGCGGTTGAGGCCGGCGAAGCGCTGGGGTTTTTGCCCGGCGATCTTTACGAGAAAATCACGCCGTATCTGCGTCCGCTGCACGATGCGCTGCACGACATGCTGCCCGCCGAGGAAATCCAGAAGCACACGGAGCGCGGGACGATTGAGATAGCGCCGCTGGCCTATATGCGCGGACGGACGCTGAACAACGCCTTCATCATTCTGGACGAGGCGCAAAATTCGACGACGGAGCAGATGCTGATGTTTCTCACGCGGCTTGGCCACGGCTCGAAGGCGGTCATCACCGGCGACGAGACGCAGATTGATCTGCCGCCGCACAAACATTCCGGCCTGCTCGAAGCGCATCATGCATTGAGGCACACGGAAGGCATCGCCATTGTCGAATTTTCCAAGCGCGACGTTGTCCGCCATCCGCTTGTTCAACGCATCATCACGGCTTACGAGGAACACCGCAGCCAGACGAAACCCGAATGAACGTCGTCATCGCCAACCGGCAGCACGCGCGAAAAATCAATACCCGGCCGTTGAAAGACATCACGGCGGCGTTGCTGGCGGATTTGAAAGTCGAGGAAGCCGAACTCGGCATCAGCCTTGTCACCACGGGCGAAATGACATTGATCAACGGCACTTTTCTCCAGCATGAAGGGCCGACGGATGTGATAACCTTTGACTATTCGAACGCGGAGTGCGGAGCGCGGAGTGCGGAGTTGAAGCTACATGGTGAAATTTTTGTCTGCGTGGATGAGGCGGTTGAACAGGCGGTAAAATTCAAGACGACCTGGCAGTCGGAAATCGTCCGTTATCTCGTCCATGGCGTTCTGCATCTCCTCGGTTACGATGACCGGCACGCCCCCGCGCGCCGCAGGATGAAGCGCGAGGAAAACCGCCGGCTGGCCGGCATTTCCAGGAAGTTTTCCCTCGCGCAAATTGGCGGCGCTTCTAAACTCCGCGCGTGAAGAAATCACTTTTTGCGCGCTGGCGCGCCAGCTTTTTGACCGGCCTCGCGATTGTGCTGCCCGGCGTGATCACGCTGGCCGTGGTCAAATGGTTTTTCGGCACGGTTTCCAGCATAACCGACCTGCTGTTGTTTTTTCTGCCCAAAAACCTGACTCACGACAACAGCGGCGACGGCCCGATGTTCTGGTATTGGAGCCTGCTGGCACTGGTGTTGGCGGTGGGACTTGTCACCGCGGTCGGCCTCTTGACCCGTTATTACATGGGCAAACGGATAATCACGTGGGCGGACAGCATGATGATGCGCGTGCCGGTGTTGAACAAGATTTACGGCACAATCCGGCAGTTGGACGAGGCGTTCACGTCCGGCAAAAAAAGCTCGTTCAAGACCGTCGTGCTCGTCGAATATCCGCGCGAGGGGATTTATTCGGTCGGGTTCATTACGAGCGATCAGGACAATCCGATACACCGGGCGACCAATGAAAAAATCGTCTGTGTTTTCATTCCGACGACACCCATTCCCACGGCTGGTTTTCTCATCCTTGTGCCGGTTGAAAAAGTCACCAAGCTCGACATCTCCGTGGCTGAGGGCTTCAAATACATCATCAGCCTCGGCGCCCTTTTGCAGGAAAACACGCCGCCCGATAAATTGTCCTCGTAATTGGAAATGAGAAAGCCGAGGAAGAGGACGGGAACGGGGGCGAAGAGGACACGAGAATGATCGAATCCACCACCGGCTTGATTTTACGGACGCTTCCGCTCACGGAAACCAGCCTCGTTGTCCACTGGCTCACGCCGGATTTTGGGCGCATCGCCACCGTTGCCAGGGGCGCGCGCCGGCCAAAATCGCCGTTTTTCGGCAGGCTGGATTTGTTTTACGAGGCGGATATTTCGTTCAGCCGGAGCCGCCATTCGGATTTGCACATTTTGCGCGAAGCCGTTTTGCGCGAAATGCACGGCGCGATCCGTGAAGACGTTTTGAAATTGCGGCAGGCGGCTTACGCCGCCGCGTTCATCGAGCAGGCGACGGAAACGGAGACGCCCCTGCCCGCCGTTTTTGAATTGCTTCGCGAATTTCTCGGTTGTCTCTGCCGACAACAACCGGCGGCGCAACTGGTTATTGCGTTTGAACTCAAGTTGCTTCGTGAGCTTGGCCTGAATCCCGATCTGCGGAAAACAAACCTGACGGCGGGCGCGAAGCAGATTGTCCATGCTTTCTTGAAGAACGGCTGGCAGGCGTGTTTGCGTTTGAAACTGGCGCGCGCGCAAACGTCCGAATTGCGGCAGTTCCTGCACGGCTTCCTCATATATCATCTTGGCCGCCTGCCCAAAGGCCGCGCCGCGGCGCTGGCGGATGAAATCTGAAATCACTTTCCGCGGCGCGGATTTAGGGTTATATTATCGGCGAGTTTCAGAACGGTTGAATGAAAATAAGATTTTTCAGATTTTCCACGGTGCGGATGAAGCTGGCGGGCAGTGTTCTCTTGCTCATCACGCCGGCCTTTCTTGTGATGTATATTTATGACCTGCCATCGAGCCAGTTCGTGGTGGGTTTTCTGGCGCTGGCAGCCGCGTGGATGGGGGGCGAATTATTTGTCCGGCGACAGGCTCATGCGTTGTCGCAGACCGCCCAAAAAATCGCCGATGGCGACCTGGGCGCGCGAACGGGTTTGCCGGCCTCGGACGACGAACTGGGCCAGCTTGCCAAAATTTTCGACCGCATGGCCGAAACACTGGAACAACGCATCAAGGAGCGTGAAAAACTCGCCGCCTTTGCGCAATTGAACCCCTACGCCGCGATGGAATTCGCCACGGACGGCGCGATGACTTACTTTAACGAGGCGGCCCGGAAACTGGCGTTGACCGCCAACAAAAATCATCCCCGAGAAGTTCTGCCGGAGCGCGCCGATGAAATCATCCACGAATGTCTCGAATCCGGGCGGAGCCGGTTGCGTCTGGAAATGAAAGTCAACGGGCGCACGTTTTCATGGTCGTTTCATCCGATGCTGACCAGCCGCGTCGTCCATTGCTATGCGGAGGACATCACGGAACGGTTGAACCTTGAGGCGCAGTTGCGACAATCGCAAAAAATGGAATCCGTGGGTCAGCTCGCCGCAGGTGTCGCGCACGATTTCAACAACATGCTGACAATCATCCAGGGACATTCCAGCGCATTGCTCGCCAAGTCGTCGCTGCCGTCCGAAATGGTTGATCCTGTGCAGGCCGTTTATTTCGCCGCCGAACGCGCCGCTAGCCTCACACGACAGTTGCTCATGTTCAGCCGCAAGAATGTGATGCAACCCGTTCAACTGGATCTGCGCGAAGTCGTCGGCACCCTCACCAAGATGCTCCAGCGCCTCATCGGCGAAAACATCACGCTCCGGTTCCAGCCGCCGGATGAACTCCCGTTCGTGCAGGGCGACGCCGGCATGATCGAGCAGGTGTTGATGAATCTTTCCGTCAATGCCCGCGACGCCATGCCTCGAGGCGGCACCCTGACCATCAGCATTGCGGCTGAGGCAGTTGCCGCCACCCACGCCGAGATGCATCCCGAGGCCCGCATCGGCCGTTTCGTCCGACTGCGCGTCTCCGACACAGGCACCGGCATGGACGCGGCGACGTTAGGCCGCATCTTCGAACCCTTCTTCACCACGAAGGAAGTCGGCAAAGGAACGGGCCTCGGTCTCGCAACCGTCTATGGCATTGTCAAGCAACACGACGGCTGGGTGGAAGTGAACAGTGAATTGGGCAAAGGCACCACGTTCGACGTGTTTTTTCCCGCCGGAGAAGAAAATGCCGTTTCTGGAAAAGAAGAAATCGCCTCCACCGCGCCGGTGGTGGGCGGCACCGAAACCATTCTTATTGTCGAGGACGAGGAAATCCTCCGGGAAATGGCGCGCGACATCCTCAAGGATTGCGGCTACCGGATTCTGGAGGCATCCACAGGCAGGGAAGCGCTCGAAATTTGGCGTCAATCCGCCTCTGAAATTGATCTGGTGCTCACGGACATGGTGATGCCCGAAGGCATTTCCGGCCTGGACCTCGCCGAACGGTTGCTGGCCGACCGTCCGGATCTGAAAATCATTTTCACCAGCGGTTACTCCTCCACCGAGATTGGGGCGGAATTGCTCGCGAGGTCGCAGGTGCGCTTCCTCCAGAAACCTTACACTCACATCGCGCTCGCCAAGATGATTCGCGACTGCCTCGACATCAACGGCGCGGCCAAAGGCAAACCGGCGATGCCGTCTTGAAATTCAATGCCCTCATCCCGATGTTTGTCCTCCAAATCGAGGAAAGGTCATCAGCATTGCGGAGATTTCCGGGGGCTTGTTCATGACTATTCCGCCTTTTTTACTTCGTCCGCGGCCGTAAAACTGGTGAAGCCATAGTCCCCGTTCACCCCGGGGGTTCCTTCAAGATAAAACCCGATGCCGGGATTGCCCTTCGCGTAGGTGTCGTCTGTCCCTTCCAGCACCTTGACGCCATTGATGCAAACGGTGATGACCTTCCCAATGATGGCTGCCTTCACGACATCGCCATCGGAAAGTCCGGGACCTCTGGTTGCGGCGATGTAGGAGAATTTTCCCAGCGGCCCGTTCCAGCGCACAATCTGCACATAGGCGCCGCCGGTCTTCGAGCAGCGGAAATTGATTTCGTATCCCGTGGCGCTGTGGGCGGAAAGGGAACTGCGCAGGCGCAATTCAACTTCCTCAAAGATTTTGTCGCTCTGGTTGACCGTGTGGACGGTGGCCTGAACCGACTGATCAGAACCCCAGTCGCCAGTCAACAAGGCCGTGGAGTCGTCATAACCGTTGGTCCCGGACTCGATTCCAAAAGCCAGCCCGTTAGTCGTCCGGACGTTGGCCCAATCGAGGCCAATCGTTTGACCATTGACCCAACTGGCTTTCTCGAAGATGGGATTTTCGGTCTCGGGGAAGTTGGTGGTGTAGGTCCTGGCCAAAGCTTGGTTCATTGCAAAGAGTGCCGCACAGAGGAATGGAAGCACGAATTTATCCATTTGAGTTTCAACTTAAGGGCGAGGATTGAAACACGGCCGGGATGCGGCACGGCATTTTTTATTTCGCCATATTTTCTTCCAGCAACCTCATCACTGCCGGCACCGTGTCTTCTGACTTGATTGGCTGCAAAACGCCGTTGCGCGGTTTGATTTCCACCTCGCCCTTCGCCAGAGACTTTTCGCCAATGCCGATGCGGATGGGAAATCCGACAAGCTCCGAATCCTTGAATTTCACGCCGGGCCGCTCATCGCGGTCGTCCAAAATCACGTCCACTCCTTTCGCGGTCAGTTCGGCGTAAATTTTTTCCGCAAGCTGCATCACCTGACTTTTCGGCGCAACGGCCAGCGGCGTGATGCACACCTGATACGGCGCGACGCTCAACGGCCAGATGACGCCGTCCTTGTCGTTCCCCTGTTCTATCACCGCCTGCATTGTGCGCGTGACACCAATGCCGTAACAGCCCATCACCGACGGCTTGCGCGAACCGTCCACGTCGAGGAATGTCGCGTTCAACTTCTCGCTGTATTTTGTGCCGAGCTTGAAGACGTGGCCGACTTCAATTGCGCGGCGGATTTTCAGCGGCTTGCCGCACTTGGCACAAGGTTCGCCGGCGGTCACAGTGCGCAAATCAAACCATGCCGTCACCTTGATGTCGCGCTCCATGGAGACGTTCCTCAAATGGTAACCGTCCTCGTTCGCGCCGGTCGTCATGCCGTTCGCGCCGCGCAGACGTTCGTCGGCGAGAACTTGAATTTCTCCTTTGGCGACAATTAAACCCAAATTTTTGAGTTCGTCGAAATACTCGCGCCTGTCCATCAATTTAAATTTCAAGGTCAACGAGACCGCGCCCAGACTCCCAGGATGTGCGCCGAGCAATGCATAGATTTCTCCCGGCGTGGCCGGCCGCGCCGCAACCGCGCCGGTCTTCGCCAGCAATTTGGTTTCGTTCAACTGGTCATCGCCGCGAATTAGAATCAAAATCGGTTTCGAGTCGGCGATATAAACCAATGTTTTGATCTGGCGGTTGGCGGGAACTTTGTAAGGTTCCTTGCTCAATGCTTCAATTGTCACGGCGCCGGGCGTGGCGAATTTTTCGATGGCCCCGCCGATTTCGCGCGCGGCGGTTTTGGGAATTCCGCTCGTCGCCTTCTCGATGTTCGCCGCGTAGCCGCACGCCTCGCAGAACGCCACCTCGTTCTCGCCCGTCTCGGCGGGCACCATGAATTCGTGCGAATAATTGCCGCCGATAACGCCGGTGTCGGCCTCGACCGGAAACGTCTTAAGCCCGCACCGCGCGAAGATGCGCGTGTAGGCGTCATACATTTTTTTGTAAGCGGCCATCGCGCCCTCGTCCGTGGTGTCGAACGAATACGCGTCCTTCATGATGAATTCCTTGGCGCGCATCAGCCCGAAGCGCGGACGGATTTCGTCGCGAAATTTCACGCTGATCTGGTAAAAATTTTTGGGCAACTGGCGGTAGGAATTGATTTCGTTCGCAGCGAGCGTGGTGATGACCTCCTCGGCGGTGGGGCTTAAAAGCCATTCACGGTTGCCGCTGTCCTTCAACTTGAACAGCACATTGCCGGCGGTCTCGTAACGTCCGCTCTGCTGCCAGATTTCCGGCGGCTGGAGGGCGGGCATGAGGACTTCAATCGCCCCCGCCCTGTCCATTTCCTCACGGATGATCTGCTCCACCTTGCGCAAGGCGCGCAGGCCGAGTGGCAGAAAAGTATAAACGCCGCCCGCGAGCTTGCGGATGAGGCCGGCGCGCAGCAACAGTTTATGGGAAACGATTTCCGCGTCGGAAGGAGCCTCGCGGAGGGTCGGAATCAAAGTTTGTGTCCACTTCATGTGGCGGAAAATTTAACAGCAAAGGAACCGGGGAACGAAGAATTTAATTTGCCGACGACTCAAACTTGATGTCGTCAGGATGATGGTGTTTCATCAAAAACCGGCTGAAATGGGTTCGCTTGGCTTCGTTTGGTTCATTTTGCGCCTTGTTTTGGCCTGCCAAAAACTCACTTTGGCCCTGTAATTATTGGATGTTATCCGATTTTCAAGATGGGTTCATTTTTGAAAAAATGGTTTTTAGTTCCTGTCCGACATGTTCACTGTCAATGGCGGCGGCACCGCCTCGCCCAACCGCATCCGCTGCACCCGCTCCAAACTGGTTCATGGCGCGATACTGTTGCCGCCGCAGCGCAGTCTCGTAACCCATTATTTTATCCAGTGCGTCAACGGACGGCAGCACGCCTGCCGCCTGACGCGCTACCTTTTGCCGGAGCCTTTTTCGCCATGCGTGGAGATTAGAGAAGCGGGACGGCAGCGTCAATTCACCAGCAACGCCTTTATCCTCCACCATGCCGTGGCGGACGGTTTTCGCATTTCGTCATTTTTCCGGCCGGGGAAGGCCAATGAGCTTACTGCGCAAATCTTCCCGCAACTTCCCAAGTTCCGGCGGCGTGCGGCAATCCAGATACATCTGGGCCGCGCCATCGAGCATCCGGTAGAGGCAGCCG
>Ga0181520_10008016_pt1 | contig 15222 bp, 17 predicted proteins | sample PEATcosm2014_Bin_29_FD_132451 | JGI IMG/M metagenome (GOLD analysis project Ga0181520, IMG submission 132451) | Peatland microbial communities from MTU Mesocosm Facility, Houghton, MI, USA - PEATcosm2014_Bin02_30_metaG | ecosystem: Environmental > Terrestrial > Soil > Wetlands > Peat | place...
CTCGCGCATCACCATGCCCCCTGAAGGCATCACGCGATTCAACTCCCCCGCCACCAACTGCAGTTGCGCGTTGCGGAAAGACGTGCCGCTCTGATTCACAACAGTTACCCAACCGTTCAAATCCGCTGATTTCTGGTCGGAGTGCACGGTGAGGACGTAATCGGAACTCCAGTTCATCTGGTTTGTAAGATAGGAGGCCTCCACCGCCTGTTCGCCCGCGTGGCGATTGTCCAGCAACCAGACGAGAGTGGGCTTGCTGTAGAGGTTCTCCGGCATATCAGGGAACACGTAACGGTCGGCGCCCATGCCGGTAATAATCTCGTTCCCCACCTTCCAAACGGGTCCATCGTTATCGGACAACAGCAGGGCCTTTACGGGAACTTCCTTGGTGGAGTTGTTCTCCTGGATGACGCGGACCAACGTCAATTCCTTGCCGACATATTTTTGCAGGAGCTTCTGCGGGCTCAATAAATCGTATTCGTAGTTCTGTTCAAGGACGTTCAACTCCTTGGGCGCCGTCAGGGAAACAATATGGACGGTTGCGGGATTCACCTGCGCGGCAATGTCCATGTAGCGCAGGTCAATGACGCCGCCGGGCAAATGCACGCGGCGGACGTCGCGGACCAGGGCAACGTTGGAGTTGTAAACGGTAACAGCCAACTCCTTCTGGTCCTGCTCCGTAGAGGTCACAGTGGTCTGAGCCCAAGCCGATCCGGCAGAGATCCAACCGGCCAGAACAATTGCCACAAAGAGCCGAACGGGGGAATGCTGATTCATTTGGATTCACCTTTCATGTCGGAAAATACCAGCGCCACTCTACGGGAACTCCCATCGTAACGCTGGTTGACCCGGAATAATAGCCGCGCCAACTCCTCCCTTAACGGACCGAATGCTTCTATCTGAAGAACGCGGAACGCGTAATTTCTTGCATCCACCGGGAGCCGGAATGATTCGCGGGGGTTGGTCAGGGCGAGGCCGGGCAGTATTCAAAGTGCTCTGCGCGGGGTCGCCGGTGGGTAGGAACGTCGGCGCGGAACATTCGACCCCTCCAGGGTCGAGGCGAGGACGGGACCGTCAGCCGTGGGCGGCGGGCACAAAGAACGTGCCCTTGCCCACGGCTATTCAATTTTCACCCCTTCGGGGCTCGCTCAAGATCATGCACCGTCATAGTCGGCGGACCCAAACGCAGGTGCGGCCAAATCCGCCGGTAGAATTCCGGGTTAGCGTCGATTTTGAATTAATGACAGCAGTGCCGGAATCGCCTTGACCTCATGGAACGTTTGCCAACCTGGACAGTCGCGACCATAGACCGCCACTCCAATTCGAGGTGCCTGTTCAACGAAACAAGGCGCGAACACTACGCATGTCCACATCAGCGAATTCCGACGCAATCAAGTCCGCATGCTGGAGCTCCGCGGCGGGCCTGCTGTGGGTGAGCGCCAGGCATTTCAAGCCAGCCGCTTGCGCGGCGACGACCCCCAGGGGCGCATCCTCAATGGCAAGGCACTCCTCCGACTGCAACGACTCATCACGAAAATTCGGCAAAGCGCGTAAGCGGGAGAGGGCCATAAGGTAGACCTCGGGATCGGGCTTGGAGCGCTGGCAGTCGTCCGCCGTCGCCAGGACAGAAAACTTTTCGCGCAAGCCCATTTTGGTGAGCAAGTGGTGGATTTCCGAGAGCAGGCTGCCACTGGCAATGGCCAACGGGTAATGGCGGGCAAGTTCGGTAATGAACTCAGCCGCGCCCGGGATGGGAGGCAGACCTTCGCGAATGATCTCCTCATAGCGCTGGCATTTCCAGTCCGCCAATTCATCGCGCCGTGCCCGGTCCACAGGTTTTCCATGGCTGGCATAGAGGTGTTCGATCATGCCGCGGTCGTCGAGGGCCAGATAATCACGGTAATACTCTTCTTCACTGACGGACCAACCCTCCATGGCGGCCATCTGCTGGGTCAACGTCAAAATGAGCGGTTCGCTGTCTACAATGATGCCATCAAAGTCAAAGATAACGGCGCGTAACAAGTTGGGGGAGGCTCCTTTTCTATAGCCGGTTTTGGTGGTCGATCGACGATTGGAAACCATCAAAAATCGCCCATTGGCAACCGGCAATTCACGGCGCTATGGTACACTTGAGATGGAAGTTGGTACAAGCGCGGAGTGTCGAAACCACCCTTCCCCATAGGTGCCCCGAGGGATACTGGAGGGTATTGTGCCTCAAGCATTTCCGTCACCTATATAGATTTACTGCGTCTAATAAAGTGAGGAGAACGACCGAAACATGACTCACGAGCTGAGCATTCCCATCGCCTTCCTGGCTGGAATTGCTTCATTCCTATCGCCGTGTGTGCTGCCGCTGGTCCCGGGATACCTTTCCATGCTCTCGGGGGCGACGATTGAGGAGTTGAAAATGGAGGCCAGCGGAGAGCTTCTCCGTCGGGTGCTCCGCAATTCCTTCGCATTCGTAGCAGGGTTCTCCCTGGTCTTTGTCATTCTGGGGGCCTCCGCAACATGGGTGGGAAGATTCCTGCTGGCGCAGCGAACCACCTTCAACATTATCGCGGGCCTCATCGTGATTGTTTTTGGATTGCACCTGACCGGCCTGGTAAAGATCCCCCTGCTCTATCGCGAGGCACGACTGGATACAGGGGCGCCTCGCCGCAGCCTGGGGGGGGCGTTTTTGCTGGGATTTGCATTTGCCTTCGGATGGACTCCCTGCATTGGCCCGATCCTTGCCGCGATCCTGGCTGTCGCCGCCCAACGGCAGACGGTGTATCAGGGCATGTTCCTGCTGGCAGTTTATTCCGCGGGCCTCGCCATTCCCTTCCTGCTCACCAGCATTGGGCTTAGCAGCTTCTTGAAGTTTTATAAAGGATTCCGCAAGCACTTGCAGGTGGTGGAAGTGGCGTCAGGAGTGCTGCTAATTTTGCTGGGCACTCTCATGGCCTTTAACAAGTTAACGATTATTTCCGGGTATTTTTCATTCTTGAACCGGTTTTCGCTTTAACCGCTTCAGGGGATATTGTGGGGCTGGGTCCCAACTCAGTATGTGACGACCGAAAGGTCGGCAGATCTCAGAGGCTTAAGAGGATAAAGTTTGCACCCGTTTTTGATCACCATCGGTTCGTTTCACCTTCCCACTTACGGCACCCTGATGGTGCTGGGCATCCTGGGCGCGATTTATACTGCCACGCGTCTGGGCCGAACCGTAGGCATGAATTCCGCCCTGATATTGGATTTTTGCACGTGGGTAGTTCTGGTAGCGCTCGTCGGCGCGAAAGTGCTGATGGTTCTGACGGAGTGGAGCTATTATCGCGCGAATCCCGGAGAAATCTTCAGTTTCTCAACCTTTATGGCGGGTGGGGTTTTCTACGGCGGGTTCCTGGCGGCGCTCTTTTTTACCATCTGGTACGTGCGGGTGCAAAAACTCGCTTTTTGGAAGCTGACGGATGTACTCGCGCCGGCTGTAGCGCTGGGTCACAGTGTAGGACGGCTGGGATGCTTCAGCGCCGGCTGCGAATACGGCAAACCCACCACGGCGCCGTGGGGAGTGGTATTTACCAGCACCTTTGCCCATGAAGTCGCGGGGGTGCCGTTGGGAGTGCGTTTGCACCCCACGCAGCTCTACGAATCCATGGCAAATTTGGCAATTTTTGGCTTGCTGATCTGGTATTTCCCCAAGAAGAAGCGGGATGGAAATGTATTCCTCGCCTACCTGGGCCTGTACGCCGTGGCGCGATTCTTTCTGGAATTCCTGCGCGGCGACGAGGACCGTGGATTTGTGTTTCACCATCTGCTTTCGACGTCCCAGTTCATCGCCATCCTGGCCCTGGTGGGGATCGCCACGGTGGTCATCTGGCGGCGTATTCACTACGGGAAAGAATTGAGCGCGGCTCCCGAGCCGGAATCGACTGGTGCGGCGCGGCTGGACAAATTCGCACGAGTACAAACGGCGGAAGCAGGAACGATTGACGGCAAAGCGCATGCTGTTGCCGTGGCACCGGGCCCCAAACGCGGCAAGCGTTAAATTACAATGAGGTGTAAGCGGTGGAAGAACAAACACCAAATGAGAACGCGCCCCAGGAAATCAAGGCGCCTGAAGCCAAAGCAACCCCCGGATCAAAATTGCTGGCCGGCGCCCTGATGGCCGTGGCCCTGGTGGTGGGCTTGTACTATGTGAACCGCTATTGGATTGCGCCCGCGGTGAAGGCACAAAACAAAGGCGATGGGAGCCATCCGCTGGCGCCCACGTTTTCGCTGACCGACATCACCGGCAAGCCCCTCAATCTCAGTGACTACAAGGGGAAAGTGGTGATACTGGACTTCTGGGCGACATGGTGCGGACCCTGCCGAATCGAGATTCCCGGCTTCATTGAATTGCAAAAACGCTACGCATCTCAGGGCTTTACCATGATCGGGATCTCCTTGGACGATGGCCCGGAGCCGGTAGTGGCTTTCTATAAGGAATTGCAGATGAATTATCCCGTCGCCATCGGCAATGACCGGTTGGGAGAGCTTTATGGAGGAATGCCAGGACTCCCCACGACCTTCGTGATTGGGCGTGACGGCCGCGTCTATGCCTAGCACATTGGGGCCACCGATCCCCATGTCTTCGAGGAAGAGATTAAGGAGTTGCTGGCGGCCAGCCCTGAGGCCGAAGCCAAAACCTTCCACCAGGCAGGAATGGTTTTTGCCGATGATAAAGTCGAATTGGGCAACCCCGCAGAGATCGATTCGGAGGTGCCGGGCATAGATCTAACCAAGCTTACTGCCGAACAAAAAGAGGGCTATAAGAAACTACTCCAAACCAAGGTATGCACCTGCGGCTGTAATTATACCTTGCTCAAGTGCCGCCAGGTGGACCGAAGATGCACCTTAAGTCGAAAACTCGCTCAAGAACAATTGGATGCCTTTCTCAAGACAAAGCCCTCCGGTGCCGCCTCCAAGTAACTGAACTAACCCATCACATTTTGCATTGCCTCGGCAGCAAGTCCGGCAGTAGGATTACAATCCTCGATTGAATAGGAATTAAGATATATGCGGAAGATTCTGCAAGGCCTTGTATTAACGCTAATGGCAGCCCACCTGGGATGGGCGCAGAAGAGCAATCCCGTGGTGGATGCCCACGCGGTGATGGCTACCGACGCGGCGCACGCCAATTCTCCGGTGAAGATTGCCGTGGTGGCGCAGGTGGCTGCCGGCTACCATATAAACGATCACAAACCGACGCTGGATTACTTAATTCCCACCGGCGTTAAGCTGGAGCCCAGCGATCAGTTTAGTGTGATGAAAGTAGTCTACCCAAAGGGAACACCCAAGAAATTCACATTCTCTGACGTTCCGCTATCGGTATATGAAGGTACGATGGTGGTGGGCGCGCTACTACAGGCCGGGAAGAACGTACCGGCAGGAACCTATACGGTGAAGGGGAAATTCGCGTACCAGGCATGCAACGATCACGCCTGCCTGGCGCCAACCAGTGTGCCGCTGACCTTGATGATCAAGGTCGTACCCAAGAATGTACCGTTGAAACCCGTGGAATCCAATGTCTTCCAACGAATCAAATTCGAGTAGCACTCCCCAACCCGCCAAGCCTGAAGGCAAGCCCGGAAGTCCCGTAGGGATGGTGGCGCTAAGTCTGATCTTGCTGGCTGCGCTGGTATGGGCAATGGCACCTGCCCGCGCCAAATTTGAGCCGGCCCCGCTTCGGCCGGCACCCGCTGATTGCCCCAAGACCACGCCCACCTTTGTTCCGTCCGACGTCACGGACGTACCCGGGGTGGATTTAAGTAAACTTTCACAAGCCCAACGGAACCATGTCTTCTACCGCCTGAACATGGAGCCCTGCCCTTGCGGTTGCAATACCAGCGTCGTCGCCTGCCGGATCAGCCATCTTGCTTGCCCCGTTTGCGCCGATTTGATAAAGAAAATTGTGGCAGAAGAACAGCAAGGGCGATAGACGGAGCACCGTAGACGGTATAATGCATGCCGGATTGCAATCTCCGGACCGCATTCCTGTTTACCGTCTACCGCATGCCCCCTTCTGCCTGTTGGCTGAGGATTTCTATGAGAATCGGTGTGGTCTCCGACACGCACGGATATTTTGATCCCAAGCTTGTGCCACTATTGCGCGGCGTTGACGGGATCTTACATGCCGGCGATGTAGGAACACAGCCTGTACTCGACCAACTCCACAGCATTGCGCCGGTGCAGGCGGTGAGGGGAAACATCGATTCGGAAGCGTTGGGGCTCGCACCCACCCTCACGCGGAATTTTGGCGGCTTCACCTTCCATATGCTGCATGAACTTCCCAGGCCTCAGTCGACGTTGCGCGATTGGGCTCAGGCAAACCCTCTGGAAGGGAAACAGGCTGAGCACTGCCGCCGCTTTATGGAAGGTCTCCCGGAAGAGTGCCGGGTGGTGATCTTCGGCCATAGTCATGAACCCTGCGCGATAGTTCTATGGGGTAAGCTCCTCTTCAATCCCGGCAGCGCGGGTAAGAAACGGTTCTCATTGCCACGCTGCTGCGGATTATTGGAAATCTCCGCGCAAGGCGTGGCGGCGACATTTCTTGGCCTGGAAAGGTATAATGAAGACTTACCGGAAGGCATTTGCCTGCCGATCGGAGGAGCTTAAGCATGGGGAAACTACTGAGGTTTATGAAAAGCGCCACCGAAGTGCTGGCGACGGCGGGAGCCGTGCTCGCCGCGGCAATTGTGGTGGTGGAGACCTACCAAACCCTGCGCAAGAAAATGGATGCAGCTAAAGAGCCTTAGTCTTGCCGCGGCACGGACAGGTGCTGTGGCGTCAAAGGATGGCAACTTGATTTGCGGAATTCCACTTATTCCCGTGTTAGAATGCACCCAGAGAGTGATTTGCAGGTGCTTTAGTAGCAAGTGTGCTCTTGGGAGCCCCGTATGAAAAGCACAAATTTTACCTATTGGCAGGACGGCGAATACTTTCTCGGGTTCCTCAATGATTATCCCGATTATCAGACGCAGGGAATGTCAAAAGAAGAGTTAATCAGCAATCTGAAGGATTTGCTGCGGGACCTTCAATCGGGGGAGGTCCCTTATATCCGAAAGGTCGAAAAACTGGTCTTGGTAGATTGAAAAGACGCGACCTTATAAGAAAGCTACAAGAAATCGGTTGTGAACTGGTTCGCCACGGGGCGAGCCACGATTGGTATACCAACCCGAAAACCAAAAACTCGCAACCGGTTCCCCGCCACGCTGAAATTCAAGAAGGGCTGGCCAAATCTATTATCAAAAAGCTCAGTGGAGATGCCTAAACCTGCCGCAAGTGATCCGCGGCACGGCGCAGGCGCGCCACCACCCGATCTTGGCCCAACACCACGATGACTTCAAACAGGCTCGGCGCTACGGCCTGCCCCGTCAAGGCCACGCGTGAGGCGTTAATTAGCAATCCTGCCTTTACCCCTTTTTCTTCTGCCAGGCTGCGCAAGGCTGCTTCCGTTCCTGCCAAATCAAAGGGGTTCGCCGCCGCCATGCGCTCGGCAAGCGCATCAAGAAGCGACGGAATTGACCCGTCTTTCCAAAACTTTTTTACCGCTCCCGGTTCGTACGCGAATTCGTCGTTGAAGAACGCACGGAAGGGGCCGGCATAGTCCTGGATAGTCCGCGCGCGGGATTGCAGCAGCAAAACGATCCGCTTAAACCGCTCTTCCTCCTGAACTCCCATACCCGGGTCCCGAGCCGGCAATCCCGCGCCGGCTAATTCCCGTTCAACCAGTGGCAGCAACTGTTCCGGCAAAAGATGGCGAATATACTCGCTGTTCATCCACGCCAACTTTTCCAGATCGAAAACGGCGTTCGATTTGGAGACGGCGCCAAGATCGAAATCGCGAATCATCTCCTCGATCGTCACGATTTCCTTTTGCCCCGGAGGCGTCCAGCCGAGGAGTGCCAGGAAATTGACCAGTGCTTGCGGCAGAACTCCCTGCTCGCGGTAGGCGCCCACCGAAGTCGCCCCATGGCGTTTCGACAACCGTTGTTTGTCCGGCCCGAGAATCAACGGCAAATGCGCAAAGATCGGTATGGGTGCTTCGAGCGCCTGGTACATCAGAATCTGCTTGGGTGTATTGGAAATATGGTCGGCGCCGCGGACGACATGGGTTACACGCAGGTCGATGTCATCCGCCACAACTCCAAGGTGATAGGTCGGGTGGCCGTCTGAGCGGAGCAATACAAAGTCCTCAAGATCGCGATGCTCCACTTCAATGTGGCCAAAGACCTGATCCTCAAAGCTGGTCATGCCAGAATCAGGTATGCGGAATCGAACCGCGGCGGGGCGGCCCTCCGCGCGCAATCGGTCCCGATCCGCGTGACTCAGGGCGCGGCATGTGCCATCATACTTCCACGGACGCCGTTCGGCCTCCGCCTTGGCCCGCTTGGACTGAAGCTCCTCCGGCGTGCAAAAGCATGGGTAGGCGTGCCCCGAGCTTTGGAGACTCAAGGCCATGGCATGATAACGATCAAGGCGCTGGGATTGATAGATGGGGCCCTCATCCCAGTTGAGCCCCAGCCACTCAAGGCTCTCCAGAATGGCCGTGGTAAGCTCGGGCTTCGACCGGTCCACATCCGTATCTTCGATGCGGAGTATCAACACGCCACCCATGTGGCGCGCGAAAAGCCAGTTGTAAAGTGCCGTGCGCGCCCCCCCCACGTGAAGGTACCCTGTGGGTGAGGGTGCAAAGCGAACGCGGATATTATTCATGGTGCCAGCTATAACTCGGTGCAGCTCACGGTTTCGGCTGCTTACTATATGAATCAGGCCAATTCATCATGGTACGCGAATATGGCAGGGAAGGCAAAAAATTGGCGGCATTCGGATTATCGTTGCAATTTTCAACCACATAGCTCATTATCTTTCGTTTCGCCTGTCCGCAGCAAGGAAGCTAGAGGCTGGGTCAAGAAATACGCCTCAATCAATAGATTGAGCGATCGGGTGGGATGCTCGGCAATAGCCCTCTGCTGCGGTCAACCCCGGAAGGGGTAACTCAACGAGAGATTGGAATCTGAGGAGGAACACTACAGTGAACGGGAAAATGGTAAGCATTGAAGAACCTAAAGGAAAACTTGGCGTCTTGATTCCAGGCATGGGAGCCGTAGCAACGACTTTCATCGCCGGAGTTGAAGCCATTCGACGGAAGCTGAAGCCACCCATTGGCTCGCTAACCCAGATGGGGACCATTCGACTGGGGAAGCGCACCGATAAGCGCGTTCCCCTCATAAAGGATTTCGTCCCCCTGGCCAAACTCGACGACTTGGTCTTCGGGGGCTGGGACATCTTCACCGACAACGCTTATGAAGCGGCACTCAAAGCCGGTGTGCTGGAACGTACTCTGGTGGAATCCGTAAAGGACAGACTAAAGAAGATCAAACCCATGCCCGCAGTCTTTGAACAGAGGTACGTCAAGAATCTGCACGGCACCAACATCAAAAAGGGCAAGACCAAGATGCACCTTGCCGAACAGTTGATGGACGATATCAAGAACTTCAAAAAGCAGAACAAATTGAATCGCCTCATCATGATCTGGTGCGCATCGACAGAAATTTTCATTAAAGCCAAGCCCGTGCATCGCTCACTGGAAGCCTTCGAAAAAGGTCTGCGCGATAATAATCCAGACATCGCACCTAGCATGATCTACGCTTATGCGGCGCTTAAGCTCGGGGTTCCCTTTGCCAATGGCGCGCCCAACCTGACCCTGGATATTCCCGCCCTAATGGAATTGGCCCTGAAGAATCAGGTTCCTGTGTGTGGAAAGGATTACAAGACAGGGCAGACCATGATGAAGACCATCCTGGCGCCTGGGTTAAAGGCCCGGCTCCTCGGTCTGCACGGCTGGTTCTCCACCAACATCCTCGGCAACCGCGACGGCGAAGTGCTGGATGATCCCGACAACTTCAAGACCAAAGAGGAGAGCAAGCTCTCTGTCCTCGAATACATCTTGCAGCCTGGCGTTTACCCAACGCTCTACAAGGACCTCTACCACAAAGTGCGCATCAACTATTACCCCCCACGGGGCGATAACAAAGAGGGCTGGGATAACATCGACATCTTCGGATGGCTGGGCTACCCCATGCAGATCAAGGTTGATTTCCTTTGCCGCGATTCCATCCTGGCTGCCCCACTGGTGCTCGATTTGGTTCTGTTCCTCGATCTTGCCCAACGCTGCCCCGACTTGGCACGGCTGGGCATCCAGGAGTGGCTCTCGTTTTACTTTAAGAGCCCCATGGTCGCACCGCACCTCTATCCCGAGCACGACCTCTTCATTCAACTCATGAAGCTCAAGAATACCCTGCGCCATCTGCGCGGTGAAGAGTTGATCACTCACCTGGGATTGGAGTATTACGACTAAGAGGCAAGCGGAAAGGCTTTAACCGGATAATGCGGGCGTCTTGATGATGTGGAGTCTCCGGGATTTGACATCATCAAGACCCTGCAGGCTTCGGATGGGTTCGTGTTTACGAACGGCTTGCCCGGGCAAGCGTAAATTGCGCCAAATTGGAACGTTTTTGCGCTGTCCTGTTCACCCTTCGCTATAGATCCTTCCAGGTTTTTCCATTATCCGGCGGTTTGATCAAGTCTTCAGACCCGTCTTTGCAGCAGGTTCCCAAACAAGTTCCATTGTCGGCAGAATTCCCGGCTAGGCTTTTGCCGGGGCCTTCGACCGAAACGTCGAAGGGGCGGGTAACTGCGAAAGAAACTTCCCGAGGATTGAACCGACGGTGGCGAGTTGCGCCAGGTCAGCGTGCGTGAAGTCTGGACCCACCGGCTCACTGGGGCGTGCCTTGCGGCTAATCTGAATGACACCCAGTACTTTGCCCTCCACAATCATGGGCGAGCTCATGATCTTCTGGATGGGAGTGGCTTTCTCCTCATCCGAGAGATCAACAGCTTCGAAAACGGTGGGGTGTTTATAGGTGGGGAAATTGTTCACGATCTCACCGCGTTTTTCCCGGATGCTCTTGGCGGCCAGCGAGTGCGTAGTGGTCAAAGGGATAAGGCCAACCATCGTGAGTCTGAGCGGAAAAATAAAACTCAGCATCTTGGCGTCGGAGGAGACGCGCAAAATGGCCACTTCGTCCTTTTTGGCCTTAAAACCATTGGAGATTTGCGCTGCCAATCGGTTCAAATCCTGGTCGGAGGGGAAAGCCCCCGCCTTTCGCATCTCATCAACGAGCTTGGCTACGACGAGAACGAGATCGATTTCAGCCATCAGACATTGCTCCCTTGAGAGTTCCGAGGTAACCATTTTATTATACTGGACCTGGTATCCTCAAGCAATGACACTTTGCACCTCTTAGCGGAATTCCCCTGATCTTCAGGCTCTCTCCAGCGGAGCGATGCCGGTGGCAGATTGGGTTTGACAAATCCTTCCACCCATCCCGATAATTGCTAGCTTCTCACTTATGCGGCTCAAACACCTGGGAAGATATGCGCTGCTCGGTGCGCTGTTGGTCATTTGCGGGGGGCAGGCGACCCCTCCGCTGGCCTATGCCCGAATGCCCTCCGACCCGGGCGGGGTAGCAGCGCAGGCGCTGAGCCGCGCCATCATTATTGACACGCACGCTGACACACCCCAAGCCATGCTGGAAGAAGGCTACGACCTCGGCGACCTCCACAGCCCATATATGATCAGTATCCCCAAGATGCGCGCCGGGCACCTGGGGGCGGAGTTTTTCTCCATTTGGGTAGACCCTACCTGGCATAAAGAAGACCTGATCCATCGCGCCCTCGACCTGATTGACGCCACCCATCAGCAGGTGGCGAGGCACTCCGACGTGTTGGGCATGGCTGGCACAGCCGATGACATCGAAAGCCTGCACCGCGAAGGGAAAATCGCCGTCCTGATGGGCGTTGAAGGTGGACACCAGATCGAGGGCGACCTTCGCGTCCTCGACATCTTCTATCGCCTGGGCGTCCGTTACATGACGCTGACCCACACCAAGAATGACGAGTTGGGTGATTCGTCCGGCGACCAGCCGGGGTGGAAAGGCCTTTCGCCACTGGGGCGCCAGGCTGTCGAGCGCATGAACCAACTCGGCATGATGGTGGATATCTCGCACGTTTCCGACCAGACCTTTTACGACACCCTTGCCGTCAGCAAGGCGCCGCTGATCGCTTCCCACTCTTCCTGCCGAGCCCTGTGCAATGCCCGGCGCAATATGACTGACGACATGATTCGCGCCCTCGCCAAAAACGGCGGGGTTATGGACATCAATTTCTATTCCGGGTTTATCAGCCAGGATTACCAGGACGGCTTTGCGAAGATTGAAAAGCAGGTGGAAGGACAGCTTGCCGAGGCGCGCGCGCATGCTGCAAAACAAGGCAAACGGCTTTCGTACGTCGAAGAGGCGCAAATCATGCGGCAATTGACCAAAGGCTTGCCCATACCGTCTTACACGGCTATCGCTGACCACATTGACCACGCCGTCAAGGTGGGCGGAATCGATCATGTCGGCTTGGGCTCCGATTTTGACGGTGTGGACTCCATTCCCCGCGGCATGGAAGACGCCTCCAAGATCCCGGGCCTGGTCCAGGAACTCGCCCGTCGCGGTTATAGCGAAGAAGACTTGGAAAAAATCCTGGGCGGAAATGTATTGCGTATCATGCGCCAGGTGGAGCGGGTAGCACTCCAGACCCCCTCTACCCATTGAACGATGAAAAGCCGTCGGGCGCGGCAGCCTTTTCGTCAGGCTGATAGATGGATCTCGGAGGATGTATGAGGAAGCAAGCATTTTCAATCTTGATGGTCGCAGCATTCGCCTTGACGCAACTGGGCGTCCTGGCGGGGGCAACTCCCCAAGCTACTTCGGCAGCGAAGAATACGGCCAACTCCACGGCGCACAAGGCCGCTCCCACGCAAAAGAGCAGCCCTTCCCTGCTCAACCCGGCGTCGTTTAAACTTCAGGCACCTGCTACATTCCAAGCCAAATTCACCACCACCAAAGGGGATTTTGTTGTGGAAGTCACCCGCGCGTGGGCGCCTCGCGGGGCCGATCGCTTCTACAATCTGGTGAAATATCACTTCTTCGACGGCGCATCGTTCTTCCGCGTGATGCAAGGATTTGTGGCGCAATTCGGAGTCAGTCCCCGCCCGGATGTTACCCGCGCCTGGGAGAACACCACGATTGCCGATGACGCCGTCACCCAAAGCAATACGCGCGGGACCCTGACCTTTGCCACCGCAGGGCCCAACACTCGCACGACGCAGATCTTCATCAACCTCGGCGACAACACCAATCTTGATGCCAGCGGATTCTCTCCCTTCGGCAAGGTCATCAGCGGCATGGAAGTGGTTGACAAGCTCTATAGCGAGTACGGAGACTCCCCACCCGACGGTCGCGGTCCTGACCAGAACCGGGTGCAAAGAGAGGGGAAAGCGTATCTCGATAAGGACTTCCCCCAGCTCGACTCAATCAAGACTGCCGTAATCCTGCCGCCTGCGCCGGTTGCGCAGAGCAGGCCGGCAGCAGCGAAGAATTAGTATCTCTACCGCAGAGGCGCTGAGACGCAGAGAAAAAGGCATTTGCTTTCAGCTCTCTGCGCCCTCGCGCCTCTGCGGTAAAGTAAGATCATGACTGTAAACCCGGCATCGAGCCGGAACATCACAGAAACAGGAGAATTCATGAGCGATCTAAAACCGGGCCAGTATGCAATTTTTGATACGACTCTGGGTGAAATTACCTGCGAGCTTTTCCCCGATAAGGCGCCGGTAACAGTGCAAAACTTTGTTGGGCTCGCGAGTGGAACAAAGGAATTCGTGGATCCGAAATCGGGAGAGCGCACCAAGCGGCCTTTCTATGACGGCTTGGGTTTCCACCGGGTCATACCCAAATTCATGATTCAGGGCGGCTGCCCGCTCGGCCAGGGAACAGGCGGGCCCGGCTACAAGTTCAAGGACGAATTTACGGATGACCTCTCGTTCGACCGTCCCGGGCGCCTCGCCATGGCCAATGCCGGCCCCGGCACCAACGGCTCGCAATTCTTCATTACCGTCGCGCCCACGGATTGGCTCGATAAACACCACACCATCTTTGGCCAGGTCGTAAAGGGCATGGATGTTGTGGACAAGATCGTTAACACGCCAAAAGGCTCGGGCGACCGTCCTAAGACGCCGGTGGTAATGAACACGGTAAAGATTGTGGAAGTGAAATAATTGTGGTGCATGCGTGGCGCGGACTTCCAATACAGGTCCGCGCCACGTTTGCCTTCTGCCTCTAGCCTTCTGCTTTCCGGCTAGACCCCGATAATTTCCACCAACTCCTTCACCGCGGCGGCGGATTTCTCCAGCGCGGATTGCTCTTCCGGCGTCAGCTTGATTTGGACGATTTCTTCGATGCCGCCCGCCCCCAGTTTTACCGGGACGCCCACGAACAATCCCTTGATGCCATACTCACCGTCAAGATACGCGGCGCAGGGCAGGATTTTCTTGCGGTCGTTGAAGATGGCGTCGATCATTTGCACTACCGCCGCCGAGGGCGCATAGAAAGCGCTGCCGGTCTTCAGCAGGTTCACGATCTCCGCTCCGCCCTTGCGGGTGCGGTCGATGATCTTGTCGAGCTGTTCCTTGGGCATGAGTTGGGTAACCGGCACGCCGGCCACCGTAGTGTAACTCGGGACTGGGACCATGGTGTCACCGTGGCCGCCCAGCACCAGGCCCTCAACGTCCTGCACGGAAACATTCAGTGCTTCCGCGAGGAACGTCCGGTAGCGCGCGGAATCAAGCACGCCGGCCATGCCGATGACCCGATTCTTGGGAAAGCCGCTGACCCGGAACGCCGTCTGCACCATGGCGTCAAGCGGGTTTGTGACCACGATTAGAATCGCGTTCGGCGAGTGCTTGGCCGCCTGCTCAACGGCCGCCTTCACGACCGCAAAGTTGGCTTTGAGCAGATCATCGCGACTCATCCCGGGCTTGCGCGGAAACCCCGCCGTCATCACCACGATGTCGGAATTGGCGGTGTCATGGTAATCGTTTGTCCCCTTGATTTTGACGTCGTACCCTTCAATCGGGCCCGCTTCCAACAGGTCCAACCCCTTGCCTTGTGGGACGCCTTCCAGAATATCAATCAGCACGACGTCGGCAAGTTGCTTGTCAACAATGCGGTGCGCAAGCGTCGCACCGACGTTCCCTGCTCCAATAACTGTTACTTTTTTGCGCATGAATGCCTCCCCCAAAAATATCGGGAGATCCGA
>Ga0181520_10008021_pt1 | contig 15216 bp, 8 predicted proteins | sample PEATcosm2014_Bin_29_FD_132451 | JGI IMG/M metagenome (GOLD analysis project Ga0181520, IMG submission 132451) | Peatland microbial communities from MTU Mesocosm Facility, Houghton, MI, USA - PEATcosm2014_Bin02_30_metaG | ecosystem: Environmental > Terrestrial > Soil > Wetlands > Peat | place...
GACAATACGGTTCACTTAAGCTGTGGGGTGTATCCACCTGCGCAGCAGGTGGATACGGGGACCCCACAGATCCGCGACAATGTGCGGACGCCGCGTGCTTAAGTGAACGGTATTGTGTCTAGCGACTGTTTCCTCAGACCATGTGGCAGCGCGATTTATCGCGCCAAATGCGGGCCGAACTGCCCTCCGCCCATTGCGCCGTCAGCTGCAAGCAAGCACTCTGCCGAAATGGAAACGTCGGTGGCTATGCGATGTGATTCGCGCGATAAATCGCGCTGCCACATGGTCTGAAGGAAGTGTCGCTAAACACATAAGAACGTCAGTCAGGCAATTGGCGGAAACCCCCTTCGGGGCTGACGGCAACGGCTCATCCTATGCAGCGTACAGATATCACCTGGCGATGGTCGCCAGGACCAGTTTGCGGCATCTCTACCCATACACATTGAGGAACACCCTCTTTCCATCAGGCGCCCGCCGATCCCGCGTCAGGTGCCCCACGGCTGCGGGTCGGCTTTCCGCACCCCGGGATTGAGCAGCGCCTTTGCGTGGCGCGCAAGCCTACCGGCCGTTCGTTGGACGCGGCGAACTGTCGTATTCGCGCTTGACCTGCTCGTCACTCAGCGCCATCGGCCAGACCTTCACCTCGTCGATCAGCCCCTGGAAGAAGCCGGGCGTGTTGTTCTCCCCGCCCCACGCCTCGCGCCCAATGACCAGCGGCTCGGAGTTCGTCTCCCGCGCGGCGGCATTCAACTTCTCGCCGACCTTGCGGCCATCGGCGTACAGAGTGATGCCCACGCCCTGCCGCGCCACCGCGACGACATAGGTCCAGGTATCGGGCTTAAACGCCTGCTCGCTTTGGAAGTTGAAAGACCAGTTCCCGTTGCCCGCCTCGCTCGCCTCGAAGGCAATCCGGTTATCCCACTGGGTCAATACGAAGGGTGTGCCGCCGTTGTTCAGGCGCTTGACGACCAGCCCGTGGCGACCGCTCAGCGTCGCCGGCTTGACCCAAAGGCCCACCGTCACGCTGGCCGGGAACAGCCCGGCGAAGTCGTCGATGGTCAGATACGACTTGCCGTCGAACACTGCCGAGCGCTTGACGCCCTCGCTTCCCTGCGGCACGCTGCCCTCGATCTTGGCGTTGAAGCCGTCTCCCAGGGCGTTGGCATACTGCCCATCGGCCTGCCGCTCGAAGTCCAGGTGCGTCAGCGGCGCGCTGCCGGTCACATAGGCTGCCATCACCGATCTCAGGAGCACCGGCGCCTGTGCCGGGCCGACGGCGAGCGTGAAAGGGATGTTGCGGCGCCCGCGCGTGTCCTGCGGCAGGGTGATGCCCACCGTCAGGCGAGTGGCGATACCCGGCTGCAGGTTCATGACTTCCGGCTTCCCCGCTCGGTTCCAGCCGGCCGGCAGTTGCAGGTCGGACACCGAGGCCGTCCACGGCCCCGGATAGCTGCGCCGCAGGGTCAGCACGAACTCTACGGTGGCCTGACCGTCGGGAGTGGCGAGGAAGACCGGCGAACCCGCGACGGGAGCGTTGAGTTCAATCCCCAGCGGAGCGGCCACGCGGCCCAGCGGCAATCCGTGCGGCGACTTGGCCAGGTGCGGCAGGACTGCCGTCATCGCCGCCGCCTCGGCGGCCTCGGACGAGGCTTTGGCCGCCTGCTCCACCGCTGCGGCGACAGCTCTGTCGGCCAGCGGGTCCCCGGTCAGTCCGGCGTCCTCGTAGAGCTGCTGCAGGCGGGCGCGCAGGGCGGCGGCGCGCTGGCCCAGCTCGACCCACGCCGTCGCCAGGCCGTCTCCGTCGAGCGGGTCGCGGACGCTCTGCCAACGGTTGCCGCGCACGCAAACGCCGCTGGCGCCGGCCGCGACCGCGAGGCCTTTATCGGCGCGGGAGATCGAGTTGCCCTCCACCAGCACATCGCAACTCGTGCCGCTGACGCCGATGCCGCTGTTGTTCTCGCAGGTGTTGTTGCGGATGACGACCCCGCGCAACAGGCTGCCGCCGGCCTCCTTCGTCGGTTGACCGCCGGTGGCGTCGATGGAGGCTTCGACCGCGCAGACGCCGTAAGTACCGTGGTAGTAGTTGCCCTCCTTGATCCGGTTGTCCAGCATCTGGCAATACCACGTCGGCTGGCTGGCATCGGAGTAGTTCAGGCCCCACGAGTGGAAGCCGGACTGCCGCGCGCTGACGTTGTCGGCCATCACGCATTCCATGAACACCCCGAAGGATTGCACCGCGCCCACGTCGGCGAGGTCGTTGCCCACGATCAGCCAGTGCTGCAGGAGATGGGTCACGGAGATGCTGGAGGAGGCGTCGGGCACTACGTCCCAGGGCCGATCCACCGTCATCTTGTTGCCTTCTACGGCGGTGATGCGGCGATACTGGCCCCGGCCTTTGCCGTCGAGCACGAAGATGCCGGAGCCGACGCGGCCCGGATTGGCAGGGACGGTGAGACTTTCGGCATCGGCCCCCTGCGGCTTGCCCTGATAGTAGCCGCCCGGCGCATCGGCGGTGATGGCCTCGCGGTCGCCGCCGTGCTCCATGCGGTACACGTTATGCCCGATGTAGACGTTCTGGAGGTTGCCATAGCCGGCCCCGCCGGTCGCGCCCCAGGTGGTGAGGTCCTGCCCCAGATACTGGTTGTGCTCGACGATCACGCCGTCGCCCTGGAAGATGCCGCTGCCGCCCCAGCGTCCGGCGCGCAGGATGTTGTGGGCGATCCGGCAGCCGTGCGGCTCGCGCAGCGCGATCATGTCCCCGGAGGACAGCAGGTCGCAGTCGGTGATTTCCAGATTGCGCCCGCCGAAGTCCATCAGCCAATACCCGCCGCCGAAGCCGTCCTTGAGGCCCTCGCGCCAGCGCCGGTCGAACTCCTCGGCCTCCATGTGCCCGCGATAGGCGTTCGCCCGCACCACCAGGCGGCGGCAGAAGACATCCCCCGCCTCCGGGCCGGAGCTGTCCGAGGTCAGGAACTTCGTGTAGTTGGAGGTGTAGAAGGTCAGGTCTTCGAGGCCGAAGGAGTTGCTGCCGCTCATAAGCGCCTTCGGTGGCTTCTGCATGTCCGGCCAGAAGATGCAGGTCAGCGTGCTGCTCTCCCCGCGCAGGACGGTGCGCCGCGGGATGGTCAGCGGCTCGCTCAGCCGATACCGCCCGCGCGGGAACCACACCACGCCGCCGCCGTTGGCCTCCGCCGCCGCCAGGGCCGCCTGCACCGCCGCGGTGTCGTCGTGGTCGCCGGAGCCCTCCGCGCCGAAGTCCAGCACACTGAAGCGCGTCTGGGGCCAAACCGCCGGCGTCGCCACCGTAACGCCCACACCCTGCGACCAGGCCGCCGGTCCGCCGAACCCGTTGTGCACATAGAGCTTGTACTCCCCCGGCGGCAGATTCACCGGCAGCGCAAACCGCGCGGCCCAGCAGTCGGCCTCGGTGGGCTTGAGCGCGAGGCTGCGCGGCCCGATGAGATACCCGGTCGTGGCCGCCGAAGTATCCAGCGCGAGGCTCTTGCCGAAAGCGCCGACCCACCCGCCGGGGCGGGCGGTGAGGCCCCCGTCGCCCTGCGCCCACCAAACCGTCGGCGCATTGAGCAAGCCGCCGGCAGCCCCACCGGGCCCGGTCACTCGGTAGGCGAACACGCCGGACCGCAAGTCGGTCGGCAGCCCAAACTTCACCGACTCATCGCCGGGCTGATAGAGCGCGGCCAGGCGCGCGTCGGCGGGAAAGCCGGGTGCCCCGGCTGGCGGCTGCCCGGCAGGCTTGTCGGCGAGGCGTCCGACCATGACCGCAGGCTTGGCCCCAAACCCAGCCCCGCAAGCGACCACCGTCTCCCCCGGCCGCACCGGGTCGCTGGCCCAATACACCGCCGGAGCCGTCGCACCCGGCACAACAGCCAGAGCCACGATCGAGATCAGGCAGAGCATCAACGCGATGGTGGTCAGGCGGGGCATCGGATCATCTCCCGAAACGACATCTGCGGCACTGAGGTGGGCTTCGTGCTTCATCACACCGGTGGGCAGGCTACCCATTTCAGCAGAGCACGGGCGTGACAGTGTGTCACGATGGTCTGGGCACCAAGGGCCTGCACCCAGCGTGCCCACAGTCTGAAGGAAGGGCTGTCAAGACCGACTGGTCATATAGGCGCGCAAAGTCACGTTGTGCTGTTGTGCCGCCGCTTCAAGCCGCTGGACAATGGGATAGAGGGGGATCTCTGGGCAGGGGTGGAGGAGAAACACCGGCGGCTTTCGGCGATCACCCGTCCCCGTCGCTTCCTCCCACTCCCGCAAAACCATTGTGGCGTGGTTCACCACCCATCCATCCGGGTCGCGGCTCAACTCCAGGAGGCGCGCCTGCACCGCCGGCTCACCAGCGACGCCCCGCAAAGCCTTTGCGGCGATCCCGCGCACCTGCGCTTTAGGGTCGTGGCTCAGCTCTAGGAGACGCGCCTGCACCGCCGGCTCCCCAGCCACGCCCTGCAGAGCCTCTGCGGCGGCCCAACTCCCGCGCAGAACAGGGCCGCGCATCATCTCCAGGAGACGCGCCTGCACCGCGAACTCACCAGCCACGCCCCGCAGAGCCTCTGCGGCGGCCCCGCACACAGCCCCATCCGGGTCGTGGCTCAGCTCCAGGAGGCGCGCCTGTACCGCCGGCTCACCAGCCGCGCCTTGCAGAGCCACTGCGGCAGCCTCGCGCACGCCCAAATCCGGGTCGTGGCTCAGCTCCAGGAGGCGCGCCTGCACCGCCGGCTCCCCAGCCACGCCCTGCAGGGCTGTTGCGGTAGCATGGCGCACGCCCAAGTCAGGGCCGCGGATCAGCTCCAGGAGGCGTGCCCGCACCGCCGGCTCCCCAACCACGCCTTGCAGAGCCTTTGCGACAGCATAGCACACCGTATGATGACCGTCGTGGCTCAGCTCCAGGAGACGCGCCTGCACCGCCGGCTCCCCAGCCACGCCCTGCAGTGCCCTTGCGGTAGCGCCGCGCACGCCATAGTCAGGGTCGTGGCTCAGTTCCAGAAGGCGCGCCTGTACCGCCGTATCCACAGCCACGCCCTGCAAAGCCCCTGCGGCGGCCTGGCTCATATCCCCATGAGGGTCGTGGATAAGCTCCAGGAGAAGCGCCTGCACCGCCGGCTCCCCAGCCGCGCCCTGCAAAGCCCCTACGGCAGCCAGGCGCATGTCAGTATGGTGGATCAGGTCCAGGAGCAGGTCTCTGAGCAGGAGGCGCGCTGGCTCCCCAGTCACTGCAGCGGCCCGGCGCGCGTCATAGTAAGGGTCGTGGATCAATTTCAGGAGGAGCGCCTCGACAGGGGGGCACGAGGCTGCGTCACAGAGCGCAGTAAAGAACCACTCAGGAACGTGGTATTTCATACGCCGGAGTCCGCCCAGCATGCGCTTGCACAGCCGCGCGTCGAGGCGGTCGCACTCTCCAGCGCAGCGCAACGCCATAGCTTGGTCCCGCCTGAGTACGCGCTCATAGGGGCTGCGCTGCTCAAGCACTCGGTGGATGAAATACTCCCGGGTGCGGCGCCATGCGACGGCGTCCGGCTCGGGCAGTCTGATTTCACGAACGCCAGCCTTCAACGGCGGAACGCCGATCTCGACTCCCACCTCACGCTGTCGGGGTCGCTTCGGTATGGCCCAGTCACAGAAGCACTTCCCTCGCGACAGCACGCCAGATTTCATCATCCCAGCAGCCATGGGAATGACCCATGCTAGGCCTGGCCAATGGAGCTTGCCCCGCACTCGGTCGGAGGGAGCCTCACTATCCGCGAGCCCGCAGGCCGCGAAGTAGTCGAGTACTACCTCGTAGCAGAACCGCCAGTATATCCCGTCCACGGCGGGCGCAAGAATGTTCTGCCGTTGCAGGTAGTCGAGGATCGCCCCGACTTGGGATCGCTCTGTTCCCGAAAACGCCCCCTGAACGTCATCTTTGCTTAGCCTCGTGCGTTCGCGCAGGCGCAATTCAAGAGCTAACGGTCCCAGGGCTCTGCGCATAGCTGCGGCACTCACGGACGGCCATGGCTCTGGTTTGCCGCCCGGCTTGTTCGCCTCCCAGCGTTCCATCCATGCGAAGAAGCCGTCAAACGTGCTTGCCCTCGTGCGGGGCATCTCCGCGGCCGGTTCATCCGCGATTCGTGACGCCATGGCCAGAAGGAGAGGAATGCGGCACAGCGCCGCACCAACTCCAGTCGCGAACTTCAGCAACCTTCCACGCGCCGGCTCTGTTGGGCAGAAGCGTTCGCAGAGCGCGGTTATTGCGGTCGGCTCAAGCTCCCGCAGGTAGCAGACGGGCACCTCGCCCCAGCCGGGGGCGACTGACTTGGCGATGGGCCGAGAGGACAGAACCAACCGGTGGGCGGCGGTGTCGGAGCCGACGGTGATGGCATCGAAGACGTCGCTCGGGCTTCCAGTGTACTCGTCTAAGCCGTCGAGCAGCAGACAGCAACCACCGGTCTGGAGGAGTTCGGTGATCTCACCCCAGGCCTCCTCGGTGGTCTGCTTGGCGACCGGCTCCGGCAAGGCTTTGCGGAGTCGCTGCTCGCAGGTTCCCTCCGACTGCCAATTGCGCAACTCGGCTAGGATGGGGAAGAGCGGTGGAGCGGTTCCATTTTCCGCAGCATCGAGCCATGCCCGCCCGCTCCGCGCCGCAACATAGCGCAAGGTTGTGGACTTGCCCAAGCCTGGATCGCCCATGAGCATCAGCCACGGCTTACTCCCGATGACCGACAGTACGGGTTCGGGTGGCATGCGATCGCGCAGTTCGCGGCCATCGTTGGGCCGCTTCTCGGGGTCGTCAGCAGGAAACGGGTCCCAGCCCATGCGCTCGCGGCGCATCGCCCGGGCAGATCCGCGCTCCGCTTCGGGTTCGACGAACAGGTAGTCTAACCGGAACTGGGCGTGAGGGTGGTATAGCTCACCCCCAAGAATGGTGACGCGCTCGCAGTAGGCGACCAAGGCTTCGAGGTACCTACGCAAGTCAGGGGACATCGCGATTGGCTCCGATGCAAGCGAATGACACGGGATTCGCCAGTGACGTGTGGGCTTCTCTCCTCAGTACTCGAACACGACCGCCTGATGACATTGCACGTATGGCACGCACAGCCGCGTTACTCCGCTCTCGCTGATCACGTTCACGTCTTCGCCCTGCGGGGCGAGGTAGACGTGCCGTAGCGCCTCCGGCACCCGCAGCTCGACCGGGATGTCGAGCAGGGGCACGAGGTCCTCGATGACCTCGCACCGGCCCCGCTTCAGCGGCGGGCCGTATAGCAGGTGCAGGACGTAGCGGTTCTTTGCGGGTTGGTGAAGCAGGTTCACGCGTCCGGCGCTGGGCATCGCGACCCGCAGCACAGGGCTTTGGTGCACCAGGTCCAGCGCGTTGACGAAAAGCTGGCGGTGGACCCGCGCGCCGTGAGCGTAGTAAAGCCTTCCCAGCGGGTGCGCGAGGTAGACGACATTCCCCTTGCGGATGGCCGCCGGGTGCGCGGCGACTTCGCGGCGGTTGGCGGTGTTCTGGTGTGAGCAGTAGTGCCCGTAGGTGCGGGAAAAGTACGGCTCGCGGATCGTGGCGAGGACCTCCGCGTCGGCGACTGTGGTGCGCAGGGCGGTCTCGTAGTTGAGGAACGCCGCCTCCGGGAGATCGCACGCCAGCGCCCCGCCGGCGACGGTATAATCGCAGTCATACTCGCCGGGACCGGCATACGCAGCGCCGATGTCGATCGGCAGTTGGTTGCCGGTGGCATCGAGGATGCTCTCGCCGAGGAGCAGCAGCCCGCCGCCATCCGCGGCGAAGGCCGACAGCTTCGCGGCAGCGGCGGCATCCAGGCAGCGCCCGCCGGGGACGATGACCGTCGCGAAGGCGGACAAATCGGTCGTCGCATCGACCACGTCGAAGTCCGTCTGCGTCTCGAGGAGCATGTTCGCGACGCCCTGGTCGTGCGCCTCATCGCCGCACAACCACAGCCCCAGGTTCGAGAAACTGTGCGCGTCGCCAAGGCCGTACTCCTCGATCTTGCGGGTGTACTCGTAGGCCTCGCCGATGTTTTCGTATGTCGCCATCTCCATGAGGCCGTCGGGGTGAACCTGGTCGCCGAAGGAGCAGCTTGCGCCGAACGAGATCATCCCCGCCGCCTCGAACAGGATCGCGTCGGGGTGCTTGAAACCACCGAACTCGCCCCACGCCGTGTGGAACTTGCCGCTCATGGCGAGGCGGGGCTTGCCCTTCTTCATAAAGAATTTGGCGCGGAGCGGGAACTTGTCGTACCCGCCCCAGGTGGTCGGGAGATCCTCCAGCTCGAAATGGGTCAGGTGCTCCCAGATCGCCGGGGGCGTGCCGAGGCCGGCGTTGCCGTTGTAGAACACAGTCGCTTGCGGGTGAGCCGCATGGAGTATCTCGTTGCAGGCCGCCATGAAGCTGGTCCAGCGGATGACATTGTACGCCTGCGCGTCGGCGGGGTTGTCGGGGTCGAGGCCGCGCTCGGCCATCCCGGCCATGCAGTTGGGGCAGAAGCACGGCCCCTGGCCGCAGATGTCGAAGAAGATGCCATCGACCGGATAGCGCTCGGCGATCTCGCGAGTCAGCGCCTCGATATGCGCGCGGTACTCGCCGCTCGGGCACAGGAACTTCCAGTTGAACCCCGGCTTGGGGGTATCGGGCGTGGCGTTCAGGTCGTAGCCGGTGGTCAGCGGCGAGCCGTCGCGCTGGAGTTGCAGCCACTCGGGGTGCATCTCGGCGTCGTTCGCCGACCAGGCGACGGTGATGTAGATCGGGGCCTTCACGCCGATGGCATGGGCGGCCTCGATCTGCCGGCCGAGCAGGTCGGTCTGCAGATGCGGGTGCGGCATCCCAACGGCGCTGGGGAAGTAGCACCAGCTATGGTGGCACTTGGCGAATATGGTGATCGCGTCGAGGTGCGCGGCCTTCAGGGCGGCTTGGAAGCTCTCCATGGTGAACGCGCCGCCGATGTTGTCGATGTGCTCGGAAGTATGGAAATCGAGATGAACGTGGCGGTTGAAGAGGCGGTCGATGTGGGGGATCATGGATAAGCTCCTGGGGGGCAGGTTGCGCGTTACAGGTCATTACCTTGGAATCTGGTCTGCGTTCAATTGTGGGACGGGCCGACGACTCGGACCACAAAGACGCGAGAACACGAAACGACAGAGAAGGCCTCGACAATAATGGTTTGGCCGTTTGGTGTCCTTGTCTTTGTGGTCAATCCCTCTCCTGGCTCAGGCTTCGCCGCGCTACAAAGCTTTGAGCGGCGCGCGCAGAACCTCCATCCCCTCTTTCTGGCGCGAGACGATGATGCACAAGTACCCATCATGCAGCGCCGTATGCGGGTAGCCGTACTCGCCGCCTTTGGCGCGGCCCGGGCGGCTCATCACCCACGGCTCGTCGGCGAGGATATAGTGCGTGTCGAAGGTGTCGCCGTCCTCGGACAGGCACACCGCCAGCGGGCAGCGGCTGCCGGGATACGGGGTGCAGAGGCAGTAGAACCGACCGTCCGGCAGGCGACCGAAGTGGAACTTGTGGTCGTAGTTGGTGAAGTCCGTCTCGACCGGCGTCGACCAGGTGGCGCCGTCATCGGCGCTGGTGGTAAGCCACAGCACCTCGCGCTCCTTCTTCCCAGTGGCCCGCAGCAGCATCCGCAGCGTGTCGTCGTCCATCTGGTAGAACGACCCCTCGCACACCGCCACCGGCCAGCCCTGCTCTTCCTGAACGCGCCAGAAAGTCTCCGGGTTGTCCTCCCCCGACATCGTAGGCGGGTAGATGCCGGTGTTCGTCCAGCCGGTAAGACCCGAAGGGTCGTCCGTATACGGGAAGGCGATGTTGCCGGCGATGATGAACCGGCCACTGCTGGTAGGCTGCGGCGGATGATTGGGGTTCACCGGCACGCCCATGTCGAGCAGGGGGCTCCAGTTGTCGCCGTCGGTCGTCGTGATGGCGCGCAGGTGGGTGTCGGTCTTATCGAACTCGTACTGCCCGGCATAGGCGACCAATGTGCCCTCGTGCTGGTGGAATCCCGCTGCGGTGAGGACCAACTCGCCCCTGTGGCCGGGGAGCGAATCGATGAGCGGCTGGGGTTCGGTCCAGTGGGCGAAGTCCTCGGACTTGGCGATCAGCACGCGCTGGCCGTACCAGTCCTCATGCTCGTGCCCGTTCGACCAGATCGCATAGTAGCGCCCGCCGAAGTGCGTGATGCTCGCGTGGTGCGAGTATGTCCAGTCCCCGGCGGGCCGGTAGATGACCGTCCGTTCGACAGGCACGCGGGCAGGCGTCGTATTGGGGGCGAGTGGATTGCTGATGGTGGGCATTGATGGGCCTCCAGGGATCGGACGTACCTGCTTCGAAAATCCCCTCAGGCTGCGGCTGGCAGTTCGCTGCTTCGAAAATCGCCGTTTGCCTCTCCCCTCCCGATACGGGAGGGGTGCCCCGCCGCAGGCGGGGCGGGGTAGGGCCGTCCGGGAGGGCGTCCTCGCCAGGGTCCCATTCTCATCGTTTCGGAGTGCCGGAACCCGGCATGATGGCTGCTGCTGTATTCCCTGCTCAGAACAAAAGGACCTCGCCGGAGTCGACGAGGTCCTTGTATGCGCAATGGCGTAGCTGTATGAAGGCCTACTCCGGCGCAGTCAGGATTGAGGGAGGGATTGACCACGAAGTCACAAGGACACTAAACGGCTCTCGACGGTTGCTTTGCCGTTTCGTGCTTTGGCGTCTTAGTGGTCAGAATCGTCCGTTCCGTCTCTTGCCCTAGCCGGCCGCCCCGCCCCTCAGCTCCAGTGCCCGTTTGGTCATGATCGGCAGGACCTCGTGCAGGTCCGCCACGATGCCGATGTCCGCAACCTCGAAGATCGGGGCGTTGGGGTCCTTGTTGATCGCCACGATGGTCTTCGAGGAGCCCATCCCCGCGAGGTGCTGCACTGCGCCGGAGATGCCGCAAGCCACGTAAAGCTGCGGGCAGACCGTCTTGCCCGTCTGGCCGACCTGGTGGGCATAGGGGATCCACCCGGCATCCACGGCGGCGCGGCTGGAACCGACCGCTCCGCCGATGGCCTTGGCGAACTCGCGGACGAGCTTGAAGTTCTCAGGCGCGCCGAGGCCGCGGCCGCCCGACACGATGATGTCGGCCTCGACGATGTTCACCGTCTCCTCGACATCGGCGATGAAGTCGAGAATATGCGCGCTGGTGTGGAGGAACGACTCCTTCACCGGCAGGTTGATGATCTCGGCGGTCTTGCCGTCGGTGCGCGGCTGGGCGGACTGCATGACCTTGTGCCGCACCGTGGACATCTGCGGGCGGGTGTACGGGCACAGGATCGTGGCCATGATGTTGCCGCCGAAGGCCGGGCGGGTCTGGTACAGGAGGCCGTCGTCGCCGATATCGAGGCCCGTGCAGTCGGCGGTGAGGCCGGTGTAAAGTTGCACGGCGACGCGGGACATGAACGAGCGGCCCGTGGTGGTCGCGCCGGCGAGCATGATCTCGGGTTTGTGGATCTTGATGAGGTCTTGCAGCGCGCGGGCATACGGCTCGCCGAGATACTTCTCCAGCTTGGGCGAGTCGTAGACGTAAACCTTGTCCACCGGGTAGGTGGCGAGGAACTCAGCGAGGTTGCCGAGCTGGTGGCCGAGGACCACCACGGCGAGTTCGCAGCCGCGCTTGTCGGCGAGCTTGCGGCCCTCACCGATGAGTTCCAGCACTACCGGGGCAATCTTGCCATCGCGCTGCTCGCCGAAGACCCAGACGCCCTTGTACTGGGAGAGGTCCTCCTTCGGCTGCTTCTCGATGTCGATGACGATGGCGTTCCACTTGCAGGCGCTCACGCACGCGCCGCAGTACGTGCAGCTATCGAGTTCGATTGTGGCGAGTTTGCCTTCAACGCTGATGCCGCCCTGAGGACAGACCTTGGTGCACAACTTGCAGCCACTACACTTGTCTTCGATGACGCGAATTGACATGAGCAATCCTTGGAATGTGGAAGTCAGAGTACGGAAGGTGATTGCAGGAGCACTCTCCAGAGTGCGACCAGACCACACACTATGTTAAATAACGCCTATGGCAGCGCATTAACGGCATCGCGGTCTGGAGACCCTCCTACAGACGACGCAGCGACTGCCGCAATTGTCTCAGATGATCTGCATCTCGCGAAGCCTGTCGATCAGCTTCGTGGCGAGTTCGGGGCCGTCGCCTTCCCACTTCTCGCCGCCGCCACGGCGGTCCGGGGAGAAGATCTTCACCACCTGCGTCGGCGAGCCGAGCAGGCCCAGCTTCTCTACCGGGGCTTCGAGGTCCGCCGCCGTCCACACCGGGATCTGCGCCTTCTTCGCCGCCATTTTGCCTCTCAGCGACGGCGTGCGCGGCTCATTGATCTCCTTGACGACGGTGAACAACGCGGGGACATCCACCTGCACGACCTCATGCCCCTCCTCGACCAGCCGCTGGACCGTGGCCTTGCGCTTGTCGAGGGACTCGATCTTGCTGACGTAGGTGACTTGCGGGATACCCAGATGCACGGCGATGCCGGGGCCGACTTGGCCGGTGTCACCGTCGATAGCCTGCATGCCGCAGATGATGAGATCGTACTCGAGCTTTTTCAGCGCGCAAGCCAGTGTGTACGCCGTGGCCCAGGTGTCGGAACCGGCAAACGCGCGGTCGGAGAGCAAAATGCCCTCGTCGGCGCCAAGTTCGATGGCCTCGCGCAGAGCGTTCTGAGCCTGCGGCGGGCCCATCGTGATGACCGTGACCTTGCCCTCGCCCGCGCGCTCCCTGATCCGAACGGCCTCCTCGAGCGCGTACACGTCAAAGGGGTTGATCTGTGACTCCACCCCGTCGCGGACGAGGGTATTGGTCTCGGGGTTGATCTTGACGTTAGTGGTGCCTGGAACTTGCTTGATGCAGACGGCTACGTTCATGCAGAAACTCCGTTTCTTAAACGCTTAACTCTGAACGCTGAACGCAGAAACCGGAAACGGCGAAGGACGGCGAAAAACGGCAAAGAACGGCATGGCAAAGGTACGGCACGACAACGGCACGGCAGAGACACAAGAAAGGAACGGCGACGGCATGGCAAGAAGCGGTAAGAAACGACAGGGAACGACGATGAACGGCACGCATCGGCAACAGACGACGAAGGACTTACGGAGCCTGGGTTCGGCTTACTTGAGGCCGCGGGCTGTTCGGCAAGACGTGATGAAAATGGCCGTCAGCTCGCTGGCCTCCTGGAGCAGCGGCGCTACCTGTACTTCGCCGACAATCCCTGACTCCGTCAATAGTTCCAGCCAGTACGCCGTCTCGGACAACTCCTGCAATGCCCCGCCGAGTTTGCTGACGAACTCAGCATCCGACCTCGCGCGCTTAGCCTCGTGATAATGAGCCCCGACCGAAGTGCCGCTTCGGAGCACCTGCTTCCCCAGCACCTGCGCTTCGGTCGTCTTGGGCAACCCACAATAGAGCCGAATGATGCCCAAGGCGAATGCCTTGGTACGAACCTTCAGGTCGTATTGCGGCTCATCCTGCACGCCCGGTCCCCCCTTGCCGTCACTGGCCGTTTTAAGCCGTCGTTCGCCGTTCTTTGCCGTTCTTTGCCGTTCTTTGCCGTTCTTTGCCGTCTTTTGCCGTTCTTGCCGTTCGATTCAGCGTTCAGCGTTCAGCGTTCAGCGTTTACTACTTCCCTCTCCCCTGAGCAGCTCCGATCACGGCCAGCCCGATCTCGTCGCGTTGGATCTGGTTGGTGCCCTCGTAGATCTGCGTGATCTTCGCGTCGCGCATGTACTTCTCGATCGGGTAGTCGCGCATGTAGCCGTAGCCGCCGAAGACCTGCACGCAGTTGGTGGTGACTTCCATCGCCATGTCCGAGGCGAAACACTTCGCCATCGCCGAGTACATCGTCGGGCGCTTCTCGGTGGCGTCGGTATAGCGAGCGGTGGCATAAATCAGCGCGCGAGCGGCCTCGATCTTCATCGCCATGTCCGCGAGATACCACCGCATCCCCTGGAAGGAGGAGATGGTCTGGCCGAACTGCTTGCGCTGGGTGATGTAGTCGCAGGCGAGGTCGAAAGCGCCCTGGGCGATGCCGAGGGCCTGCGAGCCGACGCCGGGGCGGGACATGTCGAAGGTCTTCATCGCGGTGATGAAGCCGGTGCCCTCGCGCCCGAGGAGGTTCTCCGCCGGGACGCGGCAGTCCTGGAAGACCAACTCGCGGGTCGCCGAGCCGCGGATGCCCATCTTGTCTTCCTTCTTGCCGAAGGTGAAGCCGGGGGTGTCCTTCTCGACGACGATACAGGAGGCTCCGCGGGCGCCCTTGCTCGGATTCGTCAGGGCGAAGACGGTGTAGATCTCAGCCTCGCCGCCATTGGAGATCCACTGCTTGGTGCCGTTGAGGATGTACGAGTCGCCGTCCCGGACCGCGCGGGTCTGGATTCCGGCGGCATCGGAGCCGGCGTTGGATTCGGTGAGGCCGAAAGCCGCGAGCTTCTTGCCGGCGGCGATATCGGGCAGCCATCTCTTCTTCTGCTCGTCGCTGGCGGCGATGAGGATTGGCATGGTGCCCAGGCCCGTGGCCGCGAAGCAAAGCGAGATGCCGCCGCACGCGCGGGAAAGCTCCTCGGTCACGATGCACATGTTCAGGACGGGAGTGCCGAAGTCCATCCCGCCGTACTCTTCGGGGATCATGACGCCGAACAGGTCGGCGGCGGCGATCTTCTCGACGATCGGCCAGGGGAACTCGCTGGTCTCATCGTAGTGCGCGGCCACGGGCCTGATCTCTTGCTCGGCCAACTCGCGCGCGACGTCGCGCATCATCTCCTGCTCTTCAGTGAGGCCATAGTCCATCATGCTGGGGTGTTCTCCTCGGTCGGATGAATGGGTCGGCACATGCCAGATGTGATTGGAACGCTAGGGCAGAAAAACGACATCGCCCCGTAAGAACGGGCTCATATCACCCGCCGGGACGAAGAACTCGGTTACGTGATATCCATAGACGACGTTGTGGTAGGTTGAATCATAGCAAAACGCGCAGGCGGGCGTCAAGACGGGCAGCTCTTCCGGGTGTGACCGCGCAAAGTGGTGGGTGTTTTTTGGGAGCAAGGAGGTTCTGTCACCTTCCGTCTAGCCCGGATTATTCATCGCGGGTTGGCAAGTTGTGCGTGAGCCCCTGGGGCTGTTCGCTTTCTAGGCGTGGCGCCGTTTGACAGTGTGTCGTGAGGCCGGTGGCTTTGCGCCGGCGCGA
>Ga0181520_10008022_pt1 | contig 15212 bp, 15 predicted proteins | sample PEATcosm2014_Bin_29_FD_132451 | JGI IMG/M metagenome (GOLD analysis project Ga0181520, IMG submission 132451) | Peatland microbial communities from MTU Mesocosm Facility, Houghton, MI, USA - PEATcosm2014_Bin02_30_metaG | ecosystem: Environmental > Terrestrial > Soil > Wetlands > Peat | place...
CGCCGGGTTTCTCCGCCTCCCGTCCGAGACGTTTGAAATGTCTTCATCGAAACGGCCAAGCTGTGAGATTTTGCCAAAGCACACCGAATTGAATTACCACAAACTAAACTTATGAAAATCATTCTCCAACTTTTCTGTGCGCTGTGCGCCTTGATGTTCTTTAATCACGTCCAAGCCGCTCCTGGCGGTGCCGACGAATCCAGGTTCCAATTGACCATTGAACTGCGCGATGGTTCGCGCATCGTTGGGAAAAGTCTGGATGACACATTGAGCATTCACTCCACTACGCTGGGCGACGCGAAACTTGCCTGGTCTGGCATCCGCTCCATCGAATACACCACCGTCACCAACACGGCGCGGCTCACCGTGACCAACGGCGATACGTTCACCGTTCAACTTACCACCGATTCCCTGCGGATTGATACGGATTTTGGGACATCAGAAGTTGCGGTGAAACTTGTCAAGAGCATCAAAGTATCGGCGGCAGCCGGGCCGAGAGTCATTGCCACAACCGTTCCCGCCGAAAAAGCGGGTTTGCAACTGACGATTGAATTGCGGGACGGTTCGCACGTCGCCGGAAAAGGTCTGGACGACTCCTTGAATTTCCATTCTACGGCGCTGGGCGATTTGAAACTCGCATGGTCGGGCATCCGCTCCATTGAATATGCGACCACCAATTCAGCCAACGCAAAATTGACGACGACGAACGATGAGGCGTATGTGGTCCGGTTGACGGCCCCAACTATCCGGGTGGAGACCAGGTTTGGCACTAATGAATTGCCGGTGAATCTGATTCGGAGCATCAAGACCTCGACGCCGGGCGCGACGTTGGAATATGGCACGGCATGGGAAAACAGTCTGGGGATGAAGTTTGTGTCAGTCCCCGGGGCAAAGGTGATGTTCTGCATCTGGGATGTGAGAGTGAAGGACTACACCGCGTATGCGCAGGCAAACAATGGAGTGGATAGGAATTGGGAAAATCTAAATTACAAAGGAGTGCCGGTAGCGCCCAGCGCGGATTGTCCGGTGGTCAATGTGAGTTGGGACGATGCCAAGGCGTTTTGTGAATGGTTGACGCAGAAGGAGCGCGCGGAGGGCAAAATCAGCAACAGTCAAATTTACCGCCTGCCGCGCATGGCGGAGTGGCGGCAAGCGGCGGGAAATACGAAGTATCCATGGGGTGACGACTGGATGCCACCAACCGGGGCTGGGAATTTTGCCGACTCAACTGCAAAGCAGTCCTTTAGCGATCTGACGGTGATAGACGGGTATGACGATGGATTTGCCGCCACGTCGCCTGTCGGGAGTTTCGCAGCGAACAAATACGGCCTCTTTGACATGGCCGGGAATGTGTTGCAATGGTGCGAGGACAGAGTTATCAACCGCTGGGGTGGGGATCAAAACCATGCAATGTGCGGTTCGTCTTGGCGCGAAAGTAATCCCAAACAAATGTTGTCTTCATACTCGACAAGTCATTTGCCAACCAGTCACGCCGACATCTTTGGTTTTCGTGTTGTGCTGGCTGATAATGCTTTGTATCCATCAGATCCGCCAATTTCGGGTTTCGGCTTTGAATATTTTTACAAGCGTTGATTGACGCCGGAGCAGGTCACTCAGTGCGCCGCCGCGTTTGTCGCAGGCTCAAACCGGATGATTGTTTCATCGGGCTTGAAAGCGGATTTTATTGTCAGCGCGCCCGCGAGGCGTTATCTATGTGCGCGGATGATCAAGTTTTTGTTTCTGATATTTGATCCGGAGGCGGCGTGGAACCGGATCGCGCTTTCGCGACGGGGCATCGGGTTCATCTTTACCAGCCTGGCACGTTTCAATGAAAATATCCGCCAGATATGTTGAACTTTTGAATCAACTCTGGAGTTTGAACCACGCCGTCTTTGGCCTGGTTTGCGCCCTGGTCATTGGAATATTTTGCTGGAGCGCGGAACCGGGTTTCTTTGAATCAGCCAGTCCGCGCGCGGAAGATTCCTATTACAATCTGTTGGTGCAGGGTTTTCGCTCCGGCCAGCTTAACGTGAAAAGAGAAGCGCCGCCCGGACTTGCCCAACTTGCCAATCCGTATGATCCCTCCGCCAACGCCTCGTATGTGTGGGATGCGCGTTGTCTGTCCTATGAGATGAGTTACTACAAAGGGAAGTTGTATCTGTATTACGGTGTCACACCCGCTTTGGTGCTTTTCTGGCCGTATGCAGCCCTGACAGGCCGCTATTGCCTCCATAAATATGCGGTCGTGATTTTCTTCGCGTTGGGCTTTTTGGTTGCCGCGGGGCTATTATATGGAGTCTGGCGGCGTTACTTTGCAGGAGCAAGCATCTGGGTGGTTGCGGCTGGGATGCTTGCCCTCGGCCTGGCCACCGGTGCGCTGGGAACTTTATCAAGCTGTGATCTTCACGAGGTTCCGCATAGTTGTGGATTCGTGTTCACAATGCTGGCGTTGGCGGCAATCTGGGGTGCATTGCATAAACCAAAACGGCAGGCTTTGTGGCTGATGCTGGCCAGTCTGGCTTATGGACTGGCAATCGGGTCGCGGCCATCGTTGTTGTTCGGGATGATCATCCTCTTGATGCCGGTGGCTCACACCTGGTGCGCGGCAAGTGAACCGGTTTCACTTCGGCGGATTGGATTGTTGTTCATGGCGGCAGCCGGTCCGGTGATGGTGATTGGGTTGGGACTGATGATTTACAACACCCGGCGGTTCGACAGCCCATTCGAATTTGGCTGGCGGTATCAGTTGACAGACATCCAGAATGCCGCCGCACAGCCGTTCAGTCTGCATTATCTCTGGTTTAATCTTAAGCTCTATCTTTTGGAACCGGTTCGATGGGGTTGGCATTTTCCATTTTTGCAAGCCGGCCAGATGTCGCCTTTGCCGTCGAATTACTACGGAGTGGGAGGGCCTTACTGTGGCATACTGTGCAACTATCCGGTGGTATGGCTGGCCTTTGCCGCGCCGTTGGCATGGAGAGGCAGGCCGGCGCCGGAAGCTTCGGCCTTGCGTTGGTTTGCATGGGCCGCATTTTTGCTTTCTCTGACGTGTGCGCTGACTCTCTGCGTTTTTTTCTCGGGCAGCAGCGGGTATTTGGCGGATTTTCTGCCGGCTTTAATGCTGCTGGCCATTGTTGGCATTTTGGGCTTGGAGCGCACACTTGCGGGTTCGCCAGTTTGGCGTCTTGTTGCCCGCTGGACTTGGGGCCTGTTGCTGACTTATTCGGTTGTATTTGGCATATTAGCCAGTGTTAAAACCCATGCTTATGCCAGTTACATTCTTGGCAACTCTTTTGTCAATCAAGGGCGCGCGGACGAGGCGGTTGAACATTATCAACAAGCCCTGGCACTTGATCCGGAGCCTGCGATTTTCCACGTTGGCCTCGGCTCGGCTTATTCCCGAAAAGGGTGGTGGAACGAGGCAATGATTCATTTCCAAAAAGCCGTGGCAATCGAACCCGGCCTTGCCGACGCCCAATATGACCTTGGCTGCAATCTCATCCGGACCGGACAATTGGATGAAGCACTCGTTCATTTGCAAAAAGCCCTGGCAATTGAACCCGACATCGCCGCGACTCATGATCCGGCGGAAATCAACAACAATTTTGCCTGGTCACTGGCCACGAATCCTGAAGCAAATGAAAGAAATGGAACAATCGCCGTGATCCTTGCCGAGGGCGCCTGCCGGAAGACGCATTATCAGGCAACTGTGATGGTCGGCACTTTGGCGGCGGCTTATGCGGAGGCGGGACGGTTTGAGGAGGCAATTTCAACGGCCCAAAAAGCCTGCGCGCTGGCGTCTCAATCGGGTGATCAGGAGTTGTTGAAAAGAAACCGGGAACTGCTGGCTTTGTATCTCAAGCACCAGCCGTATCACGAAACCGCCGCCCGGTCTTCCGATAAGTAAATAGCCGGCCTCATGTGTTTTGAGAAACAATTCTTCCGCGCCGTGCCGCGGTAGAACAATTCAGCGTCCCGCCGCGTTTGTCGCGGATTCAAACCGGATGATTGTTTCGTCGGGCTTGGCGTAGCCGAGTTTCTCCCTCGCGAGGCGTTCGATGGTCTTCGGGTCGTTGCGCAAGGCGTCAATCTGCGCCTGAAGCCGGTTTAACTGGTTGGTTTCCGTTTCAAGCTGCTGGTCTAATTCGAGAATTTTCGCGCCCATCCGGGTGTTTTCCTGGATCAATGGCAGGTAATACATCCCAATCAGCAGCAGCACGGCCAGCACGATGAGTCCGATGACGAATTTCGTCAGCGTGCTCCAGATGTCGCGGTCAACATTCACGCGGCGAGTAAAGCACGAGCGCGGCGCGGGTGAAAGCGGATTTTATTGTCAGCGCGCCCGCGAAGCGTTATTAATGTGCGCGGATGATCAAGGCTTTGTTTCTGATATTTGTGCCGGAGGAGGCGTGGAACCGGATCGCGCTTTCACGACGGGGCATCGGTTTCATCGTGGGGCTGTATCTGTTGCCGATGATGCTGATTGTGGGCGGGGTGGAATTTTTCGGACTGGTCAAGTGGGGCCGGTGGCAGCCAGCCTTGGATCAAATCAAACCTCCTTTCAAAGTGTCGGAGGCTTTGATCTATGAAACAGCGGAAATGCTGCTGATGGCCATCGTCATCCTGGCGGGCGCGCATTTCATCAAGGCGCTGGGCGACACGTTTCACGTCCGGCACACCTACGCGAACACCCTGACCCTTGTGATTTACGGGTTAAGCCCGGTTTTCATGCTCCGGCTGCTGGATGTTTTTCCGACGATCAACCTCTGGCTGCCATGGGCCATCGGCATCATGCTCACCATCAAAGTCCTCTACACTGGCGTGCCGCGCATCATGCTGCCCGATCCGCCGGACGCCTTTGGATTGTATCTCATGAGCGCGCTGTTGCTGGCCATGGTGACGGCGCTGGAGCGGTTCATCAGCGCCGGCTGCCTGGGCGGAAGTTTCAAGCCGGTGGAAAATCTGATTTCCGACCTCGCCGCCCGGCTGCCGTTCTGAAAATGAAAGCGCTGGTTGAGCAGGAATTGCCGCGCGAAACCGACCCCGTGCTGCTGCATTATCTGCAAAACAAAAGCTACGGGCAGGCGCGGCTGTTTTTGCGGGGGCACGACACGGGAAATCAGATTGGAGACTGCCGCCATGTCTAAGCAGGGAAAACATATTGATGACTATTTTCTCCAACATCTGGGACAATCCATCGTTATTGATGAAAGAGACAGCCCAACCTCTTCGGTATTCAGAATCGCGTTTGGGTTGGGCGTTATGGTGTGGACTGATGCCGGGATTTTACGCCTTGTGTTTTGCATGGGGCGCCCGGATTTTAGCAAATACACAATCGGCAGTTGGCTGATCCTCGCGTTTTTATTTTGTATAATGCTTTTGTTCACTTGCGGTGGTGCTTTTGTGGCGTTTGCACGGTCTCGTGTTGAGGCCACAAGTGAGAAAATTCTCGCGGGCAACACCTGGTTCGGTGTGCCGGTCAAATTGAAAGTCCTGCGAGTATCGGAAATAAGCGCCATTAAATTGACATGGGAACGCAGCAGAAGTGCGTTTAGCAGTCGCTGGTTTTGCGCTGCTTCTGCTTTATCCGCAAAGAAAGCAAAACCCATTCGATTGTTTTCTTGTTCCGAGAGGGAATCAGCTCTGGAATTGGCGAGCGCCGTTGCCGGGATCACCAACTTGCCGTTGCCGTTGCAAAACATTCCGCAGCCTTGATTATGTTTGATGACACCATCGCCGCCATTGCAACGCCGCTCGGTGAAGGCGGACTGGCCGTCGTCCGCATTTCCGGCGCGCAGGCGCTCGCCGTCGCCGACAAATGTTTTCTGCCCGCCGGCAGAAATTCGCTCAAACCGTCCGCCGCGCCGACGCACACGATTCAATTCGGCAAAATTATCCGCGCTGGAAAAATGATTGATGAAGTGCTGCTTGCCGTCCTGCTCGCCCCGCGCACGTTCACGCGCGAGGACACGGTGGAGATTTCCTGTCACGGTGGAATTCTTCCCGCCAAGCTCGTGCTCGACACGCTGCTCGAAAACGGCGCGCGGCTGGCCGAACCCGGCGAATTCACCCGTCGCGCGTTTCTGAACGGACGAATTGATTTGGCGCAAGCCGAGGCCGTCGCCGATTTGATTCATTCGCGCACCGAACTCGCGCTGGCCGCCGCCAACGAACAGCTTGCCGGGAAACTTTCCCGGCGCATCAACCGGCTGCGCGACGATTTGATGCGCACGCTCGCGCACGTCGAGGCGCACATTGATTTTCCCGACGAGGACATCGCGCCGGACACGAAGGCGCAATTGTTGAAACGGTTGGAAGACGGCATCGCGTTCATGGACGAACTGCTGCGCACGGCGAACGAGGGGCAGATTTTACGGCGCGGCATCCGGGCGGCGATTGTCGGCCGGCCCAACGTCGGCAAATCGAGTTTGCTCAACCAACTGCTCGGCCGCGACCGCGCCATCGTTTCGCCGATTGCCGGCACGACGCGCGACACGATTGAGGAGACGGCGAACATCCGCGGGCTGCCGGTCGTGTTCATTGACACCGCCGGACTGCGCGAGGCGCGCGACGAGATTGAGCAGGAAGGCATCCGCCGCAGCCGCGAATCGCTCGCCAGCGCCGAATTCATTCTCCACGTGCTCGATGCCAGCGAGCCGCTGTCCGAGGCGGATGGAAATTATCTGGCCGGGTTCACCGGCAAAAAACGGATTCTCGTCCGCAACAAAATGGATTTGCCGGTGAAGCTGGAACTGCCGCCGGAAATACGCATCACGCATCACGCATCACGCATTGTTGACGTTTGCTGTTTGAGCGGGCAGGGGATTGAAGCGCTGAAGGACGCCATCAAGGAACTGGCATGGTCCGGCGAAATCAGGGCCGAGATGTTGCAGGTGATGATCAACTCGCGGCATCAGGACGCGCTGAACCGCGCGCGCGCGTCAACCCAGATGACGCTTGACGCGCTGCGCGGCGACGCGACGCTGGAACTTGCCGCGATGGATTTGCGCATCGCCGTCAACGCCGTCGGCGAGATCGTCGGCAAAACGGCGACGGAAGATTTGCTGGATTCCATCTTCAGCCAGTTTTGCATCGGCAAATGATCACGGCGCCATCCGGACGTTGTTCGTCGTGAACAACGCGCCGCTGAAACCGGTGACATTGATGCCGTCAAACTTCGCGTTCAAAACGTTCGACAGCGTGATGCCTTTGCCGCAAGTGCCGGTGATGTCCGTGAGCGCAAGGCCGTCAATCGGCCGTTCCGGCGGAACATTTTTTCCGGCCACCAGCGCTTGAACATTGTCAACCTTGACGTGGTTGAAGCGGATGTTTTTCACCAGCGCCCATTTTTCGACATCGCCGGGCACCGGGTCGGTTGCCTGAATTCCCTTGGTGGTCAGGTCAATGCCCACCAGCGTCGGCGAATTGCTGACGGTGAGATTGTTGAAGGTAATGTTCTCCATGAACCCGCCGCGACCGTCGCGGCTCTTGATGAAAATTCCATTTTGACGGCCGGAGATGAGGCAGTTTTCCAGCCGCACGTCGCGGACTCCGCCGGACATTTCCGTGCCGATGCCCAGTCCGCCGAAAAGGCTGCTGACCAGCTTGCAATCCTTGATGAGAACATTTTGCGTCGGGCGTCCGAGATTCACGGCTGACAGGCCGCGCCCGGATTTCAGGGAGATCGCGTCGTCGCCGGTGTTGATGTCGCAACGCTCGATGGTCACGCCGCTGCAGGAATCCACGTCAATGCCGTCGCCGTTGGAAAAGGCGGCGGTGCGGATGACGAGATCGCGCGCGGTGAGATTCTGGCAGAGGAGCAGATGGATTGACCACAACCGTTGATACTGGGTTGAAAAACCGTTCAACGTCACGTTGGTGCCGTTGGCCAGTTCGATGAGCACCGGGCCGCGCGGATTGCGCAACGCGCTCAAGCTCGCGGGCGGCCCGACGATTGCGCCGGGACCGGTGATGGTGACGTTACTGGCCTTCTCCGAGGAAATGAGCGCGCGATGTCCCTGCCGGAACTCGCCTTCCCAGCGGACATTGACCAGCGGATAATCCGCGATGTCCGGACTGCCCGCCAGCTTCGCGCCGGTTTGCAATTGCAGCGTCGTGTTCGGGCCGATGACAACGCTGCCAATAAGATAATTGCCCGCCGGAACGGTCACGATGCCACCGCCGCGGGTCGCGCAGGAATCAAGCGCCGCCTGAAACGCCGCCGTGTCCTTGGCCACGCCATCGCCCTTCGCGCCCAAATCGCGGACATTGACGGACATTTTTCCCGGATGCACCGAGCGGCAGCCGGCGGCAATCGCCAGAACGAGGGTGAAACAGAACAGGGTTTGGAACAGACGGGTTGTTTTCATTTATCTCTGGGCAGGTTGTAATCCATCACGGGCAAAACTTCAATGCGCGATTTGGAGCGGATTCGGGCGGATGCTTGCCAGCCGGTTAAAACCAATTATTCTTGGCGTAGCGGCGTCTCGGCAGAGCGCCGCCATTTTGAATTTGGTCACCGGCGGTCTGCCGCCGCGCTGCTACGGGCGAAAGTCAGGACCTCCTTACGTCGGCTGCTACGGTGGAAGTGGTTTATTGAACCGCATCAAATTAACCGTTTGCAATCAGCCGGAAACCGGCTATTCTGCCCGCTCGGATTTGCCGGAAATTCAACCGAAAGAAAATTTATGTCACAGCATCGCAGTCTGCGCGCGGCGTCCACCCTCGGTGGCAAGCGCAATGTCCTCAAGCGTTTCGAGCGCACGGCGCTACTTGAAAAGCGCGGCCAGCGCAAAGCCGGCGACCGCATCACGGGGTTGCGCAAGACGAAGCCAGAAGTGTAATGTAATTGCGGAATTCGGAATGCGGAGTGCGGAATGAAAGCCGCGCATTGGTTGACTTTTCCGCGCTCCGCACTCCGCGCTCCGCGCTTTGAACGTTCGTCTTCAAAAATTTCTGGCCGAGGCGGGCGTGGCTTCGCGGCGCGCGGGGGAACAGTTCATTTTGGACGGGCGTGTCGCCGTCAATGGCAGGGTCATCCGCGAGCTTGGAACGAAGGTTGACCCGGTTCACGATGCGGTGGCGGTGGACGGCAAGCCGGTTCGCGTCCGGCGGAAGATTTATGTGGCGTTGCACAAGCCGCCGGGCTGTGTCTGTTCCCGCGCGGATGAGCTGGGCCGCCCGACGATTTATGATTTGTTGCCAAAAGAATGGCAAATTGTCCGTTCCGTGGGCCGTCTGGATTTTAATAGTGAAGGATTGATTTTTCTGACGAATGATGGACAATTCGCATTGCGGCTGACCCACCCGCGTTACGGAGTCCGCAAAAAATACGTGGCGACCGTCGAGGGCGAGGCGGGCGGGGAAATGCTGAAGCGGTTCACGCAGGGCATTTTTGACGGCGGCGAGAGGTTGAAGGCGCTGTCGGCGCGGCTGGTTTCGGGAAGCCGGGCGCGCAGCGTGGTGGAACTGGAACTGGCCGAGGGCAAAAACCGCGAGGTGCGGCGGCTGTTTGAATCGCAGGGGCTGTCGGTGAAGCGGTTGCAGCGGACGCAAATCGGGAAAATCAAACTGGGCGAGTTGAAGCCGGGCCGCTGGCGGACATTGACGGAAACGGAAATTAAAACTTTGACTGAAGATTTATGAAAAAGCATTGCTGGTTGACGCTGGGATTGATGGTCGCGACGGTTGCCGTCGCGCAGAACAACTCAAATTCACTGCCGGCGATTCCTTCGCCGGTCACTTCGCCGGCGGCGGAAAGCGCCGCTGCGCCCGCCACGGCCACGCCGAAGGCGGTCGCGCCCGTGAAGCCAAAGAAGCCCGCCCTCGCGCCCGCGAAAATCGTGAAGTTGAAGGAACCCGCGGTCGCGCTCGTTCCCGGCCCGGCGGAAGTCACGGTGAGCAATCTCATTGTGCGCGGCCAGGCCGGACTCAAGGGCGAAGTGGTCACGCATTTGTTCAAGGGCGACGCGGTGACGGTTTTGAGCCAGATCACGCTCGACAAGCACGCGGCTGACGAGCCTGCGCAATGGGCGAAAATCGCCTGCCCCACCAACACGCACGTCTGGGTCAGCGCCAAGTATATTGACTCGACGAGCAAGACGGTTTCGGCCAAGAAATTGAATTTGCGCGCCGGGCCGGGCGAAAATTACAGCGTGCTTGGCGTCATCGAACACGGCACGCCGGTGAGCGAAATCATCACCAAGGGCGATTGGATGGAAATCGAGCCGCCGACCGGCGCCGGCGCTTTCGTCGCCGCGATGTATTTGAAACCGGAAGCGGCGGCTCCGGTTGTGGCCAACATCGCGCCTCCGGTTGAACCCGTGCCCACGCCCACGCCGACACCAACGCCGGTTCCGGAGCCCCAGCCCATTGTCACCGAACAGCCCAATGTTCCGGCCCCGCCGGTACCGCCGGTTCCTCCGGCGCCGGTGGTTGAAACCCCCGCGCCCGTCCCGTCGGTGCTTGACATGACTGTTCCGCCGGGGCCGCGCATCGTGACGCATGAAGGTGTTGTCCGCCATGTTGCCAGCCCGATTACGCCAACGGAATATGAGTTGTATGATCCCGCCACGGAAGTGAACGTAAATTTTCTATACACGACGGCGACCAACCTGGATTTGAGCCGCTACGTTGGCATGAGAATCAATGTCACCGGCGAAGAGGGGCTTTCGGCGCGGTGGCCGGATATTCCCATTCTGACCATCCAGAAAATCCTGGTGATTGACACAAATGCCGTCCCAAAAATCATCTACCGAAGCCCCAGGCAGTCACAAGGTCGTTGACGGCCGCGCCATCGCCGCGCAAATCCTGCGCGAACTGGCGCGGCGCGTGGCGGAGCTGAAGCGGCGCGGCGTGACGCCCGGCCTCGCTTTTGTGCGCGTCGGCGAAGACCCGGCGTCCAAGGTTTATGTCGGACGCAAGGAAAAAACCTGCGCCGAGCTTGGTATTTTTTCCGGGACGCGCGTCCTGCCGGAAAATACTTCCGAGGCGGAGCTGCTCGCGCTGGTTTCAAATTTGAATTCGGATCCGCGCCTGCATGGAATCCTCGTTCAAGCGCCGCTGCCAAAGCATATCCGCGAATCGAAAATTTATTCCGCGGTTTCGCCGAAAAAGGACGTGGATGGTTTCAATCCGGTCAATGTCGGCAAATTGATGCTCGGCGACGCGACCGGGTTCCGGCCCTGCACGCCGGCGGGCATCGTGGAGTTGCTCGCGCGCTCCGGCGTAAAAACCGACGGCGCGGAAGTGGTCGTGCTCGGACGCGGCAACATTGTTGGCAAGCCGATGGCGGCGATGCTTTGTCAAAAAGGGCAGGGGGCGAACGCGACGGTAACAATCTGCCATTCCGCCACGCGCGACATCGCGGCGCACTGCCGCCGCGCGGACATTTTGATTGCCGCGATGGGCGTCGCCGGATTTGTGAAGGCCGGCATGGTGAAACCCGGCGCGACCGTGGTTGACGTGGGCGTCAACCGCGTGGATGGCAAGCTGGTCGGCGACGTGGATTTCGCCGCCGTCCTGGAAATTGCCGGCAGGATCACGCCGAACCCCGGCGGCGTCGGCCCGATGACGATTGCCATGTTGATGCAAAACACCGTGAGAGCCGCCGAACTAAAAATTCAAAATTAAGCACTCAAGACTAAAAATGAACGCCACCCGAATTCTACCCGATTTGCAGGCCTCGCTGTTGTGCGAGGAGGTCCGGCAGGAAGCCAACGGAAATTTCTTCCTTGTCGGCGTCGTCAACCTCATCCGCGTGCCGCAATTGCCGGTCGTCGCCGGGCGGCTCTGCGTCTTCAACCGCTGGACGGCGGGTCTCGGCCAGTTCACCGAAAACATCCGGCTTGTCGCCCCCGACCAGACGACCGTTCTCCGCAAGGGCGAGATGAAATTTGAATTGCGCGACCCGTCGCTGCACACCACCAGCGTCATGGTCTTCGGCAACGTCGAATTCAAGGCCGCCGGAAATTACTACGTCGAGGTGATGGTGGACGACGTGATGAAGCTGCGCTATCCCGTGCCGGTCATCCACGCGCCGCCGCCGCCGGGCCAGACTCCGCAAAAGCCGCCGGAGGAAAAGAAGGCCTGATTTCAAAATTATTCTCGTTTTCGTCCTGCGTCCTCGTCCTCGCAATCGAAAAGCAAAATCGGGGACGATGGACGGGGACGGGGGGGGATTTCATGCTGAATGAATGTTGCCGCTTCAACCTTCGCATGGGAGCCGCTGACGCCGCGCGGCGTGGCGGCGTTCGCCCGCGCGAAATTGGGCCGTCTGCTGCTCGTGCAATTCATCGTCGCGCTGCTCGCCGCAGCGTCGGTCGTCTGGTTTTTTGACAACGGCTGTTTTCCGACCATCAGCGAGGCGATCCAAACAATGCCCGCCGACGGCGAAATCCGCTCCGGCAAACTGGACTGGCACGGCGACCCGTCGCAAATGCTCGCCGAGGGAAAATTCCTGGCGTTCGACGTGGACCTGGATCATTCGGGCCAGATTCATTCCACCGCCGACGTGCAAATTGAATTTGGCAAAGACTCGGTCCGTATTTTTTCGCTGCTGCCCGGCTATTCGGAAATTGTTTATGTCCCGGACCGCGCCGCGCCGTTCAACCGCGCGGAACTCGAACCGCTCTGGGGCGCGTGGGCGGCGGAAATCCTGTTCATCGCCGCCGCGGCGGTGACGGTTGGTTTGCTGTTGAGCTGGTGGCTGCTGGCGACGATTTATTTTCTGCCGGTCTGGCTTCTCGGATATTTTGCCGACCGCAACCTGAATTTTCGCGCGTGCTGGAAATTGTCCGGCGCGGCGCTGCTGCCGGGCGCGCTGCTGATGGCTGCGGGCGTTTTGCTCTTCGACTACGGCTTTCTCGATCTGGTTCAACTTGGATTCCTCTTTGCGGCGCATTTCGCGCTGGGCTGGATTTACCTGTTTTTGAGCCAGCTATTTCTGCCGCGAATTTCCGGATCGCCGCCGAAACAAAACCCGTTCAAGCAAGCCGGAGCTTGAACTCCGGCGCGAAACATTTAGCCTGCGTCCATGTCGAAACTGCCGTTTGAACTGCTTCTGGCGCTGCGCTATCTGCGGCCCAAACGGACGTTTGTCTCCATCATCACGCTCATCTCGGTCGTCGGCGTCGCGCTTGGTGTCGCCGTGCTCATCATCGTCATCAGCGTGATGAGCGGGTTTGACCACGACCTGCGCGAAAAAATCCTCGGCTTCAACGCGCATCTGAAAATTTATGCGCTCGATAAATCCGGGGGCGCCGAAACGCTGGACAATTACGCGGACGTGATGCGCCTTGTCTCGTCGAACAAGAACGTGCGCGGCGTCGCGCCGTTCGTGCTCGGTCAGGTGCTCGTGGAAACGGAGCCGGCGGACACCAATGCGCAACAATCGCTCACCGCCGCGCCGTGGATTCGCGGCGTGGACGTGAACGCGGAAAGTTCCGTGAGCATCCTGCCCAAAAGCATCATCGCCGGCAGCTTTGATCTGGGCGGACGCGGTCTTGTTATTGGCAGCGACTTCGCAAGCAATCTGAAATTGTCCGTTGGCGACCACGTTTCAATTTATTCACCGGCTGATTTGAAAAAAATGAAAGAATTGCGCGGCAAGGCAAACGAAGAAGCGATTTTACCGGATGATTACACCGTGACGGGCATTTTCAGCACGGGCTATTTTGAATACGACGCGAACGTGATCGCCGTCTCGCTCGAAAACGCGCAGGATTTGTATGACCTGAACGGCTCGGTTCACGGGCTGTTCGTGGTGCTGCGCGACGCGTATCAAGCGGCCCAGGTGCGGCGCGAACTGGAGCAGGCGCTTGGACAAAATTACGGCGTCGCCACATGGATGGAGGAAAACAGGGCGATTCTCGGCGCGTTGATCGTCGAAAAAAACGTCATGTTTTACCTGCTCTTTTTCATCGTGCTGGTCGCCGCGCTGTGCATCTTGAGCGCGCAAATCACCTTTGTCGTCCAGAAAACCCGCGAAATCGGGATGCTCAAGGCGCTGGGCGCGACGAACCTGCAAATCTCCGGAATTTTTCTGGGCCAGAGCGCCATCATCGGCGTGCTGGGCGTGCTGGCGGGGTGCGGACTCGGCATTCTGGCGCTGGCCTATCGCAACGAATTCCTGCACTTCATGAATCGTCTGACCGGCTGGGAATTGTTCCCGGCGTCCATTTACGGTTTTGGCGAACTGCCGGCGGTGGTTGCGCCGCGCGACATCGCGCTGATTTGCGCCAGTTCCTTTGTCATTTGCATTCTCGGCGGCGTGCTGCCCGCGCTGCGCGCCGGCCGGTTGAAACCCGTGGAGGCGCTGCGTTATGAATGAACCGCTTCTTTCCGCGCGCGGCCTCTCAAAAAGTTACGTCATGGGCCGGCGCACGCTCGAAGTCCTGCGCGGCGTCCACCTCGACGTGGCGCGCGGCGAATTTCTCGCGTTGCGCGGCGCGTCCGGCGCGGGCAAAAGCACGCTGCTTCATTTGATTGGCGGGCTGGATTCTCCGAATGCCGGCGAAATTATTTTTGACGGTCAGAATCTCGCCGGATTTTCGGAAGGCGAACTGACGCATTTCCGCAACCGCCGCGTCGGCTTTGTTTTTCAGGCGTATCATCTGCTGCCCGAACTGACCGCGCTGGAAAATGTCTGCCTGCCCGCCCGCGTCGCCAGGATTTCCGCCGCCACCGCCGAAAAACGCGGGCGCGAGTTGCTCACGCGCGCCGGCCTTGGCGAACGCACCGACCACAAACCGTTCGAGCTTTCCGGCGGCGAACAGCAGCGCGTGGCCATCGCCCGCGCGCTCGTCAACGAGCCGGAGCTGCTGCTGGCCGACGAGCCGACCGGCAACCTGGATTCGCGCACCGGCGGCGAAATTATTGAACTCCTCAAAAACCTTCATGTCGAAAAGCACATGACGCTCGTCATTGCCACGCACGATGCCAGGGTCGCCGCGCACGCGCAGCGGGCCATTGAACTGGCCGACGGCCACGTCGCTTGAAAATGCGGCGCGTCTCAATTAAGTTCCGTCGTCATGCTTGAGGATCGAGATTACATGCGCCAGCCGGCTTATCACGAGCCGCGCGTGTCGTTCACCGTCGCGCTGCTGATTGTCAATGCGGCGGTTTTTCTTGTGCAATTGGCGGCGTCAAATTCATCAACCGGCGGGGAAATTGAAGGCACATATTTTGCGTTGAGCCTGGACGGGTTGAAACAG
>Ga0181520_10008023_pt1 | contig 15212 bp, 12 predicted proteins | sample PEATcosm2014_Bin_29_FD_132451 | JGI IMG/M metagenome (GOLD analysis project Ga0181520, IMG submission 132451) | Peatland microbial communities from MTU Mesocosm Facility, Houghton, MI, USA - PEATcosm2014_Bin02_30_metaG | ecosystem: Environmental > Terrestrial > Soil > Wetlands > Peat | place...
CCCGCGAACCAGAACTCGTACCACCAAACATCACCACGCCGGAAGAGACTCATCAGAAAGGCTCCAGTTCTCCTGCTTACGCTCTTTCCGGAAGGAAAGAGTCAATCGAGGATGCGCGCCGAATCGTGCGCACATCAAGAAACATTTTTTGCGGACTGGTTGCGGCTGCGCTTTCCAACGGAAGGAAGCCATAACGTGCATACCATCCTGCCTTATCGGGATAAGCATCGGTGACGATGCAGCGGCAGCCAACCTCGTCGGCTACGCGCAGGGTGATCTTGAGAGCCTCCGAGAGCAAAGCGTGGCCCAGCCCCCTGCCGCTGAAACGCTTGTCCACGGCCAGGCGCGCCAGCAAAATCAAAGGCAAATCGTATGGAGGCAAACCGCGTACATATTTCTTGGGAAGCCGGTCGCGGGGTACACTGGAGGCGGCCAATGTGAAGAAGCCCAGCACGGTGCGGGACGCGGATTCATCAACCCCGACATACGTTACGCCGATAGAGACCTTCTGCTGATTCGTCCACGCGTGGCGCTTCAGATAATTGTTGAGCGGCTCGTCTCCGCAATCAAAACCTTCTACTTCATCGGATTCTTCGAGACGACGGATCGTGACTGCCACGCTATTGCCTCATGGCCCGAATGAGGGCGTCGGTGGGATCGGCAGGCTGCCCGGATGCAAGTTCAGCAAGGCTCTCCAGTTCCTTGTCCGTCCATCGAACATCGACGCGCGGCAGGGTCATTTCCGGGGCTACCCGCTCCAAACGAGGAAAGAGCAGGATTTTGCGTTCCCCTGTCGAACTCTCACTGACGATGTGATGGCCGCGCTTCCGCTCCGAGACGGCCCAGCGGAGCAGGGCGAGAGCATCGGAGAGAAAGTCCGTATTGCTCGTCATTTGCAACTCCGTTTTGAGTATCCTCACCATGCTGTCTTCTGAAGGCGCAAGGTCTGCCTGAAACTTCAATTTACAGGGTAATGGAGCCTTGGCCGGAAGTGCAGCCACTTTCTTCGATTTTTCTTTGACCGCTGGGGGCATTGGAGTCCTCTTGCTTAAAGTATACTCCGAATACGTTGCATAATCGAGTGTGTTTCGATTCATAGTGCAATTCTTCAGATATTCTTTGACGTTTTGGGGGTAGGGACCTCTGCGGCGATCTGTGCATTTTCCTCATCGCGATCTTCCGACCGGCTCAATGCTTCTCACGGGTTGGGGCATGATTAGTTCGGCGATATTCTCGCCGCCGCTCGGCTGGGCCTGCTCCCATCGGGTCAGTTCCTCTTCGGCATAACGAACAAGGGAACCGAATTTGCGGAATTTCGGCCCACGGTTCTCCAGCCGCCACCGGCGCAGAGTGGCAAGGCTGATGTGTGTTCGATTCGCCACTTCGACTTCAGTCAGGAATTGTGTGCTCATATTGATTGAATCCTCATTTGCATTGTTCAGAAACCGTCCGTCAGGTTATGTTCTTGCAGGATGCCTGCAAAACAGCCAACCTTCGTTCTCGTCGAGGTTTATGAGCGAGAACGACTTCACGGACTTCTGGTAGGCTTTGCCAACGTCGGGGTTGGCCGTATCGGTTTCCACCAACGAGACCTGCCGGTTTCTCATCTCGAAGTCGTCAAAGAGTGCGATCGTTCCCACTGGCTTTCCCACACCGCCTTTGCTGCCAGTTACAAAGAAAATTCTTGCCATGCCTTGTTCCTTTCTTACAGTGTTACGTTCGGTTTCATCTGGAATTGCCCAGGCCTTACTTCAACGGTTGGTGACCCCACTGTGCCTTTACTGGCCGATTTCGTTGGAGCGTGTTCCTTTGGTAGCGCCAGGTTCTTCAGGTAGGTCGAAAGAGCGTGGATTGTGATAACGACGCCGTTCTCTTCAAAAACACGGACCAACATCTTCAGCGTGTAGCCGTTTTCCCGCAACTTTTTCAACTGCGGGTATACGCCCCGCACGATCTCCCCCATCATGTAGGACTCGGGTTGCGGAGGAGGAACATTCCCTCTCTCATCCAGGCGAGTGCGAAAGACCTCGAATTGCTCTGCGGTGAGCGTTTGCGGGTTGTGGCGCCGTTTTTCCATCTGCTTTCCTCTTTTCCGCGCCAACAACAAGCCGAAAACAGTATAGCACATCAATGACAGCAGATGTATATTACGGTAAAATCGGAGCTGTTGCCAGGGAAGCCGGAATCGTTACGAGACACGGCAAGGTATGCGTTGTAGCCACAAAACCCCTTCGGGGTTCAGTGGCTCCACCACCATTTCTCCAATCCGCCTTCGGCTACTCGGAGAAATGGTTACGCATCTTGCTCAGGGCCACGCCCCGAGACCCCAAAGAAATGCTGAAGTCGCGTGCACATAACCGGCTAACCTCGGCGTATAAACGCGAAGATGTTCGTTCAATAATCGGCTACGCTCGTGAGTGAGCGACGGGGTTGTCGCACACCTAAGCGGCTTACGCTGCCTTCAAAACCTTCTGCTCATGCAGATCACGAGTCATATACGCGCGGACGAACTCAGGCGTGAACTCAATGCGACTCTTGCCGCTATTCACGCAATACTCAGAACCGTAATCCGAAATAGAGACGGCTCCCACTGATCGCCAAACAGAAAGACTGTCGCAACAAGTCGATTCGTACCGAGGCAAGGTACTTCTTCGTAAAAGGGGAACGACTCCGTTCAGAGTCCCGACATAACTGCCCACGGACCTCGTCGCACTCGCGCAACACTTCTTTCTTTTATCGGGAGTAATATCGTTTCGCTCTGTGACTGAAAAGACTATGTAATGGCCGTCTGTTTGGAATTCTTTAGCTTATGGACGAACGCAAAATAGGCCACCATCACGCGAAACGTTTTGGACTTATTCACGCCGCCGAGAATCTCTCCGCCAACTCGATCCAGCTCATCGGCTATATCGTGTGTCAATGGAAATACGAATGCAGTGTCAATGCTTTGAAACGGAATGTTCAGCCACGGGCCGTTATAGAACGCAACAAGCTGTGCCTGCGCGGCCTTGGTTTTGAAATTCATGATGATATGTTCAGCGAGGGCGTTCTTTCTCCGGATTTTGAGCACGGCAAACAGTTGGCTGAAATGGCTCTTGGTGAATTTGGAATCGACTGTGAGCCGGAGTTGAGTGCGCTTTTCTGCGGGCGAAACGACTCTGCGCTTCGGTCGGGCAGTGGCTTTCTTCACAGTGGGCATATGGTTTCCTCTGTTTGATGTATCTTACAGCATAAGTGTATGCGTTGGAAGGCCACGCTCTAATCTATAGTAATCACAGGTGTTAGCGCGAGTGGAACGGCGAGGAATAGTGGATTCATTGCATGGAAGTTAGGGAAGCCGAAGAAACCGCAACAAGACTAACCGTGGGAGAGGAAGGGAGAAAAAGACCGGCAAGGGATTCGCGTATACAACCATGCCGCGCAGCTGGAGGCTGCGCTCTAGCTAGCTTTCTCGACGGCGTTCTCAAAGCGCATACTGAAGGGCGCTTCGCTCGGAAGCAGAGGAACCTTCTCCGCCGTGATGCCACAGCCCAGGCAACGTATACGGTACAGTGTCCTGACGCTCATCGATCTTGTGACGGTATACCATATAGCCGGACCAGCTCAGCTTTTGTGTTCAGCCGTTCTCCACGCGGCAACCAGTATAGACACACTTGCCAAATTCCAAAATGCCCAGTCAATCAGCGTCCTCAACACAGGGCCGAAGAATCGTGAGTGGTTGGCCTTATCTGAGGGCAAAACGCCTCTGGAGGCCAGGAAACGGCCTCCAGAGATGCCAAACAAGGCTGTGTGAGCCTTTCAAATCCGAGAATTGTTCCCGGAGTTGCGGAATTACGCTCCGGGAACAATTCTCGATTCACCATTGTCAAAAAAAGGCTGAATGTTCAGAAGCTCCCTGAATGTACCTGCATGGCGCATTCGGTTAACAAAAGAGAACACTAAACGTGCTTAAGAATTTCCTGACCGAAGGCGAGGCTCTCACTGCGCTTCAGGTTGTCATATTCGCCACCACGAGATAGTATGGCCTCGCGAATTGGCGGATCAAGAAGAGCGGCCGTGATGCGCCCTAGGAAGACATGGCTAGGAACGTCTTTTGCTCCGCTATATGCCTGCAACTGATCAGCTACATACTTCTTCTCAATCTCAGGCGTAATAGGCTTCTGACCGTTTCCGCAGACGATATAGAGAGCTCTGATCTTGTCCTTGAGCCAAGAAGCATTGGTCTCGAGATACTGCTTGATTTCAGGCTTGACTTTGCCTGAACGGATGGAAGAGCCGATGATGATGTTGTCGTACTTCTTCAGGTCCGGATTCTCCCTCAGATCGAAAACATCTGCTATACCGCCCAAACCCTCAGAAATCCATACGCCTGCGTCGCGGGATGTGCCAGCCCAAGTGCCGTAGAGCACAGCCCATTTCTTATCAGAAGGCCTGGGATAATACTGAAGCGCCGAAGCCTGATTTGTCAGGGCCAACGCGCCAATACCAGCTAAACCCAAGCCCAGTACCGTTCTTCTTTCCATTGCTTTCCTCCTGTTTGGTTCTGGCAGTCTCTACCAGTGTTGAGGGTTCACAAACTCTTCTGCGTTGACAAGCAATCTTGGCCAAGCGAACAGAGAGCACGTCAGTTACAGATAGCACGTCAATATTGCAGATCGTGCCGCTTGCTTACTTCTTTGGAGCTACTTCTGGAGCCGGCCCCGGATAGCCGACCGCCTGCGCATAGAGCAAGTGTTGATCCGCAGTCAGATTCAGGGCCTTAGCAGCATCGTCGCCGTGAATGGCGTGGAACCACGCACCCAAACCTTCTGAAGCGGCGAAAAGGTAAACGTTCTGGCCGATGAATCCAGTATCGACACTGGAATAATTGTCATTCTTGACATCGGCGACATAAGCGATGGTGATGGGAGCCGCAGCCTGCGCGGGAGTGCCGACTTTGCTGCGCGCATCGCCCGCCACCACGGGAACCAGCGTGTTGGCTACAGCGTCATACTTGTAGACGCCATCGGCAAGCAGCACATAGAGAATAACTTCCTGTGCGTTTTTGGCCGAGGGCGCGGTGCGTCCATATCCCTGCTTAACCTCAGGAGGACGATTGACGCCAAAGGCTGCCCACAAAAGATTGGAGAGCACTTGCGGAGGAAGCGGCTTATCTGAAAGGCTGCGTGAAGTCTGGCGCTCGGCGAGAGCCTGCAACAGCGGTTTGCCGCCTGTGGTCTGCGGCTTGGGCAACTGGATCGGCTTCAGATTCTGTGCGAACGCGCCAGGCACGGCCAGCAGCACGCTCAATATCAATACTGCCGCCGAGATCCGAGCAGAAATACGAATTGGAATGTGCATAATACTCCTTGAAGAATGTGGTTATACACACCATGTCCGCGGTGTGTGGGTTGAAGAAGAAGGAGAAATTTGATCGAGAGTTTCTCCGTTTACGCAATTCAGATGGAATAGTGAAAAACTTCTGGTAGATGTACCGGCTGAGTCCGAATCTCCCGTTTCATGCGGCTAGTCGCACAAGAAGGCAGGAGTTTTCGCGGATATTCCATCCGCGAGAAATTCAGACAGCCACAAGCAAGAAATTAGAGGGAGTTACAACAGCGAAGGTGGGTACAAAGTAATGTATAGATACACGTTGACTTGTAAAAGATCGCCAAGGTAAGAACGCCACCGCGGCGTTCTCCGGTGCCATCTCTCGCGGGTTCATTGGAAAAAATTCGTTCTTCCATCGTTTCCCGATCCTCCATTTCAGCCACAAATCCTGCATTTATGATCTTACCGCACATAATACACCACTCGCGGCAAGAATTCATGTTAATTTGTCGCGCTGCGTCCGGGATGGTTCAGGAGGCCTCATTTCCGCGCTTGGGACATTTTGAATCCCCGAACACAGTCGAGCGGCTCCGGCACCCTGCACAGTTGAGGGCGTAGCAAGCAAAGCGGTTAGAAACTGCTGAAGCGCCATTGGTCAGTGATCGCAGCGGAGAAGGCATTCGGTAACTTGTTCAGTGCGTCGATTACGATGCTTGGAGTCAACACCTCAGGAAGCAGCCGCGGCTCACTCTGTCCCGGAATGTAGAGTGCGTACGCAGGAACGCCGCTGCGGCCCAAGGCCGTCAAGGCTTGGGTGATGGCCTCGTCGTGACGGGTCCAGTCGGCGCGCAGAAGGACGACGTTGGCAGATTGAAAAGCTTGTTGCACCTCCGGCCGATTCAGCGCGACGCGCTCGTTCACCTGGCAGCTCAGGCACCAGCTTGCGGTAAAGTCCACAAAAACTGGACGGCCCTGGGACTGGTAGCGGTTGACGGCATCAGCGGACCAGGGCTGCCAACTGCTAGCGGCAACGGAGTTCAGATTTGTGCTACCGGACAGGATTGCTTTTCCGGGAGATTCGCCGACCAGCCTTTGTCCGAAGACGGCCAGTGCGATGACTCCGAGCAGAATCAGAGCGGCAACCAACGTTGACCAGCGCCGTGCCGGCCAGCGGCCCAGGAACCAGCCAGCAACGGCCAGCAGCAGGAAGCTGACCAGCAGCGCGGCCAGTACGCCGGCTCCGTAGGCAGCGGCCAGCACCCAGGCAAGCCAGATCACCGTGGCAAAGATAGGCACGGCGACGGCCTGGCGCAGCACCTCCATCCATGCGCCGGGTTTGGGCAGCAGGCGCGTCCAGGCGGGTTGCATCGTGAGCGCGACATAGGGCGCGGCCAGGCCAAGAGCGAGTGCCGTGAAGATGGCAAAGGTGACTATAGCGGATTGGGACAGAGCATAGCCGATGGCCGCTCCCATGAAGGGTGCGGTGCAAGGAGTGGCTACGACGACCGCCAACACGCCGGTGAAGAAACTGCCGGTGTAGCCTTGCTTCGCGGCAAGCGAACCGCCCGCGCTGGTCAGCGTGAGGCCTATTTCGAATTGCCCTGCCAGCGAGAGGCCGAGGAAGAAGAGAAGCCCGGCCATGAGCGCCAGAAAAATCGGCGACTGAAACTGAAATCCCCAGCCCAGCGTCGCTCCTGCGGCACGCAAGCCGAGAAGCAAAGCCACCAGCGCCCAGAAGGAAACCAGAATCCCCGCGGCGTAGACGATACCGTGAGCGCGCAATTTGCTTCTCTCCGCATTGCCGGAGTTGACCAGCGCGAGGCCCTTCAGGAATAGCACGGGAAAGACGCAGGGCATAAGGTTCAGGAGCAAGCCGCCGAGGAAGGCGAGGCAGAAGGTGCGCAGCAGCAGCGCCCATGAAAGTGTTGGAGCAGTGATGGGCGCGGGGCTCGAAGAGGTCGTTGAGGCAACCACAGGAATTGAAGCACCGGGGAGATTCGCAACTGTAGAAGCGCTCGCGGCGATTTTCTCTGGACTCGGGCCGGTCTCCGCAGCCTGCTGCGCCGCGACCGTCCCCGTCAACGCCACAATCTCGTACGCCCGTCCGCCGGATAGTTCCAGAACTCCCTTCAACTGAGTGGGGTTGGTGGAAAGACCGGCGTCTTTCTTAAGATCGAGAATCAGACCATTAGTGGTTGGTGTGAGCTTTTGCGGGGCCGGATTGTCGATGGTGTCTTGATCTTCCGGAAAAAACGTCGCGTCCGTCTCGCGCTGGCCGGTTTCGACGGAAAGAAGGAAGCCATGCTTGGTGGACTGGAAGCTAGCTTTGCCGCTGGCGGGCAGTGGCTTGGGAAGTCGATTTAAAAATCGTTTGAAGAGCGGGCCGGGTTCATCGGCGGTTTTGCGTGATCCGATATCCACGCTTCTCTGCAATTCCAACACTGCGCTGCCGGGGATGCAGCTATCCCGGCAAACCAGCCAATCGACGGCGGCACGTAAAGTAACTGGTCCAGCCTTGACGCTGTCGTCGACGCGCAACTTGAGCGGAAAGAGAACCTCGTCCTCGTAGCCGTAATCCATCAGAGAACTGAGAGGCAAACGCCTGGGCGCGGGAAACTCCATCACTCCGGCGGAGATTCCATCAGGCAAGGTCCAATGAATGTGCGGCGGGTCGCCTGCATCCCCGGCATTCATCCAGTAGATATGCCATCCTGGTTCGAGCTTGAAGTAGAGCCATGCGTAATTCAACTGATTGCCGCCGTAAAGCTTATCCCCTGGCGACATCAACTCAACCTGGAGATGAGGCGCATCTGCCGTGGACGATGTAGCCAGCAAGGGCAGCCCTGGAAGCAGAAGTATCAACACAAGAACTGAATGTGAAAGACGCATAGCGAGGAAAACAACTCCTTTGTAGGATGCAACTGAGCGCGGTTGGGCGCAATGAGTAGAACTCGCCGCCTATTGATAATCTCGATTTTGCGGCGGGCATTGCAGTGTTCACGAGAAACCCAAAGGCCAAACGAATCCTGCACACACGAAGAAGCGTCGGCCCCTGTGACACAACTTCACTTTTGTCCCCGCATAATACGGTTGCCAAAGGCAGAGTGCTATAGACCTCATTGGCCGAGTTATAAACTCATGCAGCCAATGAGGGATGTACAGGAATTGTTCGTTATATACAAGGCCTACTCCCTTCAATCGATACTCATATTCTCGCGCGGATAATTATTTCTGCGGCTGCGGCGCAATTGCAGCGGATGGTGTTGTCTGAGACGGACGCGACTCGGCAACCTGCGGGGCAACAAATGCTTCGGGAGTTAGATGGCCGCGATGGCAGGTGCCACAGGTAACCTGAGTGCCGGTTGAGCCAATCTTGCTCACACTTTGGTTGATCGTGCCTGTCAACTTGAACATTGTCCGAGCGGTCGTTTTTTCTGCTTTAGCATCGTCAGCGCAGAGGAGCCGGGGCTTGCCGTTGGGATTGAGGTTCTTGGCGTCTTCCGTGTGGCACGCGCTGCACTGCACTCCGAGCGCGGCATTCCACTGCGCCATGATTTCGCGGAGTTGCTGACCAGTCGTGTCTTTGGGCAGAACTTGCAGGTTAGTGGGTGCGCGATTGGGGCGCGCCTGCGTGGGAGGCGTGCTGGCGGTCCCGGTCGCCGGTGCTTGCGGGGCTTGGGAAGCCGTGGCGACGGTGAAGACTGTCGCTGTCAAAAGTGCAATCGCGGCAGCGGGCAGATACAAGGTTGACAATTTCATGAAGAGATTCCTCATAGGTTTGGGATGTTTTGAAGCTGAATAACCAGAATTGTACTCCACAGTCATTCGGCAAATTGCGCTGACTACATTTATTTTCGATTTTTTTGCAAATTGTGACAGCCATCACTTGCACATTCCCGTCGAATCATGCCACAATGTCGTTCATGTATACGAAGAGTTTCCAAATTGCGCGTGGTTGTTGTTGCTTCGCATGGCATATGCTGGCGAAACGGGAGACGCGCGTAGCAAACGTAATTACGTCATAGGTTCCGTAATCCGGAACTTTGCGTAAGTGACCCGCTAACCAGCACCACTGGAGCGGGCCTTTTTTTGTCTTGCATTAGGCTCGCTGACCGGCAGAACTGGAGCGGGCCTTTTTTATTGGATGCGACTTGTCGCCAGTCCATCGGGAAACTCCGTCTCCTACTTCGAAAACCACCATTGAAGCATCAGAGGCCATTCGATTCGAGATGAAATCGAAAGGCGGCGGAGAAGGCGGAGACTACGACATGAAATTCCTTTCCCAGAAACGGTATATCCATACCTTTGCAATTGCTGCTGTACTAACACTCGTCGGGGCGATCGCGCCTTCGATTCATGCGCAGAATAACTATGGCACTGTTCGCGGACGCATCACGGATGACTCGGGCGCCGTGGTTCAAAACGCCAACGTCATCCTGACAAACGACGGAACAGAGATTGCACGCTTCACGCACACCAATCAGGCAGGCGATTACTTCTTTACCGCAGTCGAACCGGGAACTTATACGGTGGTGATCTCGGCGGCGAATTTCAAAAAGACCGAGCACACTGGAATTATCGTCGATCTTGAACAAACGGCAACCGTGGATGAAACGCTGGCCGTGGGTACGACAGGCGAGACGGTCGAAGTAACTGCCGCCGCGCCTTTGATCGACACCGCAACCGCCTCCGAGGGACAGCTCATCACCGAGGAGCAGGTCCAGGAGCTTCCCAATCAAGGGCGCAATCCCTTCACAGTAAACAAGCTGGACAACAACGTGACGCCGGTGGGCGATCCCCGGTTTGTGCGTTATGAGGATCAGAACGGCACCGACTCGCAGTCCGTATCCGGCGCGCCAATCGGCGTGAACGGCTATGTTGTCGATGGAATTCCCATCTCCACATCGACCGGCGGCGTGACGTTTGTGCCCGCGATCGAGGCTGTTTCCGACATCAAGGTGCAGTCCAACACCTATGACGCGGAGCTGGGCAGAACCGGCGGAGGCATTTTCAATACATCGCTGAAGTCCGGATCGAACACCTATCATGGCGAATTGTTCGGCCTGACCAGGCAGAATGCGCTGGCCGCCAACGCCTGGTTTTACGATCACAACGGCGTTGCCAAGCCGGACTATTCGACCTATCAATATGCCGGGGCCTTCGGCGGTAAGCTGCCTTTCAGCAACAAGAGCCACTATTTGAAAGACACTTTTTTCTGGGTTACGGAAGCCGGCTACCGGCAGGCGCAGCCGCTGGTCAGTTCAACCACCAGCTTCTGGGTTCCAACCGCGGATGAGAGAGCGGGTAACTTCACCGCGGATGGCATCACGCTTTACGATCCGACGCAACCATTCGTGGGCGGCGTTCGAACCTCCGTCTTGTCCGGATTACTGAACAACGTACTTACTGCCAATGTGATTCCAACTAACTTGATCAATCCGATCGGCCAGTTCATCGTTAACCAATTTCCTCTGCCCTCGCCGCAATACGCGGGTTTGGCATACACCGGCAGCACCACAAACTTTAATGGGTCGGACGACTTCAAGACGCGCGGCGATGAGTATGTCGGCAAGCTGGACCATGTTTTCACGCCCTGGTGGTCGTCCTCGGCCTCTTATGTCCATCTGGCGACGCAAGAGCCGGGCGGCGATTTGTATCACACGATTGACGCCTCCGATGGCGTGCTGACGCGCTACATCGATGCAACGGCCGTAAACAATACTTTGACCATCAATCACACCACGCTGCTGACGGTTGGTTATGGATACAGCCGCTACTACTCAACGACGCCGCAATACAGCAATGGCTTTGACCAGACAAAAGGCTTTGGCGGTTATGGATTTCCAGCGGCTTATGTCGATCAGTTGCAATCAAAAACCTTTCCGACCATCAACCTGTCTGGTGTAACCAATATTATTACAGCGCCTCTCGGAGGTTCTCTCGGCGCGGCCAACAGCGGACCGACTATCAAAGCGCAGAAAAATTTAATCGTGGTGCTGACCAAAACGATTGGAAAGCAGAATCTGAAGATCGGTTACTCCTACCGCGACTTCCACCAGGCCTCTTCGGTTGAAACTTCGGCCAATGGCTCCTTTACGTTCAATGGCCAGTACACCGATGCGAATGGACAGGCCGAGTCCAACGGGCCGCAGGCGATTGCGGATTTGCTTCTCGGCCTGCCGTCCTCTGCCAGCGCCCAGATCAATGCCGTGCACCTGAACCAGTTTGTTCACTACCAGGCATTGTTCATTCAGGACGATGCGCGCGTGACCAGCAAGCTGACCGTGAATTTTGGAATCCGGTATGAATATGAACCGGGACAAGAGGAGGCCACGAATCGTTACAACGTGGGCTTTGATCCGAACGTCTCCTACGAGTTTCCGGGAGCCAGTGGCAACGTCCCCGCGAATGGCGCCATTGCCTTTGCCGGTTTGAATGGATACTCGAAGCACTCGGGCCACTTGAGCAACACAAAGTTTGCTCCGCGTGCCGGCTTGAGCTATCAAGTGCGGTCCGGGCTTGTGGTTCGCGGCGGATATGGAGTCTTCTATGCGGCCGTGCCGCTGGCCACCGCGTCAACCGGATTCTCCCAACTGACAAGCTATTCGCCCGGTCCGGCATCGTCGGCAGTCACCGCTGGACCGAACGCATGGCTTTCCAATCCATTCGGATCCAACCTTCTTGCGCCTACCGGCACTTCACTGGGAAATTTGACAGGCGTCGGCGGCGCCATTACGGTTCCCGCCTTCCACTTGGGCTATCCGCTGGTGGAGCAGTACTCGGCCGATATTGAAAAACAGCTTCCCAGCAACATTGTCCTCAAAATCGGCTATGTCGGAGCGCATGGGCGAAATCTGGCGGATGCCCTGAATATCAACCAAATCCCCAACAGCGTCCTGGCCCAGTATGCGGGCGGAACAACCAGCTTGGCGAGCAAGGTGGCTAACCCTTACTACGCCGCGACGGTGGGAGGATACCCATCGCTCCCCTTCGGCATCATCGCGCAGCAGACAGCGCCATTGGGCCAGACGCTGCTTCCCTTTCCGCAGTTCACTTCCATCACGGAGACAAAGAGCGTTGGCCACAGCCTCTACAATGCGCTCGATGTGAAGTTGCAGAAGACTTTTAGCCATGGGTTGACCGCGCTGCTGGCATACACTTGGGCGTCGAATTGGGACAATCTGTGGGGTTCGCCGGTATCCGGCTTGAACACACTCAATCCCAACCCCAGCGGGGCCGGCCCGCAGGATAATACCAACCCCAATGCGGAGTACTCGCGCGCCACCAATGATATCCCCAACCGCTTCACTGCCGCGATCACCTACGACATTCCAATTGGAAAGGGTAAGCGGATTCTGGGAAGTGCAAATCGCATCGTCGATGCAGTTGTCGGCGGATGGAAGATCAACGACGTAACGATTCTGGAAAATGGCGGTCCGCTGCCTATTGTTCAGACAGACCTCAGCACCAGCACATTTGGAACCACCGGAGTGGGAGGAGCAGTTCAGCGCCCCAATCTTATTCCCGGAGTTAGCCCGTGCCTCCATGGCAAACCGGAGAGCCGCCTTGGCGGAAGTATCGGCACTCCTTACTTGAATCTGGCGGCATTCACTCCCGCGCTTCCTTACACCTATGGCAATGCGCCGCGCACGCTGAATTGCTATGGTCCGGGATTTGAAAACTCCGACATCGCGATCAACAAGAACTTCAAGCTCCCCAGAAAACTCAACTTTGAAGTTCGCGCGGAGGCTCTCAACGCATTCAATACACCGGAGTTTGGCCAGCCGGGCATCACGCTTCCGTTCCAGAAAATCCCAGCCGGTACGGCTCCCAACTCGGCGAATATACAGTATGTTCTGCCTGCGAACAACGCCTCAACGGGCGCAATCACATCGCAGCTAGGATTCTCGCGCATCATCCAAATCGGCGGCAAGCTCTCATTCTGACCGCGTACTAACAACAGTACCCCCGGTGAAACCGAATCTGATAAAGATGAGGAAGCAGCCGGGGGAAATGTTCACAGCAAATCGGTAGGGGCAAGCAACTCGCCGATTCCAACCAGAGAGGAAGCAAAACGATGAGAACATTTCTGAAAATGGTCGGACGCGCAGCGACATTCGCAATTATTGGCGCGTCCATCGCTGTGGCGCAGTCAAACGATGCGGCGGCAGTTGATGGCCGCTGGGATGCAATTCTAACCAGTCAGGGACAGCCGATTCCATTTCGGCTTGACATCTCCGGATCGGGTCCGACCTTGAAAGGCACGCTCTACGATGGAGTAAGGCCGAACGACGGCACAAGCAGCGCAACTTTCCAGAATAACGAACTTATCCTTAACCTCGATCAATACCAGACCACGATCAAGGCAACGCTCAAGGACGGAAAACTTACTGGAAGCGTGATCGTCACCACGCGTATCCCGGCTGCCATTGCGGCCGCTTCCAAAGCGGCAGAGGCAGAGGCGGGCGCCTCCGATGAAACAAGGTTGACGAAGGTCGAGTTTGAAGGAAGTTCCTTCGCAGCCTCTCCTTTTGAGGCCGTGCGTCATGTGGATGCGGCCGTGGAAGAGCAGAAGGATGTTCCGCATATCGGCGGTTCATGGATCATCCCGCTCAGCTCTCCATCGGCCAAGGGCGAGAATGCATTCCGTTTTATCGTCGAGCAAAAGGGCGCTTATGTCGAGGCGTCAATTCTTCGCGTGGACGGAGATACCGGCGCTTACTCCGGAGATTACAAAGACGGGAAGTGGGTGCTGAGCCATTATGATGGCGGGAGGCCTGGCGTCATCGAGGTCACAGTGGCGGAAGACGGCTCGCTGGAGATCGCTCAAAAGGGCGGTCTGGCGAGAAAGCCTGTTGTCAAGGATGTAGCGGCGAAGGACAAAACTGCCTCCAGCGATGTTGCCGGAGTGCAGGATAGCGGTCGTTATTCTCACAAGCTGATTGCCTACCGTCCTGAAGTTGAGAAGGCCAAGGGGCTTCCCGAGCCGGACGACTATACAACCCACACTAGTGTTCGTGATCCGAATGAAGTTTTCAAATTCAACTTCCCGGACGATCACGGCAAGTTGGTGTCGAATGAAGATCCGCGCTTCAAGGGCAAGGTAGTGATTGCCATGGTAACCGGAACCTGGTGCCCGAACTGCCACGATGAAGCGCAATACCTGGTCCAACTGTACGCCAAGTATCACAGCAAGGGGCTTGAGATTGTGGCTCTCGACTTCGAAGAGCCGGACCAGCAAAAGGGCTTGTCGCGCGAGCAGGCTTTCGTGAAGCACTATGGTGTGAAGTACACCTACCTGATTGCCGGCGATCGCGCCCAGGTGTGGGAGAAGATTCCATATTTCACCAATCTCAATAGCTGGCCGACGATCATCTTTATCGGGCGCGACGGAAAGGTGAAGGCGACGCATACCGGTTTCGCATCGCCTGCTAGCGGCGAATTCTATCGTCAACTGGATGTGGAATTCAGATCGACGGTCGAGAAACTGCTTGCCGACAAGGCGCCGCAGGATCTGGCGGCCGCAAGCGCCGCGCCGGGCAAGGCAGGACAATAAGCGATCTGATGCTGTGTATCCGAAGGCGTGGTTTACCCGTTGGTAAAAGAAACACCATCGGGTAAGCCGTGCCCGGATAAAGCGCATGAACAGCACTTTGCAATCGTTCAGTTAGAGAGATGAGCCGAGCATGGCCCATGGAGAGAGTGGAATGAGAAACCTGGACAAAGTTATGGTGATGGCCGTCGCATCCACGCTGTTGCTGGTTTGCGGATTTGCTTCCGATCCGGCGCAGACGCCGGGCGCTGATATCATCGTAACCTCCGCGCCAGTATACGACCCAGTGGCGGCTCTGCGCGGTGAAGAGCGCTTTCCCCTGGGCGCGCAACTGCTCATCATCCATGCG
>Ga0181520_10008024_pt1 | contig 15209 bp, 14 predicted proteins | sample PEATcosm2014_Bin_29_FD_132451 | JGI IMG/M metagenome (GOLD analysis project Ga0181520, IMG submission 132451) | Peatland microbial communities from MTU Mesocosm Facility, Houghton, MI, USA - PEATcosm2014_Bin02_30_metaG | ecosystem: Environmental > Terrestrial > Soil > Wetlands > Peat | place...
GCTGCGGAAAAACTCGTCCCAAGAGCGGTTTTGAAAGGGCACGAGTTTATTCGTGCCGATAAGTCGATTGGATTGACGCCGGCTTTAGCCGCTGAGGGATGTATTTCACAATTTTTCTCGGAATTTTTGACCTTTTCCGCAGCCTGTTGAGGCCGCTGAAGAAGACAGGCAAATAAACAGAGGTCTTCTAGTCGCATCAAGCCGAGCAACCGAGGGTGCGACCGCACGAACCCAGCCCACCTTTGCATCCACCAAGCAAAACTGAGAAGATTCCATCGACGCACACCAATGACCTTCCAGTTACCGACAACCAGCGAATTGTTACTTTTGCCTTGTCGCCCAATTCCCCACTAACCAGCTATCATGCAACCGCAGACTTGGACTGCGCGTCCCATCTGTATCTGAGTTCAAAGTGTGTGCCCTGTCCCACGCCGGGACGTTCTTCTCCCTTGTCTCTGTTCTTCTCCTTTGCGTTTCTTGCACGTTTCACTGCCTTGTCAATCACGACGTCCCGATGTTCGCGTGTCATCGGGCTGCTAGAGCCGGACTTCGCTCAATGAGACCTCCGGCATTCCCCTGCTGCCAGCTGTTTGCACTTGAACGAGGGCCCCATGCAAACCAAGGAACTCTGCGTGTACAACGAGACCCGGGAAAACTTCCTGAGTTCCCGCGTCACCGTTATCGACTCCAAGTCCGATCCCCTGAAAGGGATCAAAGCCCTGATTGAAGGGCTGGGCCCCCACGCGGAAGCTGGCCTCTGGTTGAATCCGCTCAAGAGCGTTCCCAACGTGCCGACCATGTCTCCCTACGATCTGGTTTACCTCGACCAGGACTGCCGGGTCGTGCACAGCGTCGCCATGATTCCCGACGACGAGGTTCCGCATTTCAGCGGACACGCGACCAGCGCGCTGCTTCTGCCCATCCACACCTTCTCAAAATCCCAGGCTCATCCAGGCGATCAGGTCATCATCTGCACGGCCGAGGAGATCGAACGCCGCCCCGTGCGCGTTCAGCTCGTCCCAGCGCCCGTTGCGGCAATCCCTTCTCCGGCCGCGCAAATCCTGCGACCGTTCGCAAAACCACCTTCGCCCCAGCCCGTCATCCATCCGCCGCTGTTGATCGAGGGCTTCAGTCAATCGCAGACAGCATTGCCGCAGTTCGAGGCCATCGACCAGGTCCAATCTCCCGTCCGCAAAAAAGAATCGTCGAGCATCCGGTTCCTGCGCGGGATCGTGCACCTCCGCGTGCACATTTCTTTCTCCATCGCGCCCCTCCCCGCATCGAAAACCACGGGTTCCCAACCCGCGCAATCGAACCTGAAATTGCCCGCGCGGCCCAAAGGGAAATCGCCTACGAACACGGCCGCGCAATGGACCAGGAATTCTCGCGCGCGATGGACAGAGATATGGACCGCGCAATGGGCGTCCTTCAAGAGCCGCTTCCTCTTTCGGTCTGAAGAGCTGAGGCAGAAGCGGATCCGCCCTGCTATCGCCACCATCGTTGCGTTCTCCGCGAAGTCCACCCGTTTCTGCACCGGTAGGTACGAATCCTGCAAGCGCAGCTACCTCCATTGGGCTGACGGATTCATGCACAGCTCTGCTCGCATTGCCGCCAGACCCACGCCCGCCGAAGCAGACCGCCCCGCAACCCACCCAAGCAGACGACAGTTTTTGAGAGCCCGCTTCCCGCGCTAGCTCCTCAAGGAGCCGGGCCGGGCTTTTCTTCTAATCCCTAATCCCTAATCCCTAATCCCTAGTCCCTAGTCCTAGCCCCTAGTCCCTAGTCCCTTAGTCCCTAGCCCCCTCCGTCCCTCTTATACTGAAGTTTCCATGTCCTACGCGGCGGCCATCGATCAGCTGAGCGCCATGACCCCGGAGCTCTTCACCCAGCCCGGCCACACACGGCGCAAATTTTCTCTCGACGAAATCGGCATCCTTCTCGCCGCGATGGGGAATCCGCACCATCGTTTTCCCTCGGTCCTCATCGCTGGCACCAACGGCAAAGGCTCCACGGCCGCTACCCTCGCCTCCATCCTCACCGCCTCCGGCCTGCGCACCGGACTCTACACTTCGCCGCACCTCACCCGCCCCAACGAGCGCATCCGCGTCAACGGCGTCGAAATCACCGACGACGCCTTTGCCGCTTTCTACTTCCGCGTCCACGACTGCGGCCGGCAATTGGTTCTCGACCACGAATTCGCGGAGCGCGGGGTCCCCGGCGACAGCTCTTCGTCGCTGGGGTGCACACTGGCGCAGTTGCCCAGCTTCTTCGAAACTCTCACCGCCATGGCTTTCCTCGACTTCGCCGAGGCCTCAATCGACATCGCGGTCCTCGAAGTGGGCATGGGTGGCCGCCTCGATGCCACCAACATCATCAACCCGATCCTCTCCATCGTTACCGACATCTCGCTCGATCACACCGAGTGGCTCGGTCCCACCATCGCCGCCATCGCTCGCGAAAAAGCCGGCATCCTCCGTCCCAACGGCACTCTCATCACCCTGCCCCAACATCCAGAGGCCAACCAGATCCTCGGCGAAATCGCAACCGAGCTCGGCGTCCGCGCCATCAGCGCCGTTCCTTACATGCCTCCCGCCCATCTCGCATCAGGGGCGGCACGAACCGTCGCGGAAGCCATGCTGCCAAGCTCCTATATGGTCCAAGCTTTGGGCGCAGCAATCGAAGTCGCATCTCCTCTGCACGGCGCCCATCAGCACCGCAACATCGCCCTCGCCATCGCCGCCGCAGTCGAGCTCGCCACGCACCACGGCTTCTCAATCACACCCACCTCCATCGCTGCTGGAATTCGCAACACATGCTGGCCAGCCCGCCTCGAACAGATCGTCACACACGATTCCGAAAAGTCCGCCCCCACGCAGTGGGTCCTCGATGTGGCGCACAATCCCGCCGGCGCCTGGGCCCTCCGCGCCGCTCTGCGTCCTCTCTTGGACCTCGATGCCCCCAACGCAAAACCGGCCACGCTCATCTTCGCTTGCCTGCGCGACAAACCCCTCGCGGAAATGGCCCAGATACTCTTCCCCATCTTCGATGGCGTCATCTTCGCGCCCATCAACAGCCCCCGCGCAACGCCCATGGCTGACCTGCTCGCCGCCGCCGCATCCACCGGCACACCCGCCGCAGCCGCTGCATCGGTTGCCGAAGCTATTGAACTAGCATCCGTTCCCGATTCGTTTTCTGCGCAGGCGCCAGAACAACCCAGGTCGGCCGAGGATGCAGAAATGAAGGGTACGGGCTTCAGCCCGTACATAAAAGCAGCCATTGCAAGAGGGGCTTTAGCCCCTGAGGGACCGGTCACCCCTACAATAGTCATCTGTGGCTCCGTCTACCTCGTCGGCGAAGCCCGCGCCCTGCTCCTGGCCCGGACTGGAGTCCCGGCGTGACCCGTCCGCCGCATCCGCTACCCCGCCTCTACCGCTGGCGCACCAACCTCCTCCAGGCCCCACTCTTCTTTCTCTGGACCAGCGGCTGCGGCACCCTCTCGCTCCTCGTTTCCCTCATCGAGAAACGCGGCCGTATACAGCACCACATTGCCCGCCTCTGGGCCCGCGGAGGTATCTTCCTCTCCGGCTCCCGCCTCACAATCCGCGGCGCGGAGAATCTCCGCAAGCACCCCGTCGCCGTCTACGCCGCTAACCACACGTCCTACATGGATACGCCGGTCATCTTTGCCGCGCTCCCCTTCCAGTTCCGCATCCTCGCCAAAAAGGAGCTCTGGCCCATCCCTTTCATCGGCTGGCATCTCAACCGTTCCGGCCAGCTCCCCATCGACACCGCCAACACCCACGCCACGCTCTCCAGCCTCGGCGCCGCCGTCCGCGCCCTCCGCGCCGGAATGCCCCTCTTCGTCTTTCCCGAGGGCTCCCGCACGCCCACCGGCGATCTCCAGACCTTCCTCTCCGGTGCGGCCTTCCTCTCCATCCGCGCCCAGGTCCCACTCATCCCCATCGCCCTCAGCGGCGTTTACGACCTCTTACCCATCCACACGCGCCACTTCTTTCCATGCCAGCTCACCCTGACGGTTGGCGAACCAATCTCGACAGCGGGCATGACGATTCGCCAGGCAGACGAACTCACCGCTCGCCTCCGCACCACCATCGACGCAATGCGCACCGACCCCGCAACCCGAACAAATCCAGCCCTCGCCTAAGCCGCACACCCCTGGGTGTCCCATCCAAGCTTTGCTTGGGTGGGAAAGCAACAACCGCACCCATCCTATGACTTGCAACACTTCCCCTGTGGAGACCATGTATCTATGGCCTGTTGAACTTACGAAACCACACACCTTTGGGGGAGTTCCTTTGGTGATGCGCGTTGGTAACTTGTCATTGCACAATAAGGATTCCCATTAGGCGAGAAACCGAGTCACCTTAGATTAGAGAGGGAGCGATGGCAACTCATCCGGCGGCGACGTGGATCCGCGAGACACCCGCTTCGAATCGTAAACGGAATATATCCCTTGCCGAGATTCTGTCGGCTCTGTCCTTTGCGCTCGATTTGACTGAAGGCGCAGTGCCCGGCCACGCGCTGCGCAGCTGCCTTCTCGGCATGCGTCTCGCGATCAAGCTCGGATTCGCGCCAGACCAGCTGGCTGACCTTTACTATGCGCTGCTGCTCAAAGATGTCGGCTGCAGCAGCAACGCCGGGCGTCTCTGCCAGATTATTGGAGGGGGCGATGAACGGCGCGTCAAGGCCGGAGTCAAGCTGGAAGACTGGACCAAGCCGGGCCAGCCAAAGCTTTCCACGCTGCGCCTGCTTTGGAATACCGTGTCGCCGGACGCCGGGCCGATTCGCCGCACCGCGGGCATTCTCCGCATCGGGTTGACGCAGCACCGGAACAACGAAGAAATGATCGCCCTTCGCTGCGATCGAGGCGCACACATCCTTCGCAAACTGGGATTGGGGGAGATTGCCGCGGAGGCTGTTCGCGGCCTCGACGAACATTGGGACGGCAGCGGCTACCCGGAGCGGCGTATTGGCAGTGCAATTCCCATCGAATCCCGCATCCTGGCTGTCGCACAGCATCTCGACGTATTTGCCTCCGAGCAAGGCGCCGCGAAGGCAATTGAAGTCTTGCGGGATCGCAGCGGTCGCTGGTTCGATCCCGAGCTGGTGCGAATTGTCGAAGGGCTTCACCGCGACGGTATGCTTTGGTGGGCCGCCTTGTCCGATAGCCCCGAGAGTCGGACGCGCGAGGCTGTCCTGGACTTGGCGCCGGATTCAGTCGCGGACCTCGAAGCGTCCGACATCGACCTCATCTGCGAAGCCTTTGCCGACGTGGTCGATGCAAAATCCTCTTTTACCTACCGCCACTCCCTCGGCGTGACCGATGCAGCCGGCAAAATTGCCACGGAACTGGGATTAACCGGGCAGAAGAGAACCCTCGTTCATCGAGCGGCGCTCCTGCATGACATTGGCAAGCTGTGTGTCCCCAATTCCATCCTCGATAAACCGGGCAAATTGGATCCCGAAGAATGGCGCGTGGTTCAGGAGCATCCCCGCCTCACTCGCGAAATCCTGTCACGCATCGGGCCCTTCGAAGAATTGGCTGTGATCGCCGGAGCACATCACGAAAAGCTCGACGGCAGCGGGTATCCCAATCGCGAGACCGCCGCCCAGCTATCGCTCGAAGCGCGCGTCATCGCCGTCGCTGATGTTTACGGAGCATTGACCGAAGACCGTCCCTACCGGCCCGGTATGACTGCGGAACAAGCCCTCCAGATCATCGCGCGCGACATTCCCCATAAGCTGGATGCCGACTGCTACGAGGCTCTCGTCAGTTCCGTTTCGTAGATCTAGGCCGGGTAATCGCTGCCCACCTTCAGCCACTGTTGTGCCGAGCGCTCTTCCGTTTTTCCCGTCGCGTTCGGATTTCCACAACTTACTCGCCTGACTTACTCGCGATCGTGAGCAATATTGGCCATGCACCACGCCATTCTTCCGTCTACTCTCAGACAGATCGCAAACGGTCCCCCGCCTACAGGTGCCCCGGCCTTGTTCAGATCCCCACATCGGCTGAGATCTTCGGAACCTGTCCATGTTTGGGTTTGCCGTTTCCGGAGGCTACGAAATGAATAAGTGGATTGGAGAGGCGCTGAGGAATCCCAACGCCAGGATCACCGGTGCCGTCTATTTGCTCTACTTCCTCACGGCAATCTTCGCCGAGGTCTTCGTAAGTCAGAAACTCATCGTCTACGGCGACGCGACGAACATCGTCGCATACTTGTTCTACAGCATCCTCACCTTGCTCTTCTATCTCATGTTCAAACCCGTCAGCAGGGGCCTTTCTCTGTTCGCGGCGTTCGTCAGTCTCGCGGGATGCGCTGTCGGAGTTCTCGGCCTCTTTAGCCTCGCGCCAACCCAGATCAGCCCCCTGTTGTTCTTCGGCTTCTATTGCCTCCTGATCGGCTACCTCATTTTCAGGTCAACCTTCCTGCCTCGAATCCTCGGCGCGCTCATGGCCTTCGCCGGGCTTGGTTGGCTGCTCTTTATGTCGCCACCAATCGCAAGAGATCTATCCCTCTGCATCGAAGTCCTCGGAGTCGTCGCGGAGGCAACGCTGATGCTGTGGCTGCTCGTGATGGGCGTCAACGTCCGGCAATGGAAAGAGCAGACCATCGCTGCAGAGAAACTGCCTTCATTCGCCGCAGCGGTCCGGGTGCGTAGCCGTCGCGAACCCATCTGAATTGACCCGCACACGCGCATCAATCACCCGCGGACGAAGGCAAGAAATGAGCGCAGCAGTCATCATGCAACGGATTCGAGAAAGGTCCCCGCGAATCCGGGCCAGGCTCGCCGGCGGCCTCTATCTTTTCACCCTGCTCGCTGCACAATTCATCGAGTCCATCTTTCCCGGCCGATTCAATCGCGCCGCCGGCATCCTCGAGATCGTCGGCATGTCCGCCGTGACAGCGCTTCTCTATTATGTCTTTCGTTCCGTGAGCGGGAGCATCTCCTTGCTCGCGGCCGTCTTCAACTTCACAGGTATAGCCTTGGAAGCGATTCGATTCAATGCCCATGGCACAGACGTAGCCATGGTGTTTCACGGAATCTTTTGCATGTTGATCGGCTACCTCATCTTCAAATCGGGCTTCCTGCCTCGTAGTCTGAGCGCGCTCATTGCTTTTGGCGGCTTGGCCTGGTGCACCTATCTCACCCCTTCGCTCGCGAACAGCCTGTCCCCCTACAATCTCGCGTGTGGCCTCCTCGGAGAAGCCTCGGTCTTTCTGTGGCTCCTCGGGACGGGCATCAATCCTAAGCTTGGGAAGCAACACGCAGGCCAAGCGGAGACCCTCGCCCGCACAACGAAGCCCCCATCCATGGCAGATATTGCGAGTACGCGCGCACTACCGTGAGCGAACCGCGATCCTCAACGCCGGCTGGCTGAAATAAACCCGTGAACCACCGGCACTCCGCACGTTCAAGCCATCGGCAGCATTGTATGAGCAGCCTCTAGTTCATCTTCATCCCCGGCATCATCGAGTGATCCATATTGTCGTGTCCCTGGTCGTCATCATCTGTCGACCAGATCTTCTTTGGGTCGCTCTCATACGGATACACATGAACCATCCATCCGAAGATGTGCGGAAAAAACACGCCTCCCGCCGCTTCACAGGATTCCCGCGTCGTAATTGACCCGAGCAAGCCAAACTTCGCATCGGGACCAAAATATGCGGCCTTCTGTCCTGCCGGCGCTTTGCAGAAATTGATGTGTTGATGCCAGCGTGCAATGCTCAGCGGAATCCTTTCGTTCAATTCATCCTCATTCGCATCCACCCGATCCGTGTACATCGCGCTCACCAGCGTGTATCCACCATCCGCGGTCTTCTTGTAAAGCAGCGACGTCGGCTTCAGCGGATCGAAATGCGTCCACGCCGCGCGCCCGTATTCATTCCTCGTGAAGTGATATTGCGGCTGCGGAATATTCGGCAAAAAAATCTCGTACCCGTCGGCCAGTGCCTTGCGGTAATCCCGATAAGGCTCCATCGCCTCTTTCGCCGCTGCCACAATCGCATCCGCCTTCTGGTGGTCGTCTGCATTCGGAGTCCGCAGAGTGGTCATATACATGTGTCCGGACATGTGTGCCATTCCGGCGCCCAACATGCCGCCCGCAGCCATATTTTGCTGCCCCGCTTGGACGCCATCTGCAGCCATTGCAAATGCCCATGAAATGAAGATGCCGGCAGCCATCCCTATCACCGCCGCGAATCCATAACCTGCTACAAACCGGAAATTGAGTGAACGTGAGGACATTCGGCGCACCTCTCACAAAATTGGACGTAGAACGAATACGCTCAGGTCGCAATGAAGGTTCCAAACATCTGACGGGCAGCTCATTTGTATGGGGAGCACAGCGACACCTCCCCAACGAGCTTGATAGGCTGCTGAAAAACTCACTCGGAAGGAGGCGGGGGTTTCAACCCCCGCATAAATCCAACAGAGAGTGATAACCGGCTTTAGCCGCGGAGGGACGCTTTTCTTTCGACGCAACAGAGATGCCGAGTTTCTACAGGCTTGTTCAGCCCTGCGCCCAATTGAATGTAGCACGCAAGCAGCGCGATGCCCACCGTAGCCACAGCTTGTTCTGGAATCTCAGTAACTCACTTGGGACACGCCCGCTTGCTTAGCCTCGCGCGATGATCCGTGAGGCGCCTTTCGAGGCCCCGACTCCACCGGCTCTTCAATCGCGTAGTAGACCGTATTCCGGCAATGCATGCACTGCGCTTCTCGAACGACGCTGAGCGAACCATCCACGGATTGTTGGAACGTCCGCAAGCAATCCGGGCAGGCGATTGCAACGCAAGGCTCTCCGCTGCCTTCGTGCCCGTTGCGTTGAATCCGGAGAGGCGCCGACGGATCCGGCTGGTTGGCAGGCAATCTCTCCGGCCACGCTAGCCCATCGATAATCTTCAATAAGCAGCGCACGCCGCTACCCTTTGGATAGAAGGCATCGGCCGCAACTCCGGAAGGTACCTCATGGCCGCTGAATGCGCCGCTCATCGCAATCACCCGAATCCAGGGAAGACGCCGGCGGACAACCGAGAGAAACTCGAACCCGGACATACCCGGCATTTCGAGATCCGAGAGAATCAGATCGGGGACCTCGTTCCGAATCTCAACTAGTGCGGCCAATCCGTCTTCCGCCGATCGCACCGCAAAACCAATCTCAGTCAGCACCTGCGACATCGACGATCGAATCACAGCCTCGTCGTCCACAATTAATAATCTTGCTTGAAGGGCTTGCTCTATATACGGCATCCTGCACCTCATCGCACGAAGGCATGGAGAACTGCGACCAATGTGTCACCGAACCGCCCGCCAAAGCTGATCACTTTCGCACAATTCCCCACAGAAATCGTGAGCCGAAGAGACAACCGTCACCCCCTTTTGCGTTTCTAATCGAATCAAAGGAGAAAGTATGTTCCCCGGAAAAGTCCTTGCTCTTTCACTTCTCGCTGGAGCCGTGCTCAGTTCAGGCTCTGCGGTACCGGCAGCCCAGATCTCGGTAGGCATTGGTGTGCAGCCCGTTTGCCCCTATGGCTACTTCGACTACGCCCCCTATGACTGCGCACCCTATGGCTACTACGGCCCAGATTGGTTTTCAGGCGGAATCTTTATCGGAGCCGGTCCCTGGTATCACGGCCACGGCGGCTTTTACGGCCACGTCGATAACCGCTACGATCCCCATCACGGCTATCGTGGTCCCCTGCCTGAGCGCGGAGCGGAGCCCTTCAACCACTTCCACGGAAACGAAGCGCGCGACGGCCAAGGCCACATAGGCAATGCTGGTCACGATGCGGGCGGCGAACACGCCCTCCCCGGCTACCGCGGCGGTGGTCATCCCGGAGGTCATCGCTAAACCGCGACCCAAGCGATCATTTTTTACCCCGTCAATCACCACGAGAATGGGTGCCCCAGGTCTCGCATCTGAGACCTGGGAAACCGCCAATCTGAATAAGCCACTGTCGTTCAAAACGCAGGTCGCCGACCTGCGTTCAAGTGACCCATGTCTCAACATGACGTATTGTTCATGGAACGTCCTTCTCGTGCGTCATTTAGCATCTTTAGATATCGTGAGAAGTTCGAAAAAGAATCCCCTGGCAGAGAAGATCGTCCTCGCTTCTATTCTGGCGCTGGCCCTCAGTGTTTCCGCCCGCTCCCAGAGCACGACCACTCTGCCGGACGCGCCTAGACCCCAACCCAAATCCGAATCCAACCCGCCGGTCACCCTGCGCTCCATCCCGCGCAACATCCTCATCGATCAAAAAGCTATTTGGACCAGCCCCGCGCACATCCGCGAATCGAACGCCATCGGCCCCGTCGTCCTCGTTCTCGCCACAACAGTCGCCATCACCACCGACCACCAGGTCATGTCTTCCTCCAAACTCCAGAACACCTCTCTCAATAACGAAGCCACCACCGCCTCCAACGGCTTGCTCGGCGGATTCATCGTTGCCCCTGCCGCCATCTACACTCTCGGCTACATCCACCACGACGAACACGCCACCGAAACCGGCATCCTCGGCGGCGAAGCCATGGTCGATAGCCTCGTCGTCGACGAAGTGATGAAAGCCATCTCCCTCCGCGAGCGCCCCACCCTCGACAACGCCCACGGCAAATTTTTCCAGACCAGCGTCGGAACGGATTCATCCTTCCCGTCCACGCACACCATGATCGCCTGGTCCTCCGCAGCCGTCATCGCTTCCGAATACAAAGGCCCGCTCACGCAAATCACCGCCTACGGCCTCGCCACCGGCGTCAGCATCTCGCGCGTGCTGGCCAGGCAGCACTTCCCCTCCGACGTACTAGTCGGCAGCGCGGTCGGATGGTTGATCGGACGCTACGTAGTCCACCGCCACCAGCACAACGACTAGTCCGGTACTGTTCCCTAGTCCCTAGTCCCTAGTCCCTGTACTTCGTCACTCTCCCCTTGACAATCTACCTATCTCCCTCGTATGTGTAGATTGTCTAGGAGAGAACATCCAGCATGGCCCCTCTCGAAAAAACCGATCTGCTCCAGGGAACCCTCGATCTGCTCATTCTCAAAGTCGTCGCCCTCGGCCCCGTCCACGGCTACGGCATCGCGCAGCGCATCCGCCAAATCTCTTCCGACGTGCTCCAGGTCCAACAAGGCTCGCTCTATCCCGCTCTCCATCGTCTCGAAAAACGCGGCTGGATCGCCGCCGACTGGGGCGAGTCAGAAAACAACCGCCAGGCCCGCTTCTATCGCCTCTCTGCCAAAGGCCGCAAACAGCTTGCCGCCGAAGAAGAAACCTGGAACCGTCTCTCCAAAGCAGTCGCCCTCATCCTGCGTACCGCCGAATAGGAGATCCCATGCCCAGCCAAGACCAATCTCCGCGCAACACTTCAGACAACATCGACCGCGAAATCGCGCACCATATCGAAACCCTTACTGAGGCCAACATCGCGCAAGGCATGTCCCCCGAAGAAGCCCGTCACCAGGCCCTCGTCGAATTCGGCGGCCGCGAGCAAGTGAAGCAATCCGTCCGCGAAGTCCACGTCTCCGCCATCGCAGAATCCATCGCTTTCCATCTCAAAGCCGCACTTCGCTTCCTGCGCAAATCACCGTCCTTCACGCTCGCCGTTATTCTCACCCTCGCTCTCGGCATCGGCGCCAACAGCGCCGTCTTCTCCGCCATCGACGCCGTCGTTCTCCGCCCACTTCCGTTTCCCAACGGCGATCAGCTCGTCCGACTCGACCAGCACGACATCCAGGGCCGCGATGCCAACCGCTTCGTCGCGCCCGTCCGCCTCGAAGACTGGAACCGCCTTAACTCCACCTTCCAATCCATCAGCGGCTACTACCTCGACGACCTCTCTGAAACATCGGGCCCTCTTCCCGAGAAAGTCACCGAAATTCTCGTCGCCCCGCGCTTCCTTGAAACGTTGGGAATCTCGCCCGCGCTCGGCCGCCAATTCACTCCCGCCGAAGAGCACTGGGGAGGGCCGAATGCCGTTCTCATCAGCTACGCCCTCTGGCAGCGACGCTTCCACGGCGACCCCGATGCGATTGGAAAAGAGCTCCACATCGGCAGCCGGCGCGGCGATTCTTTCCCTATCGTTGGCGTGATGCCCGCCTCCTTCCAGTTCCCGTCGCGCGACGCCGATCTTTGGGCCCCCAGCGCTCCCGACGCACCCTTCGCCAAACGCCGCGACGCGACATGGTTCACCGTCATCGGCCGCATGAAACCCAACATCTCCATCCAGCAAGCCCAGGCCGATCTCATCACCGTACAAAACCAGCTCGGCAAACAGTACGCCAAACCCGACAGCGAACTCACCGTCGAAGCCACGCCGCTGAAAGAAGTCATCGTTGGCGGCGTGCGCAGCTCCCTCTGGCTCCTTTATGGGTCGGTCTCGCTGCTGCTTCTCATCGCCTGCTCCAATATTGCAGCACTCCTACTCGCCCGCACCACCGAACGCGAACACGAAGTCTCCATCCGCTTCTCGCTCGGTGCATCGCGCAAGGCAATCGTCGTCCAACTTCTCACCGAAGTCTTCGCTCTCGCAATGATCGGCTCCCTCGTGGGCTTGCTCGTTGCCGCCGCAGCCGCGCGCGGCTTCCATCTCCTCGCCAAAACCCTCCCGCGCGCTGAAGAAATTTCCCTCAACTGGCGCGTCGCCTTTTACTCGCTCGCCGCCGCCCTCGGCACCACGCTTCTTTGCGGATTATTTCCCGCTCTCCGCGGCACCCGTCGCGGTCTCGCCCACACACTCGCCGCCGGCAGCCGCACCCAGGTCTCCGCGCGCAATCCTCTCCAATGGGCCCTGGTCGGAGTTCAGGTCACACTCGCCGTCACTCTCCTCATCGGCGCCGGCCTGCTCTTGCGGAGTCTGCAGCAGATTGCCCGCGTTGACCCGGGCTTTGATCCATCCCACGTACTGACCTTTCAGATCAGCGGCTCCTGGGGCGAAACCGCCGACATGAAAAGCCTGATCCAGCACGTCAACCGCACCCTCGACAGCCTGCGCTCTCTGCCCGGCGTAGTCGATGCAGCCACAGCCGATTCGCTGCCCGGCGTCGCGTTTCTCTATCCGCTCGAATTCAAAATCGACGGAAAGATCGAGCCGGGCCATCCCCTTCTGGCCAACAGCCGCTACGTCTCCGCCGGTTATGTCGACACCGTACAGATCCCCGTGCTGGTCGGCGAAGCTTGCAAACCAGATTCCACCATTAGCGACATTCTTGTGAATCGGGCTTTCGTCAGCAAGTACATGAAGAGCGCTTCGCCAGTTGGGCATGTTCTCTCCGAGGCCGCGTACAACGACTTCGCACCCAAGGGCATCATTCGCGGCATCGTCGGCGACGCGCGCGAACAAGGCCTCAACACGCAGCCCGTCCCCACCGTCTACTCCTGCTTCAGCGCACCCATTCCGTTTCCAAATTATTTAGTCCGCACCGCCGGGGACCCCATGGCCATGGCCGAGACCATCCGCCGCCGCATCCACGAGATCGACCCCAGCCGCTCTGTCTATGCCTTCGCGCCGTTGCAACAGCACCTCGACGACGCCTCCACCGAGAACCGCCTCCGCACCACGCTGCTCGCTCTCTTCGCGGCGACCGCCGTGGCGTTAGCCTGCATCGGTCTCTACGGAACCCTGAGTTATCTTGGTCGCCTCCGCCAGCGCGAAGTAGGCGTGCGCCTCGCCCTCGGCGCAATGCGCAACCAGATCGTTGCGCGTTTCCTGGCTCAAGGTTTACGCGTCGCGATCATCGGATGCATCGCCGGCGTGGCGCTCGGCCTCGCCCTCAGCCACTTCCTCGCCAACATGCTCTACGGCATCACCGCACTCGATCCCATCACCTACGCGAGCGTAGTCTGCCTCATCCTGTTCGTCGCCGCTCTAGCCTCACTAATCCCCGCAATCCGCGCCGCCAGCATCAATCCCGTGCAAGTCCTCCGCGACGAATAACCGAGGCGTATTCTCTGCGTCAATCCGCATAATCAAGGGTGCCCCATCCTAGCTCCGCTAGGGTGGGAAAGCACGAACCCGCATCTGCCTGCATGCACGGAAGAAGCATTCACAGGTTGCGGAAAAACCCGTCCCAAGAGCGGTTTTGGAAGGGCACGAGTTTACTCGTGCCGATAAGTCGTTGGATTGACGCCGGCTTTAGCCGCTGAGGGATGTATTTCACAATTTTTCTCGAAACTTTTGACTTTTTCCGCAGCTTGTTCAGGCCCCATGAAGACGAGCCATAAGAAAGCCGGGCTTCAGCCCTGGAGTTTTTCACGCCGCGCCAGTCTGCACGACCATTGGTGAGGCAGGTTCTTCAAGAATCAGCCACCGTCTGCGGTCTCTAAAAGTCTACGTGGATTCCGAAAATACTTTAAAGAGTAACCCCCACCCAGGCCAACCCCACGCCAGCCACGGTCAGCAAGACAAAAGTCAGTGGGATATAAAACGGTGAGCCGACGCGATACATGCAGAACGCATTGATCCCCTCGGCCGGCAGCACAAGAATCAAAATCAAAACAAGCGTGACCGGTTGCCCCTGTGCGCCCGATGTAGCAACCAGCATGAACATGGCAACCCCGATCGCGACGAGCGCTCCACCCAAAGCGCGCAGCAATTCGCGAGCAAGTTTTCGAGCTTGTTCATTTTCGCCGCACATCGCAGAGAGATTCCGCGGCAACCGCGGCACAAGCAGGTCGAAGGCTCCGCCGGCCGCGATCAGTGCTGCTGCGGTTTCAAGCAGGATGCGCGCGGCGATCGGCATCGTCACTCCTGCGCGGCAAACTACTTCCCCACCGGCCTACCGCGCCCCCACTTCCTCTTCTTCTGTGCATTCCACCACTGCGTCCCCAAGCGCCGCCTTCTCGTCCCGCAGCGCCTTGAACGCCCGCCACACAAACGACCCCATATACCATCCATCGATAAATTTGAACGGCGTCTCACCCGTCGTGTAGTGTCCGCACGGCAGCACGCGCAATTCGAAATTCAACCCGATCCGCCTGAACGCTTCCACCACTCTCAGCGAATACTCCTTCGGAAAGGTGAGATCGTAATTCGCATACACCAGCAGCACTTTCTTGTCGGCTCCCGCAACCTCGGGCCGCATGATCTTGTCGTAAAAACTCACCGGGCTCACCGCAGCCCACAACGCCCGTACGCGATCCTGCGTCAAGCCCGCATCGGCCAGCGCCTGTTTCACATGCCGCGTGCTCTGCCCC
>Ga0181520_10008025_pt1 | contig 15207 bp, 12 predicted proteins | sample PEATcosm2014_Bin_29_FD_132451 | JGI IMG/M metagenome (GOLD analysis project Ga0181520, IMG submission 132451) | Peatland microbial communities from MTU Mesocosm Facility, Houghton, MI, USA - PEATcosm2014_Bin02_30_metaG | ecosystem: Environmental > Terrestrial > Soil > Wetlands > Peat | place...
GCTGGATGCACCAAGCTGCCTCCACCGACACCGATCTCAGAGCTGAATGCGCAGCAAACGCGCGGGTATAACGTGTACCAACAGCGGTGCGTACAGTGCCACAACGACCGCACCAACGACCCGCTGAATGGACAGTCGCTGCGGGGTATCTTCAAGAAGCAGTATCTGGCCAGCGGCGCTCCGGCCAACGACGACCGCGTGATGGATGCGATCCTGTACGGGCGGCCGATGATGCCCGCGCTGGGCAGCACCATGACTCCGCAGGAACGCGACGACCTGCTGGCGTATCTACATACGCTGTAAATGCAGTTGTGAGTGGCGAGTGAGAGCAATGAGTGAGGACGAAGCTCGCGACGGCGTGAAGGGGCAGATGCTGCCAGGGATTGCCGGCATATGCGTTTATATGCTGGTGGTCGCGCTGGTTGGCGTCTTTGGAGCGCTCCGCGGAGTCTATCCGCCGTTGGTTGCACTGCCTGTCTGCACCATGATCGCGATCGGTGTCTTCGGGCTGATGCGCTTGCGGCGCTGGGGGTGGGCTCTGGTCACGGCGGGAAGCCTGTTTCTCTCCGGCATGTATGGCTGGATGGCAAGAAGCATGAGTCAACCGCGGTTTTGGGTGATGGCTGCACTCGACCTTTGCTTCTTTCTGTACCTGGTGCGGCAGGAGACGCGCGAGCGACTGAGTTGAGCGCGACCGCTCTTCACAGAACAACAAGACGATACAATTTAAGCGATGACGCCTCCGATTGCAGAAGAACTCGTCCAGATCGACCTGGCACCTCGCCGGCCGGAGCGCAAGCCGGAGTGGCTGAAGGCGCGTGCGCCTGGCGGCGAGACCTTCCATAACCTGAAGAAGCTGGCGCGCGAACTGAAGCTGCATACCGTCTGCGAGAGTGCCAACTGCCCCAACCTGGGCGAGTGCTGGAACCAGAAGTCTGCCACCTTTATGATGCTGGGCAATCTATGCACCCGGCGCTGCGGATTTTGCGCCGTCCCGAAAGGAAAACCCGCCCCGATCGACCTGGACGAGCCGCGGCGCGTGGCGTATGCGGTGGCGCAACTGGGGCTGGCACATGCCGTGGTGACCAGCGTCAACCGCGACGACGACAACCTGGGCTCGGCGCGCGCGTTTGCGGAAGTGATCCGCGAGATTCGCGCACAGGCTCCGGGCTGCCGGGTCGAGGTGCTTACGCCGGACTTCCAGGGCAACGACGAATCGCTGCGCATTGTGGTGGCTGCGCGGCCGGAGATTCTGAACCACAACATCGAGACCGTGCCACGGCTGTATGCGATCGCCAAGAGCGGCGGGCGATACACGCGCTCGCTGGAGTTTCTGCGGCGGGCCAAGGAGCTTGCCGCTGAGGCTGGCCACCAGCAGGTGACCAAGACCGGCATCATCGTGGGCATGGGCGAGGAGATGCATGAACTATTGGCGGTCTTCCGCAACCTGGCCGAGCGGCGAGTGGACATCCTGACCATTGGGCAGTATCTGCGGCCCAGCCGCGACCACCTGGTGATGCAGCGCTTCTACACGCCGGACGAGTTCGCGTTCCTCAAACACGAAGCGATGGCAATGGGCTTCCGCCATGTGGAGAGTGGACCGCTGGTGCGGTCGAGCTACCACGCGCAGGAGCAGGCGGAGAGCACCGGACTGGCGTAAAAGTTTGCGACCCCACATCTCAAAATCGAGATATGGGGCACCCGCAATCCCACCCTTTCGCAAAAGCGCGAAAGGGTAGGGTACCTGGCCTTGGTTCATATACACTCTTCGCACGCGAGGTGTTGCTATGGGCGGCAATCTACGGGGCGTGGTAGATGGAGCGTTGAGCAGAGCGAGGTGCTGGGTAGTGCTGTCGCTGATGCTGCCTGCGGCCGGCGGCGGCGTACTGGCATGGGCGCAGACGCAGGCGGGCGATCCGCTGCATACGGCGACGCGCCAGGAGTTGGATGTGGCCAAGGTGATCGTGGCGCAGGAAAATGCCTGGAACCATGGCGATCTGGACGGCTACCTGAAGGGGTACAAGGACTCGCCGGATACGGTCTTCATGGGCAAGCAGATCGTGGAGGGCTACGCGCAGATTCTGGCGCAGTTCAAGCACGACTATCCGACAGCGGCGTCGATGGGGACGCTGGGGTTCTCCGAGCTGGAGGTGCATCCGGTAAGCGAGAGCCTTGCCGTCTGCCTGGGCAAGTACCATCTGGAACGCGCGAAGAAAGAGGGTGGTTCCGCGGACGGCAGCTTCTCGATGGTGCTGGAGAAGACCGCCGCGGGCTGGAAGATTGTGCTCGACCACACGACGTAGGCGGTTGGCTCGTCGAATTGATTCCCATGCGGTAGACTGAAAACAAGAGGCGAGCGATGATCGTACATGTGACCTTGGAACCTGCGGAAGATGGTTGGATCGTTGCCGAGTGCCCTGCGCTCCCCGGATGTGTGTCACAGGGCAGGAACGAGGAAGAAGCGATGGCCAATATCAAAGAGGCGATTACGGGCTGGCTTTGGGCCGAAGACCAGAAGGCCATGCGTTCGCTCTCGCAGGACCGCGCATCTCTTGTCGTGGCAATCTAAATCTCAGCACACAGAACTGATTTTGTTTCCAACATATGGCTGTGATTTCCACAGGACTCTAATGCACTAGCCTCGGTGCATGGGCACACTCACGAACATCTCGGGCAAAGAGGCGGTGAAGGTCTTCCTTCGAGCCGGGTGGGTCTGAGAAGGTCAGGCGGGAAGCCATGTCATTCTGGCTAAAGCGGGTCAGCGGGCGACGCTCTCCATTCCACAACATCTCGAGGTGAAGCCGGGCACTCTTCGCGGGATCATGCGTGCTGCCGTGATGACCGTCGATCAGTTTATCGAACTGCTTTAAGCAGACCCTCTGTGCGGCTCAGACGGTCATGATCTCTTTTTCCTTGGCTTTGAAGAACTCTTCGATGCGGCGGATCTCGGCGTCGGTGAGCTGTTGGACCTCTTCGCTGGCGCGTTTTTCGTCGTCGGCGGAGATGAGCTTGTCCTTGGCCGCCTTCTTGACATGTTCGTTACCGTCGCGGCGGATGTTGCGGATGGCGGTCTTGTGGTCCTCTAGAATGCCGGCCAGGTGCTTGACGGTCTCCTTGCGGCGCTCCTCGGTCATGGGGGGAACGGGGACGCGGATGACCTTGCCGTCGTGCATGGGGTTGAAGCCGAGATTGCTGGTGCGGATGGCTTTTTCGACGGCGGGGACGATGGCGATCTCCCAGGGCGAGACGAGGATGAGCTGCGGCTCGGGGGTGGAGATCTGAGCGACCTGCGAGATGGGGGTGTCTGTGCCGTAGTAGTCCACCTTGACCTGGTCGAGCATGTGAACATTTGCGCGGCCGGTGCGGGTGGAGAGGAGGTTGGCGCGGAAGTCCTCGACTGTCTTCTCCATGCGCGTCTTCATCTGCGCATGTACGCTCTTCAACGCCGGATTGCTTGCCATCGTGGATGCCATAGGGTTGCCTGCCTTTCTGTAGCCGGTTGAAAGCTCGCGCTGCGGCGAGCGGTTTCGACCTCGCTATTCTACAGAGGTTGGAGGGGATTGAGTTGGATTGATAAGCCAAATGCGGGGACGCAGGTCAGGATGCCGAGCATACGACCTGTCCCCGGAGTCTATTTTGGGACGGCAGCGGGCGGAGTATAGCATCCTATGATTGACAGAGGCATCCCCCAAACGTGTAAGGTTGGCCTTGTGCATATCGACTTGAGTTTCGAGCAGCGCGCGCGGATCGAACTTCTTTCGTTGTATGCGGGCAAGCCGTCGTCGCAGCTTCTGATGGAAGCGGCGATGAATTTGCTGGATCGCGATGCGGGATGCTGCGAGCACTGCCGCCCGGCGGGTCCGCAGAACTTTCTTAACGACCAGGAGTTGGAGGCGCGATTCGCACAGTTGCTGCATCGCTGAGGCGGTGCGGTCTGTGGGGACGGTGCGTCTGGCGGGGCGTGGTTGGTTGAGATGGCAGGATTTTCCGGATAAGCAATCGTCCCAGATGGCAGGTGGTTGGATGCACAGTTGACGGGGACGCCGCTGCCGATTCGCATGGAGCGGCATTGCTCCCATATAATCAAGCTTTCCCCACGGGAGCCTGCGGGGCGCGATTCTGGCAGCGAATGAGGGTGTGCGTATCTTTACCGTAATGCGAGTGAACGGAAGTTTCCTGGGCATCAAGCTAACGTCTGTGCGTACGCGCTCCGGAGAGGTTCCGCAGTCCCTGTGCTTGGGCGAAGCGGATGCAATGCGATCCGGTTGCAAGAGAAACCGCGGAGGGGGCTTTCGCTTTGGGGAATGCGTTCCATGGAACTGTTTGAGCCGATGCGGCATGGCGGCTGTGGTGGGGACGCTGTGGGTGCTGACGGCGATGGTATTTGGGTTGGCGTCTACGGCGCGGGCGCAGCAGGGGGCGGGCGAGACGAGTTTGGCGGCGGGTGGATCGCAGGTGCTGTGCCAGCCGGAGGTGATCAACAACCGCAGGATTCCCAAGGACTCGATTCTGGCGCGCATGTCCAGCCACCAGGGGGACACCTACGACGCGGCGACGGTGGAGCGCGACTTCAATTCACTGTGGAACACGAGCTATTTCACCAAGGTGCAGATTGAGCGCGAAGACACCCACGCATGCGTGCAACTGATTGTCTATGTGTGGGAAAAGCCGACCATCCGTTCCATCGATTACCAGGGGATGAACGCCATAACGCAGTCCGACGTGCAGGACCGGTATAAGAAGGCCAAGGTCGGGATGACGGTGGAGAGCCAGTTTGATATGACGCGTGTCAAACGGGCCGAAGACGTGCTGAAGGATCTGGAGAGCGAGCACGGACACCAGTTCGCGACCATCCGGACCGAGATAAAAACAATCCCACCTTCCTCGGTGGGGATCACGTTCCGGATCAAGGAAGGGCCGACGGTGAAGGTGGGCAAGATCGCCTTCGACGGCAACTACAACCTTAGCAGCCGGGTGCTGCGCGACGCGATGGTAAATACGCGGCCGATTGGGGTACCGCACTCGATCATTCTGGAGAACCTGTTAGCGCGGACGTTCGACGCCAGCAAGCTGGACGAGGACACCGAACGGGTGCGCATGGCGTATATGGAGCGCGGATATTTCCGGGCGCAGACCAGCGATCCACAGACCAAAGTGCGGGACGAGGGAGGGTTGAACTGGTTCACCCTGCGGCCTTCGACGGGCAAGCGCATCGACATCCTGATGCCGGTGGAAGAGGGTGGCCGTTACCGGCTGGGTGGGATCACCTTTACGGGACTCGATACACAGCAATGGAATGTCAAGGGCCTGCGTGCGTCCTTCGCGCAGAAGGACGGCGACTGGTTCAACATGACGTTGTTCCAAAAGGGCATCAAGAACCTGCACGACGCGTTCGGCAGCCAGGGCTACATCAACATGGTGCCGGACCCGAAGCCGCGGATCGACGATGTCAAGAAGCTGGTCTACTGGGACATCGATATCAATCAGGACAAGCGGTTCTATGTTTCGCGGATCGAGTTTTCGGGTAACACGGTGACGCGCGACAAGGTGATCCGGCGGGAGTTGCTGTTGGAAGAGGGCCAGGTCTACAACAGCAAGCTGTGGGACCTGTCGATCCAGCGGCTGAACCAGTTGGGATACTTCGAGATCCTGAAGTCGGAAGACGACACCGAGACGCGGCAGAATGCGGACAATGGGACGGTGGATCTGCTGCTGAAGCTGAAGGAGAAGGGCAAGAACACGATCGGCTTGAACGGCGGCATCAGCGGACTGTCGGGGACGTTTATAGGGCTGAACTACGCGACCAACAACTTTCTGGGGTTGGGGGAGACGCTGTCGGCGACGGCGAATGTGGGCGACCTGACGCGCAATGTGAGCCTGGGATTCACTGAACCTTATCTACGCAACCGGCCTATTGCGGTGGGCGCGGAGTTGTTCTCGCGGAAGTCGGATTACAACCCGGCCAAGGCGTACTCGATTGCCAACGGCGTGAGCGCGAACGTATCGACTGCGCAGCAGTCGCTGCTGACCAACTACAACACCGCGACGGACGGGTTCACGGCATCGGCGAGCGAGCCGCTGAAGCATCTGTGGGCGGGACGCGGGGTGACGCGACTGGGCGTGACCTATGCTCTGAGCCGCTCGGCCGTGACGACGTTCAACGACAATACGCGCAACATCTTCCAGTCTCTGGCATTCCGATCCGGGGTGGAGGGGCAGAACCAGCTGAACGGGATTGTGACCTCGACGATTCAGCCGAGTTTCAGTTACACCAGCCTGGACCGCTCCATCGGATGGCACGCGGGCCGTGACTTCAACCTGTCGGTGCAGATTGCAGGCGCGGGAGGCAATGTGAAGTACATCTCGCCGGTGGCGAGCTTCCGCCAGTTCTACCCGATGAGCGGGTTGCGGTTCGACCCGGAGGGGCACAATATTTTTGGAATCCGGCTACTGTTTGCGCATGTATCGGGATTCGGCGGGGAGGTAGCGCCCCCGACCAACCGCATCTACGGCGGAGGCGAGTCGGATGTGCGCGGCTTTGACATCCGCGCCAACTCGCCATACACGTTCGTGCCGGTGAAGGTGCAGTTCAACCTGACCAATCCTGACGGCACCACGGTGCCACGCGATCCGACCAACCCAAGCCTGGGCAATATCCAGATTCCACTTCCGGTATACCGGTTGGCCTCGGTGGGCGGAGATACCCAAATCACGGCGAACCTACAGTACCAGAAGCCGCTGTTCAGCACGGTAAGCATCAACTTCTTCACCGACCTTGGACTGACCGGCGATCTTCAGAAGGGACAACTGCTGCAGAGCGCGGCGGGGGTGTCTGTGCTGGCGAGCCCGCTGTACGGCTGCCCGTCGTTTATTAATGGCGCGTGTTATGGCGGCCAATCTGTGCCGGCGCTGGCGGCGCGGCAATTGAACACGGTCCCAGGAACGAATTTTGTGCCTCGCATGTCGAGCGGCGCGGAGCTACAGGTGATCCTGCCGATTGTGAATGCGCCGTTCCGGCTGTACTTTGCATACAATCCGCTGCGTCTGTTCAAGATACTGCCGCAGCAACTGGCGATGCCGACGACCTGCACGGGGCCGACGGGCGCACCGGGTGAGTTCTGCTCACTGTTCCCCATGCAGACGGCTGCCGGGCAGTTCAGCTACGCGCAGGCGCTACAGCTCTACGGGGCGGCCTATGAACTGCGCGAGCCAAGGAAGACGCTGCGGTTGACCGTGAGTACGACATTCTAAAGGCAGGGAACAGGGATCAGGGAACAAAAGCTGGAAACAGTAGGGAGCGGCTGCCGAAAAAGGCAGCCCTCTTTTGTTAACTTGATATGCATGGTTGGCAAGACCGTTTGATTACTGTTCCCTGTGCCTAGTAACTGCGGTGGTAGGTGCGAGTGAGGCGGTCGTGCCAGGAGAGGCGGTCTTCGTCTAGGGTGGCCCAGAGGAGGCCGAGGCCAAGCGGGCAGACGGAGACGAGGACGACGAGGATGCGGCGGCGCATGGCGCGGCGGGTGGGATTCTCGTCGTCGAAGGTGCAGAGGGCGATGCGGGCGTAGCGCATGCCTGGGGTGGATTCGGAGAAAGAAAAGAAGAGTGCCTGGTAGAGGATATAAAAGAGCGCCAGAACGAGTGCGCTGGCGGTGAGGGCGAGGCTGGGCTGGAGTCCCGTGTGGGCGGTGAACTGGGCTGCGGCCTGGGCGGCGATACGAGCCAGGACTGAGTGGCGATCGAGTGAGAGGGATGCGGTAGAGAGGGCTACGGTGGTGTGCCAAGGGATGGAACGGCTGGCGGCGAGCAGGAAGGTGGCGGCGAAGGCAAGGAATCCAGCGAGAAGGAGTGCACTGTCGATCGCCGTGGCCTTGAGGCGGCGAGCGATGGAAGCGATCTGCGGCAGTGGGGCTGAACGGGCGGAGGGCTCTGCGAGGGGGGCGACGGCGGGTTGAGCCGGCTCGGAGGGATTGTCGCCGACGGAGTCGGAGGGAGCGGGGCCGGGTGCGTCGAGCCAGATCGAGGTCCACTGGGGTGCGGGGGCTTCGGCGGGGACTGGATTCGTGGATATTTGGCCTGGATCGACCTCGAAGATGCGCAGTTGCCCCTCACCGGGAGCGGGAACGGCGGCGGTGAGCAGAGGCCCTTCGGCGTAACGTGGGCGGGCCTTGCGAGGCGCGACCAACTGGCGGGGAAACTCGATCAGATTTGCAGGCAGCGGTATAGGCGGCCCGGCGGGCTCTTCAAAGACGGGCGACTTGCGGAAGGCGATCTCTTCATCGAGCCGGCGGGCTTCGGCTTCATTGCGGTCCTCCTCCTGCCGGGTCAGGTGGCTATTGCTGGAGACAGGCTGTGCGGTGATCTGACGATGCGCTGCACCGAGCAAGGGCGACGCCGCGACATCCCCGAAGAGGCGGACAGTGAGTCCGGGAGGCGCGGGAACGAGGGGCTGAGCGCCGGAGTGCGTGTGGTGTGCGCGGAAGCGGCCGGCGGCTGGCCGAGACGATTCGACGGAGCGGCTGCGCGGGGTTGGAGTAGCGCTGGGTTCGGCCTCAGGCCAGAGGGTGAGCTCGCGCGGGAGTTGGGCAGGGGGTTCGATCTGGGCTTGATCCTGGCCGGGGGTTTGGTGCCCGGGGGCTTCCAGATTGCGAGAGTCCTGGTTCAGAGAGTCTTGATTGAGAGAATCGAGGAGCTGTTGCTGGGCCTGGGCGACGGCCTGTGCGTTGAGCGCGGCGATCTGGGCTGCGGCCTGGGCCTGCTGGGTGGCGCGCTCGGCCTCCGCGGCAAGGTATGCGCGATAGCTTAGGGAGTGAGCGTATCGCTGGGCTACGGCTGCGGCGATGCGTGCGGCGCGCGCAGGGGTGGAGGATGAGGGTGCGTGCGCGCAGGCGGGTGCAGGCTGGGCGGGAGGCCGACGGTTGCGATGCGCGGCAAGTCGTTCGGCGACCTGTCGGCGTAGGGCCTCGGTGGAGGAGGGACGCGCAGTGCCGCGGACCGCGGCGTGAGTGGCCGCGGATGGAGAGTCGCTGGACGCTTCGGCAAAGGCCGGGTCGAGCGGGGCGGAGTCAAGCAGAGCGGATCCCATTTTGCTCAATACACAAACTCACTTCCGTACAATCGTTATAAGGAGCAATCGCCGGGTCAAATTGCCCTGGTTGGAGTGTTACAGCGACTCCGTTTTCATCGATCCCGGAACCAGCAACCCGAGATTGCTATACCCTCAAAGAGTGGTGCGCGCGCGACATGTTAACGGCCGGCTCAGTCTTGCGAAGGCGCTGAGCAGTGCCTGCTTCTTCATAAGTATCACGGGGGGCATGGCAAGTTTTACCCATCTTGCGGCGCAGGAGGTGACGAGTGCGGCACCTCCCGCCGAAACGGGCGCGATGCACTATCCGGATGCGGAGCCGATTCCAGCGAAGGACGAGGAGGTACAGGTTTCGGTCGATTCGCGCGGGCCTCAATCGAAGGTGGGCAGCCTGTGGATTGCGGACGACGATGTGGTGATGACCTATGGCGACCTAACATTACAGGCAGACCACATTGAATTCGACAAGGACACAGGCGACGTGAGCCTGACCGGGCATCTGCTGGAGAGCGGCGGGGAGAACGACGAGAGCATCCACGCCAGCCATGGAACGATCAATGTGCAGACGCAGACGGGGCGCTTCTACGATGTGACGGGTTCGGTGGGACTGCGGCAGAGGCCGGTGGCGGGCGCAGCGGTTGTGGGGCAGCGCGAGGTATATACCAACGGCAACCCATTTTTGTTTACCGGCAGGCTGGTGGTGAAGAGCGGGCCTCGGGAGTACCAGATCTACGATGGGACGGTGACGTCGTGCCAGTTGCCGAGCCCGGACTGGCTGCTGTCTGCCTCGGAGTTCAGCGTGGATGGAGAGAAGGCACGCGCGACCAACAGCGTCTTTCATGTGAGGAATATTCCTATGCTATGGCTGCCGTACGTGACCCATCCGGTGGATGCGAACGACCGGCAGAGCGGGATCCTGATTCCGGTGCTGGGCGACTCATCAAGCAAGGGGATTACGGTTGGCGAACAGATCTATTGGTCGATCAATCGCAGCACGGACCTGACGGTGGGTACGATCTATTACTCGGACCGCGGATGGGAGCAGAGTGCGAGCTTCCATTACCGCGGGCTGGGCGACGATCACGCTCATGCGCGCTATAGCGGCCTGCAGGACCGCGGATATACGCCGGTGGGCGGGACCTATACCAACCAGAGCGGCCAGGATTTGACGTTTTCCGCTCGGCGCGATTTTATATCCGCTTCGGAAGCAGCCCGGGAGGCGGAGCAAGGAGCGAGTATGGGGTCTGCCGGCACGCAGATCAGAACAGCCGCGGACGTGGAGTATCTCAGTTCGTTCCTGTATCGCGAGGCGTTTTCCACGAACTTCAACCAGGCGGTATCGAGCGATGTGGTATCGACGGTGTATGGCACGCGTGAGTGGGACGGCATGGCGCTATCGGCCGAGGGCGACCGGTACCAGGGGGAGAAGCGGGTGAGGACCCCGATGCTGCCGGAGGAGCAAGTGCATATATTCCATGCGCCGGCGGTGGAGTTCACAACGGTGGACCATGAACTGGGGACGACCGGGCTGGAGTGGAACGTGGACAGCTCGGTGTCGATGTTGAAACGGGTGCAGCCGAACTTTGAATCCGGCGGCATGATCGAACGGCTGGATGTGCGTCCCGAACTGACCTATCCGTTCGGCGGGGGCGGATGGCGAATGCGGCCTTCGGTGGCGACACGGGAGACGTTTTACAGCCGAAGCCGGTATCCGGCGGTGCCGGGTGTGGCAGAGGTGGAGAACCTGGCTACGCTGAACCGGTCGGATCTGGAGCTGCAACTGGACATGCGGCCACCGGTGCTGGAGCGGACGTTCGATTCTGGATTTGTGAGGCGGCTGCTGCGCCACGACGTGAAGCACACCATCGAGCCGGAGTTGACCTACCGCTATGTGAATGGGATCGGCAATTTTCAGGATGTGTTGCGCTTCGATGGGGTGGATGTGGCGAGCAACACCAACGAGATTGAGTATGGCGCGACGCAGCGCTTGTTCCTGCGGCAGACGGGCACACGGACGTGCCATGTGCCGGGATCCGAGGCGGATGCCATGGAGATTCTGGGTGGCGGAGACACCGACGCGGTGGAGGACCCAGGGCAGGCTACAGGCAGAACGAACGTTGCGCAGTCAGTGTGCGGGAACCGCGAGTGGATCAGCTGGCGGGTAGCGCAGAAGTATTTTTTCGATGCAAACTTCGGCGGGGCCGTGGTGGATGGGCGACGCAACATTCTGGCGACGACCCTGGATTTTTCCGGCATTGCGTTTCTGACCGAGCCGCGCAATATCTCTCCCCTGCTGTCTCGGCTGCGGGTGCGCACCTCGGAGAAGACGGACGTGGAGTGGGACTTCGACTACGACACAGGAGCGAAGAAATTCACGGCGAACAATATCTATGCGGACGTGCATGAAGGCGATGTGGTTGCGGGTGTGAGTTACGCGCGGCTGAATGCGCCGGGCCGGTCCTATGTGGCTGGGGTTGCATCGAGCGTGGCGGACTTCAGCCAGATGCAGGTGAAGCTGGGAGTGGAGCGGCAGAACAAGGCAGGCTTGAGCGTGGCGACGAACGCCGGGATCGACCTGGACCTGGGGACGGTGCAATACGGAGCGATCCAGACCTCGTACAACTGGAACTGTTGCGGGGTGAGCGTCGAGTATCGCAAGTACGAGCTGGGGTCGGCGCGCAACGAGAACGTCTACCGGTTCAACTTCACGCTGGCGAATATAGGCAGCGCGGGCAACATACGCCACTCGGACCAGTTGTTCTGAAGTCAGGGAAAAGGGAACAGAGAACAAGAAAAGCGGTGAGCCGGCTCCGCCCGAATTTACCTCCTGTAGGGAGCGTTGGCGAACAGGCTAAACCAAAGGCGAGGCTGGTTGCGTGAGATAATCGGGGTTGTGCTGAATGGTGTGAGGACGTTGCGCAGGCTGGCGTGGATGGGTTGTCTGGTGGCGTTGGGCTGCCAAGCCCAGACGAACGTGCAGAACGCCGTACCTACTCTCCCGGCAGCCGGAGTCGCCGCGATCCAGCCGGGCGTGAAGTTGACGGCGGAGATGGCACGCCGGGTTGAATTGATGATCCGCAACCGGGCGCAAGTGACTCCAGATTATGTATTCACGATCGGTGTGCCGACGCAGAGCGAGGTCCCCGGCTTTGACCAGATTATGGTGACACTGACTGCGGGCGGCAAAAGCAGCAAACCTCTGCCGTTCCTGCTGTCCAGCGACGGCAAGACGCTGGGGCAGTTCAACAAGTTCGATTTGAGCCAGGATCCGAAGGACCTGGTGTCGGCGGCCGGCCGCCCTGCGCGCGGCGGGCCCGCGAATGCTCCGGTGATCGTTGTGGGGTACGACGATCTGGAGTGTCCCTACTGCGCGAAGATGAATGCGCAGATATTCCCTGCGCTGCTGGACCGCTACAAGGATCAGGTGCGGGTGGTGTATCGCGACTTTCCGCTGAGCGAGATACATCCTTGGGCGATGCACGCGGCGGTGGATGCCAACTGCCTGGGCTCAACCAGTACGGCGGGATACTGGAACTATGTCGACTACGTGCATGCCCATGCCGATGAGATAGGCGGGACCGATCAAGCCGTGGGGACGGATCAGACCCCGAGCGCGGACCAGGCTGAAAAATTCAAGCAGGCCCTGGCCAAGGCCGATCAGACGCTGCACGATCTGATACTGAACGAGGGCGCGCGGCAGAAGGTGGATGCGAAGGAGCTAGCGGCCTGCGTACTAAAGCAGGACGTGACTGACGTGAATGCGTCGGTGCTTCAGGCGGAGGCCGATCCGCTGCGTGTCGTGGGGGTCCCGACGCTCTTCATCAACGGCGAAAAGGTTGACCAACTGGTTGCGATCGAGACGATCTATCGGATAATCGACGAGGCATTGGTTGCGGCGGGCCAGACACCGCCTCCGCCGCCTCCGGCAGCTCCCGTGAGCACTCCGGCAGCAGCACCGGCTTCCCAGCCCTCGCCGGCCGCGGCCAAGCCGGGGAGCTAACAGAACGATGCAATTGGTAGAGAATGGCAGAGGATGAATAAGATTGAATGGGACGGACGTTAGATCGGGATGGAGCGCTATGAATCGTTGGTCAAGAATGGATGAGACGAAGCAAGGCGGGATGGATGCAATGGAGCGCGCGGCTCGCAGAACGGCTGTGGGCCTGCTAGGGATAGCGCTTCTTGTTCTGGCGGGTTGCAACCGAACGCATGGCACCGATGTGGTTGCCACGGTGAACGGACACGCCATTATGAAAGCCGACATGGACCGCATGTACGAGGCACAACTGGGCCAGGCGCAGGACCAGGACCAGCAGGAATCGCAGGAGCAGGGAGATTCGCTTCGCCTACAGGTGGTTCAACAGCTGATTAACGATGAGATTGTGGAACAGCGTGCTGCCAAGATGAACCTGACGGCGACCAGCGAAGAGGTGGACGCGAAGTTGGCGGAGATGAAGGCCCCTTATACGGAGGAGCAGTTTGCCGAGCATTTGAAGGCGATCAACCTCACGCTGGACGATGCGAAGCACGACCTGCGCCGGTCGTTGACCATCGACAAGCTGCTGAACAAGGAGATCAACTCGAAGGTGACGGTGTCTGACACGGACATCACGAACTACTACAACCAGCACAAGGCGGAGTTCAACCTGATCGAGACGCAGTACCATTTGGCGGCGATCCGCGTGACCAACGTGCCATCGCCGCAACCGGGCAACCTGCAGGGAAGCAAGGCGACCACCGACGCCGAGGCCAAGAAGAAGATCGAGGCGCTGAAGAACCGGCTGGACAGTGGGGAGGACTTTGGCACGATTGCGATGAACTTCTCGGAAGACCCGAGTACCGCCTCGAGCGGCGGCGACATGGGCTTCGTCCGGGAGAGCCAGTTGCGGAGCGATCCCACGGTGGGGGCGGCCATCCTGAAGCTAAAACCTGGGCAGATGACGGAAATCTTCCCGCTGATCGATTCGCAGAGCAAGAAAGCGGTGGGCTATACGATCTATAAGCTGCTGGAGCTGGAGCCTGCCGGACAGCGTGAGATCTCCGATCCCGTGGTGCAACAGCATATTCGCCAACTGCTGCACGATGGGCGATCGCAGTTGCTGAAGAATGCTTACTTCGAGATGCTGCGCGACCAGGCCAAGGTGGAGAACTTCTTCGCTGAAGAGATACTCAAGGACGATGCGAAGTAGGGATTTGCGATGAGCTAGTCCATGCGGCGGAGCTTGAAGAGAAGTTGACGGAAGACGCCCATCCAGACGGTGGCGTCGCCGGCGTCCAGCGACATACGGCGGACCAGGCGGCGCAGTTGCACGGGATCGCTGTTGGCGGGGTGACGGCGCGTATAGCCCGATCTTCCCAGAGTCTCGGTGAGCAGGGTGGTGAGGCGATCCAGGTCCTCAGCCGTTGCGGGGACGGCGGCTTCGGTTGGTGATTCCGCGAAGGACGAATCACGCACCAGTTCATAGAGGCAGACGGCGACGGCCTGGCCGAGGTTCATGGAGAGATGACGCTCACCCTCGACCTGATGCATGGGGACGGTGAGCAGCCAGTTGCAGTGGCTCAGCTCGTCATTGCTGAGGCCGGTCTTCTCGGAGCCGAAGAGCAGGGCGACGCGGCCTGGGGCGCTATCGGGGCCTGTGTTGCGGCGCAGTTCGGCGAGGATACGGGGTGCGGCTTGGGGCAGCGGAAACAGAGGCTGCTGTAGGACGCGCTCGCCGACGGCTGTGGTCCCGACGACCAGGGTGCAGCCTGCGATGGCCTCGGCTAGGCAGGAGCAGGCGACTGCGTTGGCGAGGACCTGGGAGGCGTCGACGGCGGAGCGTGCGCTCTCGAAGGGGACAGGGTAGTCGTTGACCACACGCAGATGGCGCAGGCCGAAGTCGTGCATGGCGCGGGCGGCTGCGCCGATGTTGTTGGGGTTGCGCGCGCGGACAAGAACGATGTGGATGCGGTCAAGCTCTTCATGCGTCAGCATCGGTATCTATTGTAGGCGCGGCGGTCTGACGCCGGATAAAACGCGATGCAAAGCGGCCGGCATAGGTTCCGCCGGCCGCAAGGAACATCAAACTGTGCGTAGCTATCGGACTGTAGCTATGGGCGTTTTTCTGCCGCGCGTGGCTGGGGCC
>Ga0181520_10008027_pt1 | contig 15200 bp, 12 predicted proteins | sample PEATcosm2014_Bin_29_FD_132451 | JGI IMG/M metagenome (GOLD analysis project Ga0181520, IMG submission 132451) | Peatland microbial communities from MTU Mesocosm Facility, Houghton, MI, USA - PEATcosm2014_Bin02_30_metaG | ecosystem: Environmental > Terrestrial > Soil > Wetlands > Peat | place...
AGCATCAGATCGCCAATGACAAGAACCGTCGTTTCACTGAAACGATCCACGATTCTCATAAGAGCAGCATTTTCCGGATCAGCACTCATTTACTATAATTATTATACGGTTTCCTTAAAAATGCGAAGGGTATCCGGCTTTACAGGTGCAAAAGAGATACGGATGAAGTTTCCTGAAGGGACCGGCAACTGGTACCTGATGACCTACAGACCAGACTGAACAAATGATAAAGATAAAGAACATATTCTTTTGTCAGCCATGACGGCCATTCTTGTTACCGGGATCAGCGGTTTTGTTGGGGGACACTATACCCGGTTTTTACTGGATCACAAAAACAACTATAATATCCATGGCGTGAGCCGCTCTGCACCAGCATGGGATTTCATTCCGAATAAAGAGAAAGTGCTGCATTCAATAAATTTTCACCAGTGTGACCTGCTTGACGCTGCAAAGATCCATGCAATTATAAAGGAGATTCAGCCGGATTATATCCTCCACCTCGCATCCTTCAGCTCTGTTGCTCAGAGCTGGCAATCACCTGCTGCCACATTTCTCAATAATACAACCTCGTTTTTAAACATTATAGAAGCCGTGCGGTTGCAGGGTCTTGCAACCAGAATCTTGTCTGTTGGTTCCTCTGAAGAATACGGGATCGTTTCTCCAGATGACCTTCCCTTAGGAGAAGAGGCAGCCGTTTTCCCCGTGAATCCTTATGCGGTTGCACGTGTCTCCGAGGAATACCTAGCAGAGGTCTATGTGAAAGGATATCACCTTGAGATCTGCCGTTCACGCTCTTTCAACCATATTGGGCCCGGGCAAAGCACCCAATTTGTCGTGAGTTCCATTGCCCGGCAATTTGCTGAAATTGCAGTCTGCCACAAAAAGCCGGTGATACGACTCGGGGACGGTACCATCGTTCGGGATTTTATTGATGTCGATGATGTCATCCGGGCATACGATGCAATCTTTGAAAAAGGGATAGCCGGCGAGGTGTACAATGTGTGTGGAGGGAGGAAACATTCCATTCTCGATATAGTGGACTGCCTCTCTCGGCTAACGCAGACACCGGTAACCGTAGAACAGAACCGGGATCTGCTCAGGCCCGTGGATAACCCGGTAATTGTCGGGAGTTATGAGAAACTTCACCAAGCTACCGGTTGGAGGCCGGAATGTTCTCTATCAACCAGCCTGAAAAAAATATTCGGGTACTGGTGCGCGAGGGTCGGATAAAGGAGGCGTCCCAGACCCGAGAGATTTAGGAGAATGACAGCAGGACTAATGCCACCTAATGATATCATTTTCCAATACGGAAAACTGTGGTATGACACTAACTTTTTTGTGAAAGAATTACCATTTTCAGAGAATATTCGATTTCATCCATTGTGCGTTCAATATTAAATTTCCTCACCACTTCCTTCCTCCCATTCTTTCGAATAAAATCTAAAAGATTGGGATCGCGCAATAATCTCATGATTTGTTCCGCACATACTCTCGCATCTTCTTTGGGATAGAGCAATGCAGTATTTTCGGGGTGCATGATTTCTGAACTTCCCCCGGTAGCCGTTCCTATTACCGCAAGGCCACTGCTCATGGCTTCAAGAGGGGTTATGCCAAAGGGTTCATCCCATATCGAAGTAAAGAGGAAGATGTCATGTTCTTGATAAATCTCCGCTAAATGATCATGAGAAATGAAGCCCACAAATTGGATATTTTTTTCCAACCCATACTCACTTACTAATGCCTGCAAGTGATTAACATATGCCGGGTTAACACTGCCCCCAACAATACTGAGAGTCACAGAAGTGAGATTATATTCTTTGATAATGATGTTCATTGCTTCAATTGCAATATGAACTCCCTTATGAGGTACTACTTGCCCAACGTAAAGTAAACGAATTGGGTTGTGGATTTGGGGATTTAAAGGGAATTTACTGATATCCAAACCCCAATGGATAACCTGAGCATCAGATACAGGCTTTCCATAAGCGAGCGCATTTTCTTTTAGATAGTGACTAGCGAATTGAACATTTTTCAAATCAAGAGAGTTTTTGGGAAGACATACAACTAATTGAAAGAATAATTTTGCCAAACAGCATCTGATTTTCTTACAGGGTTTATTCCAAGTTACATACCAAGGATCAAGAGTTTCCCAAGAAACAACCCAGTCATCAAAAACAAAAAAACACGTCGCATAATGGAGATCTTTCGCAATGAAGGCGAGGGAGAGTGAAACATAATTCGGGTTCCAGATATACACTACATCCGGATGATATTTTTTTAATAAATGTTTAAGAGAACTCTGATTAACAATCTCCTTCTTTAATAACAATAAGATGTTTTTTAGAACATTTTGGTTTTTCCATCCGAAGTCATTTACCAGCCAGCGGTAAATCCCATTTTCCAGTTCTGGTTCATCCAAACCATAATAACTCGTGAGCACCGTAACTTCATGACCACGGGCTTTGAGAGAATCTACTGCATCCCGACATCCCAATTCATACCCTCCGATATAATACGGGGGATAGAAATTGGAGATAACAAGGATTCGCATTATTACTTCCAACCCATATTTTTTATTTTCTGGATCATTGCATAAGGATAAAAAATTATTTTGTGCATTCGTCCAATGATATTTTTTATTCTCACTTTTAAGGGAAGGGGAGTGGGATTATCTAGTATTATAGAGATTCCCGCGGGAGGTTTATATCTAGCTAGTACTAATTTTACAATAGTTTCAGATATCATTTGTGGAGACATCGCAAATTTTGCAGCGTCTACTCCAACAACAGAACGATGTAATTCAGTATTGGTAGATCCCGGGCAAACGGAATACACCAATATTCCTTTTTCTTTGCACTCTGCGGCCAAAGATTCTGTGAATCCTATGACTCCGAATTTTGATGCACAATATGAACTGTAATTCGCTATCCCGGTTTTTCCAAGGACTGATGATATGTTTATAATAATCCCACTGCCTGATGCAAACATGCTTGGAAGGACAGATTTCGAACATAAATAGACACTCTTTAAATCAGTATCAATAACATTGTCCCATTCCATCTCTGAAAGCAGATGAACGGGATTTGTCTTTAGAATGCCTGCATTATTAATTAAAATATCTATTTTATTATATTTTTTCAAAACTATATTAACCATTTTTTCTACCTGTGAACTATCCGTTACGTCAGTGGGTATAGCGATTGAATTGCCCCCCATTTTCCTTATCATTTCGACAGTTTCCAAAAGAGGGGATTCTCTTCTTCCGGATATTACAACAATTGCCCCCTTTTGGGCGAATGAAATTGCAATTGCTTTTCCTATCCCGGAACCACCACCGGTTACAATGACAACTTTATTGATCAGATCCATACTCAACATCACCTTTTTATATAGAGTTTAAATTTCATTATCTCAAAATTCAACAATTGTTTTAACTCATTGGCCGAAGAAAATGGATGTGCCATTATGCGTCGAATTATATTTTTAGGTTGCATTTCCAGAGATTTGTTCGCAAAATAATACAATTCCTGAATATCATAAACACTTAAATTTTCATTCTTCATAGCCACATTGTAGCCAGTAAGATTTGAGTTGGAATTGCATTCAATAAAATTATTTTTTTCTGCCCAATCCCTTAATTTTGTCCCAAAATATGGTGTGGCAACAGTAAATTGTGAAAAATTTGAATTTAGTTTAACGGCATAATTTATTGTTTTTAATGTGGATTTTCTGGTTTCTTTGGGCAACCCCACAATAAAAAAGCAGAATGTATCTATTTTTTTCTTTTTACAAAAATCTACGATTTTTTTTGCATATTCCAATGAGACAGCTTTCCGACCAACATTTTGCAATACATCCTTATCTGAACTTTCAATTCCCATGTTTATTCCAATACAGCCAGCTTTTGCCATTATATCAATTAGATTTTCATCCAGATTTTCTATACGCGTTTCGCATCGCCATATAAAAGATAATCTGTTTTCGATAATACCCTGACATATTTTTCGAACTCTTTCTTTTTGGATAGCAAATTCAGGATCTCGAAAAAGAATTGCCTTTACATGTAACGTATTGACCAGCCACATTAATTCATGGATCACATTATCCGGGGAGCGCAAACGCAATTTTTTCCCTTGTGCAATAGGGTACGGACAATATGCACAGCCATGAGGGCACCCTCTGCTAGTTTGAACGATCACAAAGGGTTTCATATTACGCATGAGATCGGAGCCTCCATCATATGCAGTAATCGGCAAGAGATCCCATGCAGGATAAGGTAGCAAATCCAAATTATTGATAGACTCTCGCAAAGCATTTTTTATTATTTTATCATTTTCCGTATACCAAATTCCATCGCAGTCAGAAAAAGCATTCTTTGTAGCCAGATCAAGTATAGTCAGTTCCGGCTCACCTATTATTATCGCATCAATAAATTTTCTCTCGAGGGTCTCCATAGGAAATAAGGATACTTGAGGTCCGAAAATTACTATTTTGGCGTTAATTCTTGATTTTATATCATAGACAACACACATGTCCCATTCAAATGACGGAGTGGATGTCCTTACGGCCACAATTGTCGGCTTCTGCTGCTCAAGATGAGACAGCAGTTGATTTTTGTCCCAATCATTCCCCAAACAATCGACCAAATCAAAAGAAATGTTATTTTCTCTCAATACAGCTGCTATATAAGGGAGGTCTATCGGAGGAATTTTTGTTGAACATGGCTGATTATATAATTGTCCGAAGCCTCCCATCATATCTTTGTTCGAGACGGCACCAGGAGGGTTGGGAGGGTTAATTACGGAAATCATAATACCTCATTGAATCACTTTTCGATGAAATTGATTGAAATGTGTCAAAGGATAAATATACTTAGGTAAATTCCATCGATCGTATTTCCACAACAAACGTAATATTATGCAATATGATTCCCAAAAAGAAATATTAAATGGAATCAATAGATTATAATTTCCGATTTGCGTGTGAACCATCTCGTATGAGTATTTTCTCTCTGATGCAGAAAAATCATCGGTTTCAAATATGGGATCCACCATTTTTGATGTGTCAGCAAAATGAAGACCCTCTTCAATTTTATGAAGAAAATGAGCGTTTTTTTGAGCCCAGTCCCATAATTTTGTTCCCGGATAGGGAACAAGCATGTTAAAATGAGCATTAATACCAAGTTTTTTAACAAAATTTACGGAGAGTTTTTGTGATTTAATCGAATCCCCGGGCAATCCAATAATAAAATACCCTCCAACATTTAATCCTGCATTTTGAAAGATACGAATACCCCGCTCGATATCCTCAATTGTTTCACCCTTTCTGATAGTATTTAACACAACAGGATCCGCACTTTCAATCCCAACCATAACACTGGTACAGCCAGAATTAACCATGAGATCCGCCAATTCTTTGTCGACCCGGTCTGCCCTCAAACCATTGGGACAGGCCCAAGATAATTCAAGATGTTCATTTAATATCGCACGACAAATCTTTTTACATCGCTCGATGTCGAGATTAAAAAGATCATCAATAATTTCGAATGATTTTATGCCGTATTTTTTCTTTGCATATTTTAACTCTTCAATTATATTTTCGGGTGAGCGCTTCCTTAATTTATTGCCGCTTATTTCTGATACACTGCAATAAGTACATTTATAAATACATCCGCGGGTTGTTAATAAAGGATAATGCGTTTTCAATGCATTTTTTACATTTTCGGGGAAAAAATCATAACATGGATATAATAAAGAATCCAAATCTGGATTCAGGAACTGGATTACATTAAAACTCTCTTTGTAATTGGCTTTTGTGACGACCCCTGGCACAATATCAACCGATCGTTTTGCGTCAATGCTCTCACAGATGATAGGAAGTATCTGTTCACCTTCGCCGACAAAAATTATATCGAACGGTGGTTCCTTAATAAGATCCTGCCAGCAAAGAGTTGTATGGGGCCCCCCAAGAATTATCGGCATTTGTGGGAAGAGCGCTTTTATCTGATTTGCCAATTCACGTGCATCTCTTATCGTGGCAGTTTTCACTGAAAAACTGATAATATCCGGCTTGATTTTTTTTATCAGGGAAAGAACCTCACCATCTGTCATCAATTCATTATTTAGATCAATTACCGAAACTTCATGTCCGTTTTTTAAAAGGTGCGGAATTAAAAATGCAATTCCTACATTAGCAAATGGAAGATTGTTGTTAACCGCACCTTGCCAGCCTCGTGGATCAATCAGCACAATTTTTGCCATAGCCAAACCATCCTTTTTTTAAATTTTTGAAATATTCCACTGTAACTGCGGGCATATTATTCCAGGAGATCTATTAAAACCATCAAGTAATGTGGGTTTCGAGGTTTCGACACTAAATTTCAGAATAGATTCTTCCTTAAACAGCATCTCAATTCCCGGGATATCCGCAGCAACCGTGATCAGGTAAATACCTGAGTTTAGAAAATTTTCTGGTATTTTACAAATGCTGCTGTATCTTCCAGATTCCCTTTTTTTATTCTGCCACAAAGGATCCACACTATCACCGGAAACAAAAATCAAAACACCCTCATATGTCAAAAGCCAGAATCCTGTCCGCATACCCAGACAGGGAATAAGTATATCGTAAATAATCTGAATAAAAAAGGGAGAACTCATATCAACGACAGAGGAAACTTCATAATGAGGATTTAGAACTCTGACGGCATGAAGTCGTATCTTTTCATTCCCAGGTGCATCCTTTACATTGTTCCATTTATGTTCACCCGATTCTACGTCACCCACTGACAAATATGTGGAAATCACGTCATTTGTGTCACCAATCATTTTAATTTGTCCTTTATCCAACCATATTCCTTTATCACATAACTGGTTCACTGCGCCCATATTATGGCTGACAAACAGCACTGTCCTCCCCTCGTTTGCCACCTCACCCATCTTCCCCAGACATTTCTTCTGGAATGCCACATCCCCCACTGCAAGTACTTCATCTATGATCAATATTTCCGGTTCCAAATGGGCAGCAACCGAAAAGGCAAGCCGGACATACATCCCGCTCGAATAACGCTTCACCGGAGTATCAAGAAATTTTTCAATTTCGGAAAATTTTACAATATAGTCAAGCTTGGCATCGATCTCCTTTCGTTTCATCCCGAGGATCGAACCTGATAGGTATATGTTCTCCCGGCCGGTCAGCTCCGGGTGGAAGCCGGTCCCCACTTCCAGCAGGGAACCGACCCGGCCGTGAAGTTCTACGCTTCCTTCCGTTGGCGAAGTAATCCGCGACAAGATCTTTAATAACGTGCTTTTCCCGGCCCCGTTCCTGCCGATGATCCCTACGACTTCTCCCTGCTCCACATCAAACGAGACATCCTTTAACGCCCAGAATCTTTCCACCGGAAGTCCTTTGCGGTAGACTTTGAATGGTGCCTTGAGAGAGTTGATAAGCGCATCACGGAAGGTGTGGTACTGTTCCTGTGGCCCGCCAAGCTTGTATTGCTTGCATAAGTGGCTGACACGGATGGCAATATTATCTGCGGGCATGGGTGGTCTCAAACCTGAAACTGCAGTTATGATGTATGTCTACTATCCTTCAATTAGGTTACCTTGAGATACCTCGGCTTAGCTCGGTCATTCTTTGATCTTTCCGGCAGCAAGCGGAATATTCTGCTGCATCGTGATCCATTCGATCATCCGCATCAGACCCTTTTCCAATGGCACCTTCGGGCACCAACCGAGGATCTCACGAGCCCGGGAAATATCCGGCCGGCGCCGGAGCGGGTCATCTTCCGGCAGGGGGAGGTATGACAAATCTGATGTCGACCCGGTAAGGGCGATCACCTTTTTTGCCAGTTCAAGAACCGTGATTTCATTCACGTTCCCAATGTTAATTACCTGCCCTTCCGCAGCATCAAGTGCCGCAAGCCGGAGGAGACCCTCGATCTGGTCAGTCATGTAAGTAAAACTCCGGGTCTGCGAGCCATCACCAAAAACGGTGAGGGGTTTGCCCGAGAGGGCCTGACCGATGAACCGGGGGATGACCCTGCCGTAGATCCCGTCCATGCGGATGCGGGGACCGTAGGTATTAAAGATCCGGGCAATGCGGGTATTGAGCCGGTGCTCCCGGCGGTATGCTATTACATAAGCCTCGCCACAGCGTTTGGCCTCATCATAACAGCCCCGAAGCCCGGTGGGATTAACGTTACCGTGGTAAGTCTCAGGAGTGGGGACAATATCCGGGTTCCCGTACACCTCACTCGTAGAGGTAAAGACAAAACGTGCATGGTGTTTCTTTGCGATATCAAGCGCAACCATCACGCCAAGGGTATTTGCACGAAGGATCTCGATCGGGAAGTGCTCAAACTCGAACGGCGATGCCCGGCTGGCCATATGGAAGACATAATCCACATGCGTTTCCAAAGGAGGCGACGTTGAAATATCATACTCGATAAACCGGAACCGCTCGTTTACCATGAGGGCCTGAATATTTTCTTTTCGGCCGCTCGCAAAGTTGTCAATACAGGTAACCGATGCACCGGAATCAAGTAAAAACTCGCACATCCATGAGCCAAGGAAGCCGGCGCCACCGGTCACTAGCACCCGTTGGTCTTCAAAGGAGATCTCTCCAAGATTCCTGCGAATCGTCTCGAGTTCCTCACAAGTATCAAACATCATGAACAATCACCTTTCAGGAGTTTTGACAGGAAGGGCCGTAGCTCTCCGGCAAATTCCTCGCGTTCGAGAGTAAGCTCAATGCTGGATTTCATCCAGCCCAGCTTGTCACCGATATCGTACCGCCGGCAGTTGGTAACCAGCCCCAGAGGTTTGTCGAGCCTGCGCAAAGAGTCAGTAAGCTGGATCTCGCTGCCGACTCCAGGCGCTGCATCGGCAAGCAGGGCAAAGATGTCCGGAGTCAGGATATAGCGCCCGATGGCCCCAAGGTTCGAGGGGGCATGCTCCGGCGCCGGTTTTTCCACAATATCATTTATCTCATAGACGCCCTTTTCGATCTCCCTGCCATCAATAATACCGTAATCCTGTATCTTGTTCCTCGCTACAAGTTCAACGGCAATGATCGATCGCTGGTGGCGATCGAATGCGTCCATCATCTGGCGGGTACATGTATTTTCCTGCGCAGGAGAGATACAAATAGTGTCACCTAGCAGCACGGCAAAGGGCTCGTTATCGCAATGACGGCCGGCAAGGAGCACTGCATCTCCAAGGCCCTTCTGTTCCCGCTGTCGGATGAAATGAATGTCCGGGAAATCTGAAAGGGATTCCAGAGATTCGGTAAAAGGATCTTTTTTGCGGTTGGAAAACTTTGCTTCCAGTTCAAAACACCGGTCAAAGTGATCCTCAATGGCCCGTTTATTCCTGCCCGTGATGATCAGGATATCATCAATCCCTGATTGGATCGCTTCTTCTACTACATACTGGATCACCGGTTTGTCTACTACCGGCAGCATCTCCTTGGGCTGGGCCTTTGTAATCGGCAGGAACCGGGTTCCCAAACCGGCTGCGGGAATCACGGCCTTGCGAACATGCGGCCTGCTTTTCATTTCGCAAACCCCTCTCTCTGAAATAACGATAGGGCATGTAGTATTACCAGCATATTCCCTCAATTCCTTTACGCGACAGGATCCGCCTGCCTTCGATGATGACCGGATGCGCCATCAGGTCGAATTCTTTGTCAATCTTTGAAAACTCCGGCCACTCTGTCATTACCAAACATGCATCTGCACCCGCAAGCGCCCCGGCTGCTGTTTCATAGTATTCGATTGTAGGGAAAACCTGTCGCATATTCGGGATCGCCATCGGGTCGTATGCCACGACATTGGCACCTTTCTGTACCAGCTCCCGGATCACCGGGATTGCCCGGGAATCCCGGATATCATCGGTATTATCCTTGAACGCAAGGCCGAGGATTGCGATGCGTTTCCCGTTAACCGCGCCAATCCTCGTTTCCAGAATCTGGATCATCCGGCAAGGCTGTTGTTCGTTTACCGCTAGGACAGAATGCAGGAGGGTCGGATCCTCCCCAACAGATTCCGCAAGGGAGACGAGCGCCGAGACATCCTTGGGAAAACAGCTTCCCCCGAATCCTGCCCCCGCATTAAGGAAGAGCGGGCCGATACGGGCGTCGAGTCCCACGCCGGTCATCACCTCATAGACATCGATACCAAGTTTTTTACAGAGGTTCCCGATCTCATTTGAAAACGAAATTTTAGTGGCAAGGAAGGCATTCGAGGCATACTTGATCATCTCGGCTGCGGTAAGCCCCGTACGGAGGACCGGTGCTGTAAGATTCCGGTACACTTCCGCAACACGATCGCCTGCACGCGGATTGCTGCTGCCGATCACGATCCGGTCCGGGTGGAGAAAATCCTCCACCGCCCGGCCTTCCCGGAGAAATTCCGGGTTCATCGCAAACCCGATTTCGTTTTCGGTTTTACCAGATGCCTGAAGGACCGCAGGCCGAACGATCGTTTCCGTAGTGCCCGGCGGGACTGTACTCTTAACAATCACCACACAGTAAGACGGGTTCTCTTTGAGTGATCTCCCGATGGAAACGCTTGCAGATTCGATATATGAAAGATTTACGCTGCCATCCGGTTTTGGCGGGGTTCCCACCGCAATAAAAACAATCTCAGCCGATGAAACCGGTTCATACCCGGTACTAGCGCGGAGTTTTCTTTCGGCATTTTTTTTGAGCAGATCTTTCAGGCCGGCCTCGTAGATCGGAGGATCCCCGTGGTTTATGGCGCTGACCTTCACTGGGTCAACCTCAATGATGGTGACCTCGTGCCCGAGCTCTGCAAAACACGTACCGGTCACGAGACCGACATAACCCCCTCCCACTACAGATATTTTCATGTAAATACGTAAAACTTTAATTTTTCTATCAATAATCATGTCAATAGGTATTTTTCAAAATGACTTTTCTCGGTATTATTGTTAGATTAAGGATCTTTAAAAGCATAATTATTCATTAACTAGTTCTGCAGAGAACTCCATTAGATTTATTTAAAATTCTTTAGAGGAGAGACGATCTCACAATCAATTCCCCTATTCCCACACTTCAGCACTTTTGATTTCAATCATCTTTAGTCATTCCGATAAATGAGATATTAATACCAATATATCTTGTATCCAAGGATCTTCCTTAAAGGATACTATCAATTATCTTTTTCAACTGAATTTTGACCTTATCTGGAACGAAATACTTAAGGAACTCCCCCTTTTTTTCCATCGAATTATCATAATGTAGGTATACCCAAAAACCGGTCATTCCGGCTCTGACAGGTTCTGCTTATTATCGCTGTCTGTATCCTGTAAAAACTGGCGGATAAAATTCAAAAATTTTTCCCGGGTTTTGTCATACTGGTAGTTTTGGAATACTTCGCTCTGCTTTTCAACGAGCCTCCGACGCACCTTCTCATCCCGTAGGATCACATGGATCAGTTCCGCAATCTCGCAATAGTTTTTGCTATTGAGAAGAATACCCGAGCCCCCAAGAGTATCAGGGATGGCAGTCGTGTTATTCGCAATGATCGGTATACCAAAATACATAGACTCAACAAGGGGAACGCAAAATCCCTCGTGTTCGCTCATGCAGAGAAATGCATCAGCGACGGTGTAATAGGAGTTGAGATCGGAATCGGAGACGGCTCCCGGCATGTAGACATCGGTGAGAGATAAGCCCGCGATAAGATTTTTGAGACTTTGATAGTACGCCTCGCATCCTTCATGCCCCCCGATAAGGAACAGGCGGGCATCCGGATGGATATGTTTGAAGTAATAAAAAACCCGGATAACCTCATCCTGCCTTTTATTGGGAGAGATGCGTCCGACAAATATTAGGTTTATCTTCTGATCATCATATTCATGGATAATTTTTTTATTCTTTACCGAATATTTTCCGAAATCTATGATAAGGGGCAATACGTCGGTCCTAGAAAAACCCAGTTCCTGTAATTCCCGGCAATTGAAAGCAGAATCCCCCAACCCAAGGCAGGTGATTTTGACAAAATCCTTAAGATCCTCCCTGCCCTTGTGGAGGAGACCTGCTAACCGGTCGTTGACTCCCCAGAAATACCGTTCGGGCGTCTGATTATGGTAAATAAGCACCAGCTGGTCGGGGAGAGTTCGGATAAAATCGGAAACGTCCGAGCCGATCGAATAATGATAGATCAGAATATTATCTTTGGATGAAACAGTTTTGTACTGTTCATAGGGATGGGAATTTGTCGTTGGATGAAAATTTTTGGCATAGATCTCTGACGTGAAGCCTGATTCACGGAGAATGTCCCGCAGGAGCAGCGTTTCGTTTCCAATCGCGTCTCCGCTCTTGATATCAGGTAAAATCTGGTGGATCTGCATCAGATGAACCCCCTATAGCTGATACGTGCTGTTCTGGGAAGTACATTCCTATAATTACTCGGTGTTGTCGATACCTTTTCTGTATTTCGATAGTGAAAGAGGAACGTTGTGTTATTCCAGATGTAAAAATATATCTCATTTCTTCCCAATCACGCAATCAGGCTGGGCATTAAACAGGACTGAATTCAGCAAGTCGATATTATAGTTATACAACCCTGTATAACCCTGCATAGAAGAAGGCAAATCCGGCGTTTCCGGAATTTTTTTCAATCGCTCTTCTCCGGGGACCGGCGGAATAAACTTCGTTTCACAATCGCGGAATCCTGCAGCGCTCATGAGGATCTGCAAGGTTTCCGCTCGGACGGGCCAAAGTAGGAGGGGACTGTTGCCCGGAGAATGATGCCTATCTGCTGCCTCTGCTATGATATAGGACTCGGATTTCAGCTTCCGGAAGCACAGGGCAAAAAGCCTGACAAGTGCGCCGGCATCCCGCAGATCAACCCCATCCCCAAGAAAGATCCCATCCAGACTCCCGTCGTCAAGATTCTCCAGGAAGGAAATGGGATCAGACTGTATAACCTCCAAATCCCGCGACCGGCAGTATGCAACAAACTCCGCGTTGGTCTCAATATCTTGTCCTCCGATGTGGTGGTCCCGCAGGGTCTCGAGGAGATCCTCCCTGCCCCATCCAATGCAAAGAACGCGGGAACAGCCCCTGAAGAAGGGAATGATCCCGGCGTATCTCCTGATTGTGTCCTCCTCACAGGACACCGAAGGGTGATCCCGTGACCCACTTCGGGTATCAGGATCTCCTTCCAACCGCGAGATCCTGCAGGCCAGATCTTTTATCTCTTCACCCTGCCGGAAAACACTCTGATCGATCCGAGTATACTGGGGGACAAGCTGGCTGAGGAGCCTGACAGAACTGGCATTAAAGCCGGTCTGCCGGATGATCATCGGATCCACGTACTGGCAGACCTCTCCATGAATTACCTGGCGCCCCTTTACGATCACTTTCCCGATTAAGGGGAAGTGGGATTCAATTACAAACCTGTTGCTGGAGATGTCCCATTGAGAATTGAGATGAGAGAGTTCATCTCCAATGGACGGATTTTCATCGACACCCGTTATGCCGGAAGACGAGGATAAGAATAGAGATTTTGGATCCGGGGGAATATCACCGGCAGCCTGCCGACGCCGGATATTCTCCCGTATTTCTGCCATGATCTCTTCGACATTTATCACCTCATCGCGGATCTCGAAACCGGGATTTTCCATATTCAACTGCCCCTTTTTTCAACCAAAGAACAAAGCATCACTCTATGGGGTTCTGACCGGGCATTTCCGGGTACTACATTATGATGCGTATATGTTATCAGTTTTTATCCTCTCAGAATAATAGCGGTGCTCATTTGAGGATGTTCCAGCAACAAGAAAAGGATACTCCTGAAATTTATCCGGTTATGCACTAGGGGGAATACAGCAGCTATTCGCCATATACCCGCTCATAAACCCCGAGCGTCTCCCGAGCTGTTTTTTCCCATGTAAACTGGCGGGAATGCTCAATTCCTTTACGGGAGAGTTGCGCACACATGCTCTCATCGTTGAGTAAACCTTCCAGGGTATCTTTCAGCTGGTTTGCATTATGAGGATCAAAATAGAGCGCAGCATTCCCACCAACTTCCGGCAGTGATGATGAATTGGATGAAATCACCGGGGTTCCGCAAGCCATAGCCTCTAGCACCGGCAGGCCGAAGCCTTCATACAATGAGGGAAAGACAAAGACACTGGCCGCGGAATACAGTGCAGGCAGGTCCCGCTCATCAACATAACCGAGACGGTGTATAGTCTCGGTCTTCCCAGACGAAAGCATGGTATCAAGAGTGTCTGATGTATGCAGCCAGCCAGTCCCCCCAACTATAACAAGCGGGTACTTTTTCTTCAGGATATCTGGAAGATGGAGGTACGCCCTGACAAGAATTTCAATGTTTTTTCGCGGTTCACATGTACCGACAATAAGGACATAATCCCGGGAAAGATGATACTTACTGAGCACCCGGTCCTGGTCCATTCTCTTCGCAGGAGTGAAAATATCGTTTGCTGCAAGATGGATTACCGTAATCTGCGCAGGATCTGCATTAAAATACTTTACTAATTCACTTTTACTAAAATATGAATCCGTAATGATATACTTTGCAAAAGTAATCGCATCTCTTGTTGCTTTCAGACTGTTTCTTCGGGTGATCTCTGTTTGGCATTCCGGCACCGCGGCACAACTTGCATCGTGAAGAGTAACAATAAGTTTCCCAGGATGATCTCTTGGCGCCCGGAATATCGGAGAATGGAGAATGTCTATATCTCCAAGAAGCCATTTTCTCGGGACCGGAGAAAACCACAGCCCGGTAACAATCTGTTTGGGCACATTTTCAAAACGTACATGAAAATTCTCTTGACAGGGAAGAACATTTTTCCCGAATTTCGGGGGATATGAACCATAAAATGAAGTATACAGAGTGTACTGATTGGATTTATCGATTTTTGCGAGATTTTTGACAAGATTCAGAGTATAGTATCCAACTCCTGTCATTGTACCGGAAGCTGAACTGAAATCGATCCCAATTCTCATGATTCACCGGATACCGCTTGCTTTTTTCCCTCATTTGTTCCTGTATACCTTTTCATAGACCCCAAGCGTCTCCCGTGCAGCTTTTTCCCAGGAGAACAAGCGGGCACGCTCAATCCCTTTCCGGGAGAGCTGCGCCCGCAGGTTCTCATCGCCAAGTAAACTTTCAAGGGTCTCTTTTAGCTGGTTTGTATCATGCG
>Ga0181520_10008031_pt1 | contig 15197 bp, 16 predicted proteins | sample PEATcosm2014_Bin_29_FD_132451 | JGI IMG/M metagenome (GOLD analysis project Ga0181520, IMG submission 132451) | Peatland microbial communities from MTU Mesocosm Facility, Houghton, MI, USA - PEATcosm2014_Bin02_30_metaG | ecosystem: Environmental > Terrestrial > Soil > Wetlands > Peat | place...
AAATAGGCGCGCCCGTAGCCGCCGGTGGCGAGGATGGTCGTCTGGCCGCGGAAGCGGTGGATCGTGCCGTCATCGAGCTTGAGGCAAACTACGCCGCGCACGCGGCCTTGCTGGTCGCGCATCAGGTCGATGGCGAAATACTCGACGAAGAAAGAGCACTTCGCCCTGAGCGCCTGGCCGTAGAGCGTGTGCAGCATCGCGTGGCCGGTGCGGTCGGCGGCGGCGCAGGTGCGCTGGGCGACGCCCTTGCCGAATTCGGTGGTCATGCCGCCGAACGGGCGCTGGTAGATCTTGCCCTCCTCGGTGCGCGAGAAGGGCACGCCCCAGTGCTCCAGCTCATAGACGGCGGCGGGGGCGTTGCGGCACAGGTACTCGATCGCGTCCTGGTCGCCGAGCCAGTCGGAGCCCTTGACGGTGTCGTACATGTGCCAGCGCCAGTCGTCCGGCCCCATGTTGCCGAGGGCGGCGGAAATGCCGCCCTGCGCCGCCACCGTGTGCGAGCGGGTGGGGAACACCTTGGAGATGCAGGCGACGGCGAGGCCCGCCTCAGCGCAGCCGACGCTCGCGCGCAGGCCCGCTCCCCCGGCGCCGACCACCACCACGTCGAACGTGTGGTCCTCGATCGGATAGGTCTGGCGCCCGACCGCGGGGGCGCTCGCGCCGTTGGAGCCGCTCATCGCCATTCGCGTCAAACCCTCTCTTCCCGATCTCAGACGAAGCCGATGCGCAGCGTCGCGTAGGCGCAGACCAAGCCGACCGCGGCGGCGAAGACGATGTTGGCGACGAGCGCCCATTCGCGCGCCGGCCCGTCGACGTAGTCGAGGATGATCGAGCGCATTCCGATGTGCATGTGATAGGAGGCGACCAGCGCGAAGGCGAGCAGGATCAGCGCCGGCAGCGGGTGGCCGAGCTCGGCGCGCACGCCGTTGTAGTCCTTGCGCAACAGGTCGAGCATCAGCCAGACGAAGGCGATCGCCAGCGGGATCAGCGCCGTGGCGGTCACCTTGATCGCCCAGTTGTCTCCGGTTCCGAGCTTCGCCGCGCCGAGAAAGCGCGCGCCGCCGAGCGGCGTTCGCAGGCTCTTGTCGACTTTCGCCATCGCTTCCAGCGCTCCCCTATCGAACGATGTAGCCGATCGTCCAGACGATCAGCGTGAGGACGAAGCCGCCGACCAGCGTCGCCAGCGCCAGCCGGTCGCGCCACGGCTCGTCGAGGCCGACGCCGGCGTCCCAGACGAAATGGCGCAGGCCGCCGAGCAGGTGATGAAACAGCGCCCAAGTGAAGCCGAACAGTATGAACCGGCCGACGATCGAGTGGATGAAGCTGGCGAACACCGCGAAGGCCGACGCGTCGGACGAGGTCGCCAGCAGGAACCAGGCGAGCAGCAGCCCGCCGAGGTAAAGTCCCACGCCGGTGATGCGATGAGCGATCGACATCGCCATGGTCAGCGCAAAACGATAAACGCCGAGATGGGGCGAGAGCGGGCGGCCGGCCGGAGAGGCGGATTTCGTTTCGGTCGCGGCCATTGTCGCTCGCCCTGCTGTCGTTCGCGCAGCGTGTTTTAGCGTCGTCGTCGTCCCGCGGCAACGCGCGCTGTCTTCTCCCTTGGTTCAATCGCGCGCGTTCAGAGGCCCAGGCGCCGGCTGACTTCGGCGAAAGTCGGCGGGTCGGAGCCGCGGCGCGTGCAGGTCAGCGCCGCCGCCGCGGCGGCGAAGGCGAGCCAGGCTTCGAGCCGCTCGAAACGCGGCGCGGCGCCGCCCGCGCCGAGCGCGCCGTCGCGGTCCATCGCCGCAAGCAGCGCCGACATGAAGCTGTCGCCTGCGCCGACCGTGTCGACCACCTCGACCTTCGGCGCCGGAACCGCCGCGCGTCGCCCGCCGAGGATCGCCAGCGCGCCCTCGGCGCCGAGCGTCGCGACGCAGAAGAGCGGGCCTTTCAGCGCCCAGTCGGCGAGCGCGTCCTCGATCGGCCGGCCGGGATAGAGCCACTCGATGTCCTCTTCGCTCGCCTTGACCACGCTCGCCAGCGCCACCTGCCGTTCGACCAGCTTGACGATGCTCGCTCGGTCGGGCGTCACCAGCGGGCGGACGTTGGGGTCGAAGCTGGTCGTCAGGCGCGCGCGCGCTTGGGCGAGCGCCGCGACGACGCGCTCGCCATGGCGCGGGTCGAGCGCCGAGATCGAGCCGACGTGCAGATGCCGCGCGCCCTTCGGCCAAGCGGCGGGAAACGGCCAAGGGCCGTCGAAGGAGGTGGCGTCGAGATAGAACGAATAGCGCGATCCCGTCTGCGCCGTGCCGCGCATGACGAAGGCGAGCGTGGTCGGTCGCGGGTCGCGCGTCGCCAGCGAAAGGTCGACGCCGTCGGCGGCCAGCGCTTGGGCGAGCGCGTCGCCGTTGGCGTCGGCGGACAACCGCGAGACGAACGCGGTCGGCGCGCCGAGGCGCGCAAGCCCGATCGCGACGTTGTAGGGCGAGCCGCCGCGCACCGCGTCGTAGCGGCCCTCCTGAACGGAATCGGGAATGAGGTCGATCAACGCTTCGCCGGAAATGAGGATCATGGCGCTTTCGTCTTCCCCCCTTGGGTTGGCGGCGCTCTTTAGGCCGCCTTGACGGCGGTGTAAAACGCCGCCGCGTCGAATCAAGCCCCCGCCGCGCCAAGCCGCGCTTAAGCGCTCCGGCGAGCCGTCGGTCGACGTCGTCGCCTCGCGTGAGCGCGAGCTCGTCATCGGCGCTATATACGCGGCCGGCAAATCATTGACGGCCGCGCGCGCGCTCTTTAGCCTCTGACATGCCAGCGCGAGCGAGGCGCGCCGCCGGCGCCGCCGACGGCCGGCGCGGGAGTCGATAGGTTCGATGCGCGAGCGCGTCAACAACAAGGCCGAGCATGTCTATCGCGAGCTGAAGGAGGCGATCCTGGCCGGCGCGCTGGAGCCGGGCGCGCCGATTGACAAGCCGGCCTTGTGCCGACGGCTCAGCGTCTCGCGCTTCCCCGTCTCGGCGGCGGTGAGCCGGCTCGCCTTCGAGAAGCTGGTGGTGGTCGAGCCGCAGCACGGCTCGTTCGTCTCGCGCATTTCGGTCGAGGACGTGCGCGAGCGGCTGTTCATCCGCGGCGCGCTCGAATGCGAGATCGCCGCCGAGGCGGCGCGTCGCCTCGGCGGCGAGGGCCGCGCGGCGCTCGCGGCGAGCCTCGCCCGCCAGCGCGAGGCGGTGGAGGCGGGCGACCGCCAGGCCTTCTACGCGCGCGACGTCGAGTTTCACCAGGCGCTGACCGCGCATCTCGACCTGCGCCGCAGCGGCGAGATCCTCGACGGCCTGCGCGCGCATCTCGAACGGGCGCGCCGGCTGTTGATGGCGCCTGAGGGGCGCATCCGCGCCTCGTTCGCCGAGCACGCCGCGATCGTCGAAACGATCGAAGCGGGCGACGCCGAGGGGGCGCGCGCGGCGATGGATCGTCACCTGGCGGTCACCAGCGCGAACTTCGAAGCGTTCGCGCGCGAACGGCCGGGGCTGTTTTCGCCATGAGGAAGCCATTGGGAGGATCGCGGCGATGAACGCGCCCCGCGCCCTGCGCCTGAACCCGGAAGACAACGTGATGGTCGCCGTCGACGAGATTCGCCCCGGCGAAACGCCGGCCGGCTGCGCGATCGCGATCGAGCGCGTGCCCCGCGGCCACAAGATCGCCGCCGCGGCGATCGAGGCGGGCGCGCCGGTGCGCAAGTTCGGCCAGATCATCGGCTTCGCTTCGCAGCCGATCGCCGCCGGCCAATGGGTGCACGACCACAATTGCGCCGTGCGCGACTTCGCCCGCGACTACCAGTTCTGCGAGGGCGCGCGGCCGCTCGCGCCGCTGCCGGCGGAAGAGCGCGCGACCTTCCAAGGATTCCGGCGCGCCGACGGCAAGGCGGGCGCGCGCAACTACTTAGGGTTCCTCACCTCGGTCAATTGCTCGGCGACGGTGGCGCGCCTGATCGCGCGCGAGGTCGAGCGCTCCAGCTTGCTCGAAGACTACCCCAACGTCGACGGAATCATTTCGCTCGTCCACGGAACCGGCTGCGGCATGGCGCCGAAGAGCGAGGGCTTCGACATTCTCGCCCGCACGCAGTGGGGCTACGCCGCCAACCCCAACATGGGCGGCGTGCTGATGGTCGGGCTCGGCTGCGAGGTGTTCCAGATCGGCCGGATGAAGGAGGAGCGCGGCCTTAAGGAGGGCGAGCGGTTCCAGACCCTGACCATCCAGGCGACCGGCGGCACCCGCAAGGCGATCGAGGCGGGAATCGAGCGGATCAAGGCGATGCTGCCGATCATCGACCGCGCTCGGCGCGAGACCATGCCGGCGAGCGCGCTGACGCTCGGGCTGCAATGCGGCGCCTCCGACGGCTATTCGGGCGTCACCGCCAACCCGGCGCTCGGCGCCGCGGTCGACCTCCTCATCCGCCACGGCGGCGCGGCGATCCTCTCCGAGACCTCGGAAATCTACGGCGCCGAGCACCTGCTGACGCGCCGCGCGGCGACGCCGGAGATCGGCCGCAAGCTGGTCGCGCTGATCCATTGGTGGGAGGAGTACGCCGCCCGCCACGGCGTCGAGCTCAACAACAACCCCTCGCCCGGCAACAAGGCGGGCGGCCTGACCACCATCCTCGAGAAGTCGCTCGGCGCCGCCGCCAAGGGCGGAACCGCGCCGCTCAACGGCGTCTACCGCTACGCCGAGACGGTGACCGAGAGGGGTCTGGCGTTCATGGACACGCCCGGCTATGACCCCGTCTCGGCGACCGGCCAGGTGGCGGGCGGCGCCAACGTCATCGCCTTCACCACCGGGCGCGGCTCGGCCTACGGCTGCAAGCCGACGCCGTCTATCAAGCTCGCCACCAACAGCGAGGTCTATCGCCGCATGATCGAGGACATGGACGTGAACTGCGGCGACGTGCTCGACGGCGTGTCGATCGAGGACAAGGGGCGGGAGATCTTCGCCAAGATCCTCGCCGTCGCCTCGGGCGAGAAGACGAAGTCGGAGGCTCTGGGCTACGGCGACGCCGAATTCGTCCCCTGGCAGATCGGCGCGGTGCTGTGACCTCGCCAGCCGTGAACGCGGCGCTGTTCTTCGACCTCGACGGCACGCTGATCGACAGCGACGGCGACCATTTCCGCGCCTTCCAGCGCGTCTTCGCCCCGCTCGGAATCAAGCTCGCCCGCGCCGACTACGACGCGCGCATTCTCGGCTCCGACAACGCGGCGATCGGTCGCGCGTTCCTTTCCCATCTCGACCCGGCCGAGCGGGAGGCGACGCTGGACGCGAAGGAGGCGAGCTATCGCGACCATCTCGGTCCGAGCGAGCCGATCGCCGGAATCGCCGCGATTCTCGACTTCGCCGAGGCGAACGGCCTTGGCCTCGGCGTCGTCACCAACGCGCCGCGCGCCAACGTCGAGAGCGCGCTCGCCGCGCTCGGCCTCGCCGCGCGGCTGACGCAATGGGTGGTCGGCGGCGACGTGGCGCGGCCGAAGCCCGATCCGGCGGCCTATCGCCTCGCGCTCGAACGGCTCGGCGCCGAGCCCGGGCGTTCGCTCGCCTTCGAGGATTCGCGTTCCGGCGTCGCCGCGGCGAGGGACGCCGGGCTTACGGTCGTCGGCTTGACGACCACGCTCGACGCGGCGACCCTCCTCGAAACGGGCGCGACGCTCGTCGTCGCCGACTTCACCGATCGGCGCATCGTCCCGCTGATCGAGCGCCGCGTCGCCCTGCCGAGGAGGCGCGCATGAGGCTGGCGCAGATCGTCGATGAAAAAGGCAAGCGCGCGCTCATCGTCACCGCGCGCGGTGAAAGCCGCCTGGTCAAGGGCGCGCGCACGATGCTCGCGCTGGCGGCGGCTGCGCTCGCCGAAGGCGCGCCGCTGCGCAAGCTCATCGCCGACCGCGGCGTCGGCAAGCCGGTCGACCTCGCCGCGGCGCTGAAGGAAAAGCGCATACTGCCGCCGATCGACCACGACGACCCCGCCCATGTCGTCGTCAGCGGCGCGCGCCTCGACGCGGCGGAGGCGGGCGAGCCGCCGCATTGGTTCTACAAGGGCGACGGCGCGACGCTCGCTGCGCCGGGCGGCGACCTCGCGAGCCCGAGCTTCGCGCTCGGCGGGGGAGGGGAGGCCGAGCCGGTCGGCGTCTACCTGATCGACGACCGCGGCCAGCCGGTCCGCCTCGGCTTCGCGCTCGGCGACGAATTCTCCGACGCGGCGATGGCGCGCGGCGGCCGTCTCGGGCTCGCGGAGTCGAAGCTCGGGCCGTCGAGCTTCGGCCCCGAGCTGCTGATCGGCGACCTGCCGGCCGAAATCCATGGCTTCGTGCGCGTGCGCCGCGGCAAGGAGATCGTATGGGAAGCGCCGTTCGCCTGGGGCGAGCAGAGCGCGCGCGCCGTCGCCGAGCTGGAGGCGCATCATTTCCGATTCGCCCAGTTCCGCCGCCCCGGCGACGTCCACGTCCATTTCCTCGGCGCGGCGACGCTGGCGTTCGCCGAGAGCGCGCCCGCCGAGAAGGGCGACATGTTCGAGATCGAGTCCGAGCCCTTCGGCCTGCCGCTGAGGAACCGGCTGTGGCCGGGCAAGGCGGAGAAGGTCCGGGTCCGCGCCTTGTAGGCGCGCTTCGCCGATCGCGCCTCCCATCCCCAGCCCACAAGCGTTTGTGAACGCGGGGACTCGCCGCGTCCGGCGCGGGGGCGCTATAGCAGGCGCGTCCAAGGGAGGCGGACCCTGAACCCCATCGTGCATCCCGACGGCCTGCCGACGCCGCAGCGCTATTGGTCGATGCTGGCGATCGCGCTCGGCATCGCCATGTCGGTGCTCGACGCGGCGGTCGCCAACGTCGCGCTGCCGACCATCGCCGCCGACCTCCACGCCTCGCCCGCCGAATCGGTGTGGGTGGTCAACGCCTACCAGCTTGCGGTGGTGATGGCGCTGCTGCCGTGCGCTTCGCTCGGCGAGCGGATCGGCTATCGCGGGGTCTATCTCGTCGGCCTCGCCCTCTTCACCTTAAGCTCGCTCTCCTGCGCGCTGTCGACCACCATGCCGGCGCTGGTCGTCTCGCGCATGGCGCAGGGCTTCGGCGCGGCGGGGATGATGGCGGTCAACGGCGCGCTGGTGCGCTTCACCTATCCGCGCGCTTCCCTCGGCCACGGCCTCGGCCTCAACGCCTTCGTCGTCTCGGTCGCTTCGGCGGTCGGCCCGACCATCGCCTCGGCGATCCTGGCGGTGGGGCCGTGGCAATGGCTGTTCGCCGTCAACGCGCCGATCGGGCTGGTCAATCTCGTCGTCGGCGCGCGCGCGTTGCCTTACGCCGATCGCTCCGGCGGTCCGTTCGATTGGACCAGCGCGGCGTTGAACGCGCTGGCGTTCGGCCTGTTCTTCGTCGGCCTCGACAACTTGACGCACGGCGAGGGCGGGGCGGCGACCGCCGCCGCCGAGGTGGCGCTGGCGTTCGCGGCGGGCTACGCGCTGGTTCGGCGCGAGGCGGGAGCGCCCGCGCCGCTGATCCCGGTCGACCTGATGAAGATCTCGATCTTCTCGCTGTCGGTGGCGACCTCGATCGGCTCCTTCGCCGCGCAGGCGATCGCCTTCGTCGTCTTGCCGTTCTACTTCGAGCTCGGCCTCGGCCACGACCAGGTGACGACCGGCCTGTTGATGACGCCCTGGCCGATGGCGGTCGCCGTCGCCGCGCCGCTCGCCGGGCGGCTGTCCGATCGCGTGCCGGCGGCGATCCTCGGCTTCGCTGGGCTCGCGGCGCTGGCGGCCGGCCTGACGCTGATGGCGACGCTGCCGGCGAACCCGTCGATATGGGACATCGTCTGGCGGATGGCGCTGTGCGGGGCCGGCTTCGGCTTCTTCCAGACGCCCAACAACCGCACGCTGCTATCGTCGGCGCCGCGCAAGCGCGCCGGCGCGGCGGGCGGGATGCTCGCCGTCGCACGGCTCGCCGGCATGTCGACCGGCGCGACCTTGGCGGCGCTGTTCTTCCGCGTCGCGCCGCAGGGCGCCGAGACCCTCGGCCTGACGGTCGGCGCCGCCTTCGCCGTCGCCGCCGCTTTCGCCAGCATTTCGCGGCTGGCGAAGGCTTAGAGCGGCGCGCGCCGGACCCGACGACGATCGCCGGGATAGCCATTTGCAAAGCGCTCGAAACGGTGATTCTTTGTTGCATTCCGGGGATTTGAGTCGCCGATGTCGCGCCGTCGCTTCAGCCAAGCTTCTCTCGGCGACGCTTTCCTCAAAGCGTTTTCTCGAGCCGGCGCGTTCTCGGAGGAAATCGCCAAGAGGTTCGAGCGGGCTTGCGTTCGATGTCTCGACGCGCCCGCTGCATTCTTCTTTGCGCGGCGCGCCGGCCTATCCGCCGCCGACCCTGTTCAAGATCGGGCTATGGCGACAGGGGCGCGCGCTTGGCGGCCCGGGCGTGGAGGATGCGACCCGCGATCGGCTGTCGTTTCGGCGCTTTTTGCGGCGTTCCGCTCGACGACGAGGGGTCGAACCAGCCAGCCGGTCGATCAAAGGCGCGCAAGGCGCGCGCCAAAGAGACGCGGCGGATCGGTTTCGCGCTTGCTGCGCGTCACGAGAAAGCGGACCTCAGTATTAACCGTGTTACCCGTAATCTGAAAGGGTTCTCTAGAAATGAACATCGCTCTACTCGTCAGAGGTTACAATATGCTCGAAAAGGATCGATTCGGCTTCCCATTGGATAGCCGCATCTGCATCGAGCGCTTCATTCAATTCCTTTTGCAACCCCTGCAAGCGGAGCATCAAGTCAAGGTCTTTTTCGTCACTTACGACAGCCCCGCCCTCCAAGCTTGGGTCGACGCGGTTAAACCCGAGCTGGTGACGTTGCTCGACGTCAACAACAGTAGTCAAATTTCGACCTTCACGCGCGGCCTGCAGGAGGTTTACGCCCATTCCCAGGACCTCGATTGTATCATCACGGTTCGATTCGATCTTTTGTATCTAAAGCCTTTCAGCGAGTGGGGCGTCAAATTGCGCCGTAACCAAATCGTATTTCCGTGGCGCGAATATAAATATTACTGGCGAGATCATAAAAGGGTAGGCGATGCAATTCATATCATTGGCATAGAGGCGCTTCCGGCATTCTTCAATGCACTGCAGAGCCTTGGAATACTTAGGTCCAGCATGCACCTAATGTATTACATCGTAACCCTTCTATACCCAGAACTCTCGTTCATCGAGGACGGTTTCTGGGATAGCAATACGCTATTCAACAATCCAGAAGCCTTCAATCCGATCTACCAGATTTGCAACCGCCCCCACCTGGACATCGCCCCGTCGAACCTGAATCACATCATTCCAGAAATTCAGGGACTTTAGCGTCCGGTCCGGTAAGAGCGCTGGCGTGAGCAGCCGGTCGTGATTATGGGATGGCCCGCTCCTCTCGCGGCGATCTGGTCAGGATCGCGGTCGGTTTGGAGAGCGGAGCGGAACGATGGATTCGGGGCGAACGAGTCTATCGGTTCGCCGAAGCGCGCCCGTAATCGTCTTGCACGCGAACGACATCGTCCAAGTCAGGGGTCGAGACTTCAATCAGCCGCGTGTCTTCCAAGGCGGTCACGCGATGATGGGTTCCGGGCGGCACCGAGTAGGACTCGCCGGCGGCGTAGTCCTTCTGCTCGTACGCGCCGACGCCCGGGCCCCACTCCAGGGTCAAGCGCCCCGAAAGCAATAGAATCGTTTCCAGCTTCTTGGTGTGATACTGGAGGCTGGAGCGGGTTCCCGCCTTGATGAAAATATCTTTCAGCGCATAGCGCTCGTTGGCGACGATGAGGAGCTCGTAGCCCCAAGGCTTCTCGGTCTTGTTGGTCATGACGGCATCGCGTTCTCGGCGATCAGTTCGCCGCTGGAAGAAAGCCGACCCTGGTCGGCCAGCGCCTCGGCCAACCGCATCCGCCCCAGGAGGTAGAGATAGCGTCCCATGCGCAGGTCGTACAATGGGGCCATGTTGAGGAAGGTCACCCCGTTGAGCAGGTCGATCCGGAAGCGACTATAGCCGTGCCGCGCCGCGAACGACCAGAATGCGGCCTGCGCCTGTTCGAGAGAAGGCTCGATGCGATGGCGAAGGTCGAAGGCGTCCGCGCTTCGCGTCTCGACATGGTAATCGCCGCTTTCCATGACCTCTACCGACAGATCCAGAGTGTGGAAGAATTTGGCGAGATCGTAGTAGCGGTCGCCGACCTCGGCGAGGCCGGCGAAATCGTCGCGCCAGTCGATGAGAGTGAAGGAATCGCCGCTCACCAGCACGTTGTCGGCGTGCAGGTCGCCGTGAAAGGTTGAGGCCAGCGCGCCTTTCACCAGCTCGTTCTGGGCAAACGCGATCATCGCTCCCGCCGGAGGACACGCGCGACGGTTCAGCGCCAGCGTTTTCGTTTCCCAGTCGACCTGGCGCCTGGTCAGGAAAGCGTCGAGACGCGCCAGAGTCTTGTCCACATAAAAGCGCCGGCAGGCGGCGGCGAAAGCCGGGGGATCGATCGGCGCCGGCTTCCAGAAGCGCGCCTGCAGCCAGTCGAGGCAACGGCGGCAAAGCGCCGCGTCGAGATCCTTGGAGAGCATCGCCCCGTGAACAAAGCGATAGGCGCAGCAATATCCTTGCGCGCCGAGAACGTCGACGAAGGTTCCGGCGTTGGCGCGCCCGCGCGCCAGGCGGCGCTGCGCGGCGGTCGGGTCGAAGAACAGTTTCACCACCCGATCGCCGAGTCGGTAAGTGACGTCGGTGGTCTTGCCCTCGAAGGTGTAATTCTTCTCGTAGCGTTTCAGAGCGTTGGCGTAGTCGCCATCCGTGCCGGTGTCCATCCAGGACATGACGACCGGCTTCAATCCCGCCGGGATAAGCGCCTCCAGGCCCGGCGCGACCTGCACCTCTCCCCGAGCGCCCACGGTCCCCAGCGCGGCCCAAAAGCGCTCGGCGTCGCTGACTCCGGCGATGCCGACAAACGCCAGCGGCGCGCCCTCAGGCGACTTATCGTGGAGGCGGACGACCCGTCCCTGATCGTCGCATTCGACCGTGCACCAACGCTCCGGGTTTTCCGCCTTTTGAACGCCAATCCAGTTGGCGTCCGGCGGCGGGATGTCCCCGTCGATCAGCGTGTCGCAACTGGTGAAGACGAAAGCCCCGGGAAGCTGATCGCGGCAACAACGCAGCGACGTCCCGGGACCGGAGCCGGGGCCGTCGACGTTTTCCACGGTGACGAAGGTCACGTCCGCGTCCGGATGCGCCATGGCCAGATAGTCGCGGATCTGCTCGGCGCGGTGGCCGAGCGCGATCACGAACCTCGTGTTGTCGGGAAAGGCCTGCATGATGCGCGACAGGACGGCGCGGTTGCCCAAGGGGAGCAGCGCCTTGTGCAGCTGGCCATTGAAGGCGGTGACCCGCGTCCCCATTCCGGCCGCCAGGATGCAGACGTCATAGGCCATAAGCGTCAGCCCGCCCGCTTTATCGCCAGCAGCGTTATCCGCTTGGGCGGCAGGGCGGGCAGACCGGACAGGACCTCGAAATCCGACCGCCACTCTTCCAGCGCCGGCTTCGGCGTGCCGATGACGCAGTGCAAATCAAAGCCAATTTCGTCGAACAGACGACGGTATTCGTCTTCGGTCATATATTGGTGAATTTCGAGCTGCTCGACACGCCAGCGGTGTTCCTGCCCAGTTTTGATCTTGTTGTACTGGGTCAGCAGAATGCAGAAGTCCTGCGCCTTTATGACCAACAGGTCCTCGGCCGGTCGTTCGACCGCCATTCGGCGCGAGGGGTATTCGGCGAGGAAGCGATCGACGGCGGCGCGCGCCTCGGGGTTCAGCAAACGCACCGCGACCGGACCGGTTTCAGCCGTCAGGACGTCGTCGGTAATGGCGATTCCGCCGCCCGGGCGGACAATGCGAGCCACCGAGGTCAGCGCGGCGCGAACGGCTTGGTCGCCCCGCTCATGGTTGATTTCCCCTGGAACGTCTCGCGATTCCCGACCGCAGAACGAATAGACTTCGTGAATCATGTCGAGCAGAAAGACCAGATCGAAGCGGTCGTCCCAGCGATCAATCTGGAAAATATCGCCGACGCGCCATTCGACATTGCGCCCCGCCTGCTCGACCCTCATGCGCTCGACGATGGCGGCGTCGTAGTCGGAGCATACGAGCTTCGACGCCTTGAGCCGATCGCGATGCTTGAAGGCGATGTCGCTGGTGCCGCAGCCGATATCCAGAATCGCCTCGACGCGACCGGGCAGATAGGTCCTTATCAGGCGATCGAGGACCGCTTCCTTGTATTGGCTCGTATTTCCGCCGACCAGATCTTCCCAATACGCGTCCTGTTTACGGGCTTTGTGGTCCTCAGTCAGCAAGGCTCGGCCTCCATGGTTTCCAGCGTCGCCATGATCCGGCCGGTGACCGACGGCAGGCGGAACCGCTGATATTCAGGGTACAGATGGAAGAAGCGATCGTAAAACATGGATGCATATGAATTCATATGCATCCGCGTCGTGAACCCGTATTTGCGACGCATCCACTGTTGCCCTTCCTCGAACACCCGGCGCTGGTTGATCGAAAAGGAATCCGTCTGCATCAGGTCCGCCTTATAGCGCAGAATATCGGTATTCTCGCGCATCAAGATCTTGCTGGTTACGGCGGTGGCGAATTCGTTGATATAGCCCTTGATGATCAACTCAAGATCGACGCCATAGCCGCGAAAATTGGTCCCATCATAAAGAAAGTTCATCGGCCCCGGATTTTCTCGCTCCATCACGATTTCGATGAAAGAGCGGCGCACGATCCAGGCGACGTGATTGACGTGCCAGACATAGGCGGTGCCCGCTTCGCCGATGAGGGAGCGCTCCTGCCAGTTCTCGGCGCAAGGCGATAAAATCCCCACCCGTGGATGACTATCCATTTCATCCATCAGCGGCGGAACCGGATTCTCAAGAAAGACGGCGTCGTTGCAGACCAGGAAAAAGTAGTCGTAGTTAAAGAACTTTCCAGATTTGTATAACTCGACGAGGCCGTAGTTGAATCCGCGCGGATAACGCAGGCCGTCGCGGGTGGCTTCCTCCCAATTCGCCCAGAAACTGTAATAGCGCGAGAGCCGCCCGCGATCGGAGCCGCTTTCAATGACGTAGATGTCATTCTCGCCATTGTTGCATTGCTGCAAGAACTCCACCAGCGTATCCGTCGACTCCGGCATGTTCCGGTTGAGAATGAGCGTCGCGACTCTGGGTTTCATGCTCGGTCCACCAGACGGAATCCAAAGACATAGCGGGCGATTGACGCTTCGACCCAGCGACGCAAGATGTCGTCGAGAACGATGCCGGAGCCGTTGAGCTGCTTCTGAATCTCGACTTTCAAGGCGAGAAAGGCTGGGGTTGAGAAAGTGTAATGGCCGGCGATCACCGCCTTCTGACGGTCGCTCGCTGCGGTCGCCGGCAGCATCCACTTTTCCCACTTGCGCGTGTTGTAGGCGATCTCGAGGAACCGATCGCGCAGGGCGTTCAAACGGCGCGATTCCAGCACATGCAACAGCGCGCGGGTTTCGGTCACGCCGAACTCGGGGGCGACGTTGGCGGCGTGGATCCCAAACCAGGAATGCCAGTGAATGACTTCGTCCGAAATGTAGTCGGTGTTGTGCTGTTTAAGATGCAGACCGAAGTGTTTCAGCAGCGCCAGCACGCCGGGAAGGTGAACGGGCGTCGGCACTTCCTCGGCAATGCGGTAGGGAGAGTTCATCGACCCTACGTTGATGGTCTCCATCACCTTCGTGCCCGTCTGGGCGACCATGAAGAACGGCAGGGGCAGGCTTTGCGCCTTGCAGAACCGGGTCACTCGCATGAGCAGCGTCGAGAGATCTTCCAGAGCCATGGACACGGTGTCCTGTTCTTCCGTGCCGAGCTCGAACACGATGTCGCGTCCTAGCCGACGCGCTGTCTTCCAACAGAATTCGTAGAGAGTGAAAAGCCGCTCCAGCACCGCCTCCAGAGGCGGCGAGCGACCATCCGGGCCGACGCTGGGATCGATGTGGATGATGGAGAAGCCGGCGGCGATATCTTCCTCGAAGGAAGCGCAGGCCGAATCCATCGCCGCGGCGACGTCATAGCCGCCTTTGATCTCTTCGGTGTTCTGCCACGGCCCGCCATGGTCGCGCGAGATCAGGATATGGTTCCCGGCGTCGCGCTGACGAACATAATCGGCGAAGCGGGCGGCGTTCCAACCGTTGACGTAGCCGCTTCCCAGGCGGTCGGCGTCGACCTGCCGGCGACTGGCGACCAGCATCAGATCGATGTTGTGCCGGTTGGCGAGGCCCACGGCGGCGTCGACGCAATTGAGGCTCATCGGCCCAATCCCCAACAAGGTGCAGGGGCGACGCGCGAGCTGCGCTGCGAGGCGCTTTCGAACTACGCTGTCCATTTGCCAGAGACCTCGTAACCGGAGACGTCCAAGGCCAGCGTGTCGAACCCGCCGAAGAATCGAGCCAGGAGATGCACGCAGGCCTCGGCCACGGCGCGGTTGCCGCCTGGACGCCGAGTCACATAGTGCGCATATTTGAGCGCCGCCGGGTCGGCGTCCGCCGGCGCGACGCCGTAGGCGACTCTGCGGAACACGAACGCGTCGAAGATGCCGTCGCCCATGTAGACGACCCGGTCCAGCGGATAACGCTCGGCGATCCAGGTGATTCGATCATGGGTGCTGACCAGGTCCAGCGGAAACTTCATGTCGATTTCAATGCGACGCCGGGAGATCTCGAAACCCCGGCCGTCGCCAGAGACGAAGCGGATCTCCATGCGCTTTTTCAGCAGACTCAGGCCGTCGTGATCGTCGGGACCGAAGCGCTTCATAAACTTGCCTTCGGCAGTGTAATACTGGGCCCCGTCGGTCATCACCCCGTCGACGTCGAGGATGAAAACCTGAGGCTCTTTGGAGGCGTTCGTCGGCGTCAAGGGTCGCTTGCCTTCAATTCGCGTTGACGTAAGCGCGGATGGCGGCGATGCGGCCCTCCCGCCATTCAATCACATCGACGCCTTCGAGCGCCGCCGAACCGATCGTGAGACGGAACTCAAGAATTGTGGTCGCGCCGTCGACCCAAACGTTTCGCACGTCGCACACAAAGTGATTTTCGAGAGCGAAGACCCGCTGCATGAACGCCAGGATGGCCGTTTTTCCCGCAATCGTCTTTTCGGCGGGGTCAGACAAAACG
>Ga0181520_10008032_pt1 | contig 15194 bp, 16 predicted proteins | sample PEATcosm2014_Bin_29_FD_132451 | JGI IMG/M metagenome (GOLD analysis project Ga0181520, IMG submission 132451) | Peatland microbial communities from MTU Mesocosm Facility, Houghton, MI, USA - PEATcosm2014_Bin02_30_metaG | ecosystem: Environmental > Terrestrial > Soil > Wetlands > Peat | place...
ATGGGTGAAAAATGCCTGCGGTTGGCTGCTGGAGATCGTCAAACGAAACCATGATGTGAAAGGCTTTCAACTCCTGCCGCGACGTTGGGTAGTGGAACGAACCTTCGGTTGGTTTGGGCGTTAGGCGTTGCAAGGCAGCTAGGCCGGAAACCAGGTATTGAGATGGTTCCGTTCGAGTATCGAAAGGAACCGGCTTGTTAACTCCGAGGGGGTTGTTAACCAGAGATTTGGAGATTAGGCGCGCGATTTTGCCGTCCGACGGCACCCCTGGCCATCTTCCGACCCTGATCGATCTCTCTCGAAACAACGAGACAGCCGGGGGGATCGGGCGGAAACTGGCGATTTCAACCCCCGGCCGGGTGGCTGATTTCTGCGTTTGAAACGCCCGGCGCCTCGCATTACCATCTCCAGTGGTGGACTGTCCGCCCAAACGCGGCTGCGACCAGTTCGGCAACCCGTCGGCCCGCTCGGCTCGGGCCGCCATTGGATCTTTGACAACCCGATCGGGTGTTACCACCCAGGTGAGCAATGTCGCGTGGCGCACGCCCTCTATCGCCGGTCTCGCGTTGGTCGACCGGGCGCCATTCTCCATCTGCGCCGCTGCACAGCAACACATTCCACAGGCGCGGTTGCCCATTTTCTCCAATCCGCCCCCGTTCCTAGCACTCCGGGAAATTGGAAATCCGCGACTCTACTGACCAACTGCTCGGCCGAACTCCCAACTGCCGATCGATCGAACCGCGTTTGGCCTAGCCTATTTATCTTACCAATGGAAGAGGCCCCGTGAGATTGATGCGCCGTTGCGTGAGATTCTCCATCTGCCAGCCGCCGGCCGCTAGTCACGTGCGGTGCGTTTCACGCACCCTACGGACTGAACCCTGGCCTCTGCCCCTCTCCAAACGGCCGGCTGTGCCCTTCGATACCGCCCAGCTTCCGCTGCATACGCTGCTGCCGAGCCAGGATTTCGCGCACCAGCCGCTTGTCGCAGGGACGCAACCGCGCAATCCCCAGATAATGCCGCATGAAGGCCAGGCGGTCCCGGCAACCGATCCGCTCGGCCGGCAGCGACCATGCCAATTGGGCAAGGTCCTTCACCAGCCAGCGGCGACGGAAACGGCGGCGGTGCTGCACCCGCTGTAAGTCGATGAGCCGGATTTCGAACTCCCCGGCGCTCGGCTCGCGCACGAAAAAGTGGCCCGCATACAGGTCGCGATGATTGTAGCCGGTCTCGTGAAACTTGCGCGCGACTTCGGCGATGCGACGTATCAGGGAGTCCAAATCGCGATTGCGGCCGCGGGTAATCATCGAGCCGCGGCGGGCAAACCGCTGGGGGAGAAAGAATTGAAGTTCCCGGAACCCCCGCAGTTCCTCGGTGACGAGGATCGACTCGACCAGCCCGTCGACATGAAAGCGTTCGCCCAGGGCGATCACCCGCATGCTCTCGATGCCAGCCTGCCGCAGCCGGGCCACGTTTTCCATTTCGGTGCGGGCGGGCGTGGCCGCCGGCGGCCGGCCCCAGGCGGCCCGCAACCAAGATCGCCGGCGGCGGACGCGGTGCTTCTTCACGTAGACGCGGCATGAGCCCCCTTGGCCGTCGGACAGGTCGAAACGCCAATTCTCTCGCTGCGGCATCGCCCGCCAACAGTGGCCGTCGGAAGCGGCCATCACCGCCTCGAAGCGGTCCCACCCCGCCCGCTCCAACAGCGGGCGGAACTCCGCATCGATCCACAGGGTTTCGTTATGCGGCGACGTCACTTTCCCGATTCCGTGAACTCCCTTCCAAGCACCGCCTGGCCGCCGCAAAAACCATCTCCACCGTAAGCTCGCGCATGCAGCGATGGTGGCCCAACGGACACGCCCGCTGGTGACAGCCGATGCAGTCCAAGTCCAACAGCAAATTGACGGCCCGCTGCGTCGGATTCTCGCTCCAGATGGGCAGCATGGGACCGAACATCGTGACCACCGGCAAGCCGAACGCCGCGGCCACGTGGCGCGGGCCGCTATCGGTCGAAACCATCAACCGGCAGCGGTGGATGCACGCCTTGGCCGTGCCCAAGTCCATCGGCTGATCCACCATCGAGACCACGCGCGAGCGGTCGGCCAGCCGGACCACCGAGCGGGCGATTTCGCGTTCCTTGGGACCGCAGGTGACCAGTACGTCGTAGTCCAACTCATCCACGACCCGCTGGGCCAAGCGACCAAAATGTTCCACCGGCCAGAGTTTTGCCGCTCCATAAGCCCCGCTGGAGTTCATCGCCACCACGCGACCGGCGGCCGTCAGTCCGAGCCGCTGGAAGACGCCGTCGGCCGAACGCTCGTCGGCCTCGACCGTGGCCAGCTCCAATCGTGGCGACTCTTCGCCGCAGCCGATGGCCCGGGCCAGTTCCAGGTAGCTCTCGACCATGGGCAGCGGAACCAACTGATTACCGGCACGCCGGGGATAGAGCTTGCCCGTCAACAACGGTCCGCGGCCATAGCGAACGTAGCCGATGCGCTCCGTGGCCCGGCCGAACCAGGCCACGAGGGCCGTGCGGAGCGAATTGGGCAGCAGCACGGCCAGGTCGAACCGCTCGGCCCGCATCCGCCGTGCCACCGCCCGGCTATGTAGAGCGGAGTCTTTCGCCCGGGGGTCAAAAAACCATTGGTCGTCGAGCCAACCGGTGCCCGCCAGCACGTCGGCCAGGTAGGGGCGCAAAATGCCCACCAGGCGGGCCCGCGGGCCGAAATGCCGCCGCATCGCCCGCAGCGCCGGCGTGGCCATCGTCAAGTCGCCCAGCCAATTGGGCAAGAAAATCGCGATTTTCATCGCGATTCAAGATACCCGACCGGCAGATCGCCACCAAGAGCGATTCGCGAATGTCGGCCCCCTCTCGAGCCGCCGCGTCCACGCGGCGCGGGGTGCGAAACCGCAAGCGGCATTGCGTTGGGTGCTACCTCCGCAGCTACCCGGCGCACAAGCGTTCCAGCCGCGACTGGAACGGCTCGAATCCGCTCCGGAACTCGATCTCGATGCCGATGGCCCACAGCGGCGGGTCGCCGAAGCGGTCGGGGGACAATTTCACCAGGTCTTTGCCGGTGCACAGAAGCAGGGACGCGCCAAGCCCCTTGGCCCAATCCGATAGCTGCGCCGAGTCGGCCGGCGTATAGCGGTGATGATCGGAAAATGCTCGGAATCCGAGCAGGCGACAGCCGCAAGCTTCCAGCGTGTGGCGAAATCCGGCCGGATTGCCGATGCCGCAAAAAGCCGCCACCGGTTGGCCCTTCAGGCCGTCCAACGGCATCTCGCCGCCGGTGGCCGAGATCAGCCTTCGCGGGGCATGGATCACTTCCGCCTCGACCGCCTCGGGGGCATGCTGGCGGACGGCTTGCCACACGGCCGCTCGCCCCGCGGCATCGAGCAGATCGGCACGGGAGAGAATGACCACGCCGGCCCGCCGCAGCCCTTCGACCGGCTCGCGCAGCCAGCCCCGCGGAAACACGTGACCAAATCCAAAAGGCTCCAAGGCGTCCAAGAGCACGACGTCGAGGTCGCGGGCGAGGCGGCGGTGTTGAAAGCCGTCGTCGAGCACGATCAGTTGCGCCCCACCGGCGGCGATGGCCTGCCGCGCGGCGGCCACGCGGTCGGGGTCTTGCAGATGCGGCACGTTGGGGAGCGATCGTTGCAGCTCGCGGGCCTCGTCGTTGAGCTGGCCCGCCGTGGCCCCGTAGCCGCGGCTCGCCACGGCCACCCGAATGCCCCGCTCGGAAAACCAGCGGGCGAGCCAGTGAACCAGGGGCGTCTTGCCGGTCCCGCCCAGGGTCAGGTTGCCGACGCTCAGCACCGGCACGCCGACGCGGTGAATCGTTGCCAGGCCGCGGTCATAGCGGCGATTGCGGCGGCGGATGGCGGCCGCATAGAACCATTCACCGACGTCGAGCACGCCGCGCAGCACGCCGGCCCCGACGCCGCGCCGCCGGCCGCTAAGGATCTCCTGGAAATCGGCTGCACAAAACAAGTCGCGATTCACCTGCTGGCGGCAAGTTGCTCTCGTACGCCCGAGCGAAACTCGGCAATGTGTTCCGGCTTTTCGAAACCGATCACCATCGCATCGATGCAGTCGAGGCCCATGATAAAGCGCAAGTTCTCCGCGCGCTGTCGGGCGTCAAACGTTCCTTCGCCGCAAACCTTCATGGCGATGACGCCCTTGCCGGCGGCATGGGCCCGATTGAGGACCGGGACCACCTTTTCCATCGGGCCATCGGTGCGGGACTCATATTTGTTCACCCGGGCGTGGATCACGTCGACCCACGGCTCGGCGGCTGCGGCCTCCAAGGCCGCCAGCGAGTGGATCGATGCCCCGTGGGCCCGCAGGTCGCCCTTCCGTTTCCGCTCGGCCAGCAGGTCCATCTGCCGGCGCATCTCCCGCGGCCACGTGCCGCTCATCAGGCAGTGAAGCTGCACCACGTCAAAATAGTCGGTGCCGAACTCCTTGAGGAAGCGGGCCAGGCAAACGTCAGCGTCGGGCCGCTCGCGCTCCGGCAGACCGCCCGGATGCAACCAGATCTTCGTCACCAGGGTATAGCTGTCGCGCGGCTTGCCGCGAAGCGCCCGGGCGACGTAGCGGTGGGTGCCGTAGAGGTCGGCCATGTCGAACAGGCGGACACCCTGGTCGTAGGCGTACTGTAAGAGCCGCTCGAGCTTCTCAGGCCCCAGCCGCGTCTGGTTGGACTGCCGCCCCCCCCCCGCCATGCCGGTGCCGAACCCCAAGCGGGTCGCCTTCACCGTTCGCCCCAGCGGCACCGGTGCCTCGGAATCCGTATGGCTGGCAGCAGCGATGGCCAACCGCTCGGCCATCAGCATGCCGGTCGTGCCGCTTACGGTGGCTCGCAGAAACTCGCGTCGGTCCATGGGCAGAATGGGGCTTGGGGCGGCATCCACTCCGGAATTCAACCCCATGATAGGCCGGCACGGTCGGGGGGGCAACCACCCGGGCGAGACGGACGCCGATGCCACGAACGACCGCGCCGCGTGGACGCGGCGGCCAACACGGTACAACTCTCGCATTGACAGAACGGCACGGCCGGGCTACGATCGCCCCTCCTTTTCTCCCGGAGACTGGCGATGCATCTCAGCCAAATCCTGCCGCAACTGTTCGTCGGCTCCTGTCCGGCCAGGGCCGACGACATCAATCATCTCAAAACCGACTATGGCATCACGGCCATCCTGAATCTGCAAACGGACCACGACTTCGACTACTGGGACTTGGATTGGGGCCGGATCGAGGGCCGTTGCCAGCAGTTGCAGATCGAGGTGCGGCGGATTCCCATCCGCGACTTCGACGGGCTGGACTTGCGACAGAAGCTCCGGTCCTGCGTGGCGGCGTTGGACGAGCTGGTCCGCGGCGGCCACACCGTCTACGTCCACTGCAACGTCGGTGCCGGCCGCTCGCCCAGCGTGGTCATCGCCTACCTGGTGTGGAAACAAGGCTGGAATCTGGACGACGCCATCGAGCAGGTGACCAAATACCGCTCCTGCTCCCCCAACATCGACGCCCTGGTGTCGGCGGGCGGCGGCGATCGGGCAGCCGCGTAAGGCGCATTCCACGAGCGCACGAAACGCCCCGCCATTGCAATGGCGGGGGAGTTCCCGTGCTGCCGGCCGCGTCGCGCTCAACCGGCCAGCATGCCCCAGACGAGCATCGCCGCGCCGCATAGGCCAAAGACCACCGAGCCGTACCAAAACCCCTTCCGCTTGGTCAACACGGCGATCGCTCCCACGGCAATGCCCACCTGAAACAGCGTGACGCCGCAGGAGAGGAGCGTATGGTGTTTCAGATGGGCGTCCGATGCCCGCTCGTTCTCTTTGGCTTTTTCCATAATGGCCTGCTGTTCTTCGTGATACGCGTTCAGCTTATTGCGGTCCTTTGGGTCGACGGTCTTGCCGAGGACGGTGAGCAAGTCCAGCTTGCTGGCGAGCTGATTGGCCTTGATGCCTTTGGCCTGATAGTAGTTCCACTGATCGGAGCTGCGGATCTGCTCGAGCATGGCCTCGTTGGCGTGATGCTCGGCCAACAGGGCCGTGATGGCGGCCAGAACCGCCAGCAAGGCGGCCGTCAGGGCCACGCCCAAGATCCATTTTTCCTCGGCGGCATGGGCATGGTGCAGGATGTCCTCTTGCGAGCGTTCCAGGGGCACTTCGGCACGTTCCATGGCGGAATCCTTGTGCTGGTGGCTGACGGTTGCTGCACCCCCGTGGTGCGGCATGACGACCGACGCCATACTCGACTCTCCAACCTCCATATCGTATGATGATGGGCGGCAAAGGAACAGCCGGTTTGCGGGTCGATTTCAGTCATGGCCTACTACCGTTTTCTCGCCGATGCGGTGGTTGTCGTCCATTTTGCCTACGTGGCCTTCGTCGTCCTGGCGATGGCGGCCATCATTCTGGGCTGGGCGCGGGGCTGGCCATGGGTGCGGAACTTCTGGTTTCGCCTGGTCCATTTCCTGATGATCGCCGTGGTGGTGGCCGAGTCGCTCTGCGGCGTGCTTTGCCCGCTGACCGACTGGGAAGACCGGTTGCGGGATTTGGCGGGCGAGCCGAACGAACCGGGATCGTTCGTCGGCCGTTGGATCCACAACGTGTTGTTCGTCGACGCCCCGTCCTGGGTGCTGGCGACGTGCTACTGCCTCTTCGCCCTGGCGGTGGTCACGATGTTCTTTGTCGCGCCGCCACGGTGGCCGGGCCGCCGGAACGCCGGCCGCTGACGCGTTGTGCCACCCTGTAGCGCACGGCCGCTGAGGCTGCATTTGCATTCTTCGCACGCTGGCAGCACGATCTCTCAGCCGATGAAGGGGTGCAGCGAGTCTTCGCCGAGGAACTCGGATTCTGCTCGCTCCATACCTGGCAGCTTGCCGATATTTCGTCGATTCGAGGACTTTCGATCGGTTATGTCAAACTACTGGAACGCCTCGCCGGCAATTTCGCTGACCTTGCTACTCGGAAAGGCACCAACTATGTGTCAGGATCGGCAGCCGTGCCGTCGCCGCAAACTCCCAGACCGGCCAATAGCGATCGTCATCCGCCGGGCACTGGTGCATCGAGGGATGGATCTTGATCCCCACCACGGCCGTTTCTTTCACCGATTGACGCACGAAATCGAGGCTCGCCGGAGTGCGCGGATCGAACACGGTGTAAAGCAGGACTCGCCCGCCCGACTCGCGGTGTACATGGAGCGCTTCCGCCCAACCCGGCTCGTGCAATCCGGAAAACAGGGCCAACGGCGACGCGATTACCCGCTCGATCTGCAAGTGATCCATGATCCGCAGCAACGTGGCCCCGGCCGCATCCGGCAGGTGAAACTGCGGCGAACAACCGAGATGACAATGCGCGTCGATGATCATCATTGCTCACTACTCACTATCCACCGCTACGGCCCACCGTTGACCGCCTGGATCAGGCGTTCCATGTTCCGAAAGGCGATGTTTTGCCGGTCCGTCACGCTCAGTTCACCCCGGGTGACCAGCGTCATGGGGACGTTTGGGTCTTGCTGGGGAAAGTAGGTTCCGAAGATCAACCGTTGCGAACCAAAGCTGCGCACAACGTCATCCAGCCCCAGGTAGCCCACCAGGTTGTGGATCTCCAGGTGGAAGTTCGCAAACCGTTCCAGCAACCGGTAATAGACCCGATTGTGGCAAAGGAGCTTCCGATTCGGCCCCTCGACGATGACCGGCAAACGCGGGTGCGTCCGACACACCGTCGCCACGTCCTCCCAGGCGGTCTCGGTATGCCACACGGCCACCGGCATGTGCAGTTCTTCCAGGACCTCCAGCCACGGACCGGCGCACCACTCCGATAGGAGAAAGTCGTGCGACCGCGGGAAGATCCGCAGCAGGCGGACCTTACCGGCCATGAGCGCCGCCAGATGGCGGCGGAACTTGGGCATCTTGTCATCACCTGGAATCAGCACCGCTGCCCCCCAGAACCCCGGCTCATCGCGGATGGCATCCAGCAGCAGTTGATTCCCGATGCGGGGATCGTAGTCGCGGGCTGCGGCATGCGCTACGGTCGCACGGCGAATGCCGTACCGGTTCAGTAACCGGCGGGTGTCTTTGAACGTCGCCACCGGCCGCAACAGCCCGACCGGCCCGACGCCGATCCAGCAGTGAGCATCCAGCCAATCCAAGGCGGCCTTCTGTTGGCGATAGTCGGCAATTTGCTGGTCGATCCACATGGCTGCATTCGCTGCTGAATCGTTCGTATCGCGGGATAAAGTTCCCGATACAGGGAAAAACGCTCGGCATAAAGGCTGGCATGTTGCGGGCGCGGTTCGAACCGACGCCGGCAAGTCACGGTCCGACGTAACATGTCTTCCAACGGATACGTCGCATCGCTACCGCGGGCAGCCAACAAGGCCGCCCCCAGACATCCGGTCTCGCCCACCGCAAGCTGCTCGATCGCCAATTGGAGCATGTCGGCTTTGATCTGCAACAGTTGATCCGTGGTGGAGCCCCTTCCGTACGCCTGTAGCGTGTCGAAGACGATCCCATGGCGTCGCCAGATTTCCAGGTTCAGCCGTATCTCGAAGTTCTGTCCGTCGATGATTCCGCGCAGAATCTCGCGCCGGTCGGTGGCCAGAGAGAGCCCCAGGATGGCTCCTTTCGCCCGGGCGTCGAGATGCGGGGTGCCGCTGCCGGCAAAATGCGGCAGGACGAACACCGTAGCGGGCTGCTCGGGCAGATCGGCCAGCAGCTCGCCTAACGACGCACTGCCGGAGCAGAAGGTCTCGACGTACCATCGCAACAGATCGCCCGAGGAGAAGTTGTACGCCAGCATGGCGATCCGGTCGCCGTAGACGTGCAGCAGGTTGCTGAAATTGTTCTGCAACAGATCGTCGACCAGTTGGGGGGTCTCGAACAGCGTGGTGATGCACTCGACGGTCCCCAGCGAATCCGTGGCCTTTCCCGGGCCGATCAAGCCGGCTCCCAGGGCGCAGACCTGCTGATCGTGCCCGCCGGCCACCAGCAGACAACCGGGCTTCAGGCCCAGCTCCGTACAGACGGGCGAGGGAATCTCGCCGATTACAGTTCCCGAAGGACACATCGGCGGCAGCAGCGCCGGCTCGATGCCGGCCGCCTGAAGGATCTCTTGCGACCAGGTCCGGGCCGTGATGTCCAGCATCATGGTCGTCGAGGCCGTGGCCCAGTCCATCTGCGGCGGCACACCCAATGCCGACACGGCCAGTTCGGCTGCCGTGACGAACTGGTGGATCTGCGGCGCCGCGGGCAAGTGCTTGCGGATCCACAGAATCTTCGGCAGCATGAGACTCGAATGCGTCGTCACGCCGGTGATGCGATAGGTCCGCTGGCGGCCGAAGGTGCGGGCCCAATCATCCGCCCCGGCCTGAGCCCGGTTGTCCGCGGTGCTGATGATGGGCAGCAGCGGCTGACAGCGAGCATCGATCGCACAGATCCCCCCGCCGAGCACGGAAGACGATAGTGCGGCGATCGGATCTTTCCGGCAGGCGGCCGCCCAGCGCCCCACCACCGTCCGCACCGCCTTGACCAGCTCGTGGGGGTCCAGATCGCACCACCCCGGCCGCGGATAACTCCGGCGGTAGGCGGCGTCGGCCTGGGCCAGCACGTGCAGCGACTCGTCGAAGGCGGCGGCCTTCGTCTGGCTTGTGCCGACATCGATTCCCAAGTAACTTATGTGACGCCGCGGGCGGCTCGCCTTTCCGGTCCCCTCGCCCTCCGGGAGAGGGCCAGGGTGAGGGCCGGTCTTTCTTGTCCCCGCGCCCTCCGGGAAACGGTTAGGCGGAGGGTGGGCGGCGGCCGGCGGGTCGAAAATCTCACGCAACAGTGCATCAATCTCGCTTTTGACGCGTTGCGGTGGTGCTGTTGCACGTTGCCGCAAGTCGTTTTGAGTCAATGCGTTCGATCATGCCTCCGCGCGCCGAATTCGGCCCCTGCGTTTAGGTGGCGTGTTGCATTGGCAAGATAGGCAAGCCGGTTCAAACGCGGTTCCATGCAAGGGCGAGCAGTTGGTCAGCAGAGTCGCGGATTTCCAATTTTCCGGAGGTCTCGCAGCGGGGGCGGGGGATTGGAGACAGCAGGCGGCTGCGCCTGCGGGGTGCGTTGCCCATAAATGGCGTCAGGCCGAGCGTCGGGAGGCCGGCCAACAGGAGTCTTGGGCTCGCGTCAGGCATCATGGTTCACCTGCGTCGTAAATACCCGCTCGAGTTGTCAAAGATCGAAAGGCGGCCCGAGCCGAGCGAGCCGACAGGGTTGCCGAACGGGTGGGTGGCAGCCGCGTTTGGGCGGACAATCCACCATTGGCGGTGGTAATGCGAGGTGACGGGCATTTCAAAGGCAGAAATCAGCCACCCGGCCGGGGCCTGAAAATGCCGGTTTCCGCTCGATTCCCCTGCTGCTTTTTGTTTCGAGAGAGATCGACCAGGGTCCGAAAGCAACTGGGGGGGGTGCCATCGACCCCGAAATCTCGCGTCAAAAATCTCCAAATCTCTGGTTAGCAGACCTCTCGGAGTTAACAAGGCGGTTGCCTTCGAGGCCCGAGCGCAACCCCGCGGAGCGAGCGTTGGATTCGCAGTCGGCCACCAATCCGGTACAATGTGCCGATCAAGGTCGTCTAAGCCGGAGTGCGCAAGCCACAAGCGAAGCCGTGCGACTTTCCAGAGCCCTCTGCACCGTGGTTGGTGAGGTCATATCGGGGTCTCATGCGACACTCGATGCGCTATTCTTGTCCGCTGGTGCTCCGGGCGAACCACCCGCCCTCGCCCATCATTCAAAGTGGAAGGAATGGCTGTTTCGCGCCGGCCAAGACCCATCGGTAGACAGCCTGGCAGTCCTGGGCAGCGTGCTGGAGGAATTTATGGATATTCCTCCCGAGGAGGGCACCCCCGAATTCGATGCATGGAAAGAGAAGCGGGAGCGTGTTGAAGGCGCGCTCGAGGAAAATGGGCTTCGATACTACCGCTTCGGGCGAGTGCTACCGCAACGCGAAACGGCGCAAACGATCCGATCGGCAACGCGATCAGACGTTCCTCTAAGGCAGCACGCAGGAAACGAAATACCCACCCGATCCCAGTCCCACCGCATCATCAAGGGGTCGGCACCGTGGCGCGGGTAGACCAATTCCTGCGTGCTGCCTAACACCGGCGAAACCTGAGAAGGTCGAGGAACTACTTGAGATTGTGGTCCGCGGCCTCCGGCGAGCGATGCACCCCCTCACACATCGCCGGAAGGGCTGCCAGACGCTGTCGTTCGGCAACGAGTATGATGTTCAAGACCTTCTTCATGCCTTGATGCGCCCGTGGATCAGTGATATACGCCCTGAGGAGTTCACCCCGAGCTACGCCGGTTCGAGCACCAGGATGGATTTTCTTCTTCCCGCCCATTCCTTAGTCATCGAAACAAAGATCGTTCGTGATCGTGCGCATGCGAAGCGGATTGGCGATGAGCTAATCATCGATATTGAGCACTACTGCCGCCATCCAAAATGCAGAGCACTCTGGTGTGTAATCTACGATCCCGACTGTCTAATCACGAATGCGGAGGGACTACGAACTGACCTTCAAGGCAGACGTCCGTCGAAGGACGGTCACGTTGATGTCAAACTCTTTGTTCTATAACAGTGGGCAATGATGCGTGCGACTCTTTTCGTCACCTTGCCCTCGCGCCGGGTAGGTTAACAGATAGATTCTGTTAACCATTCTGTCACGCCAGACAGCGCGCCGGTCGCCGAGCGAAGGTCGCGGTGGGCAGGCCCTCCCCCCTTGCCCCTGTCCCGCGAGCGGGCGAGAGGAGTAGGAGAATGCCCTCACCCTAGCCCTTTCCCGGAGGCGAGGGGACCACGGATGATCCGTCTTCTTTGACGCCTGATGAGCGTTTTTCCGAGTTGGTCACCATTCTGGCCGGTGGGGTCTGCCAATAACGCCACCGCTGTGATGGCTCGGCGGCAAAACGCCCAACGAGGTCTACTCCGCTGAGTTCCCGGCCGATCGTCGACCGCGTTTCGGGCCGCGGTCACGGTGGCCGCGTGACCGGCGCCGCCCGCCAACGCACCTTGCCAAGCATTGGCGGCGGACCAACGATGGCTGTCGTGTTTACGCGGTGCGCCCTTGGTTCCCGCCGAGGGAGAGAACTTGGCCGGGATCATCGTAAATGTCCCAGAGGACAAGCATCAACAAGACGAACGTTGCAATATTGACGAAGAACGGGGAACACGGGACCAGGTGCGATAGGTTCGAGAGAAGCAGCAACGAGAACAAGCCGACCAATCGGCCGACGAGCGACCGCCGGTCCGGCTGCTTGTTTGTATCGCCCACGGGGCCGCAAGCCCAAATGAGCATAGGAGCCACAAGAAGGAAATAGTGCGGCCACACTAGCCGGGCGGAAAGCAGCATCATGGCCACCCCAGCACAAACGCCCAGGTAGGCTTCTCGGAGGGCCGGATCGCCTGTGTCCGCGGCGTCGGATGCCGCGTCCGGCTCCGCTTTTTGGCGACGTCCCAGCACCGTGGCGGCCAGAAAAACGAACGACAGGACCACGAACAAATAGATGCTGATGTCCCATCCGCTCCATTCCACCACCAGTCGGCTGAGGCCGATATTGCCGTGGGACACAGGCTGTTGGTTCTGTAGCAGCGATTGTCGGAGAGTGTCCGACCACTGAAGCCAACAACGCATGGATCCAAAGAAAGCCGCGGAAACGCCAAGAGCCAGCAGCGTGCCGACGGCCACTCCTGCCGCGGTCAGGAGGATTCTCGCGTATCGTTGGTTGGCAGCCCATAGGAGACCCACCGCCGGGGCAACGAGGGCGATATTGGGTTTGAACATGACGGCCAAAGCGATGACGATCCCGCCCGAAACGGTTCCGGCGCGGCCCATCTTCCGACTTTGCAGACACAAGAACAGCGTCAGCAGGCCCAACTGGACTGGATTGACGTTTCCCGCGGCAAGTTCGATGCGCAGGGGTTCGAACCAAGCCGCCAGAAGGGCCAGCATTAGCAGCCCGGCTGCCAACGAGTACCGCAGCAAGCGGCAGAGCGCCAGGACCGAAATCGCATAGCAAGCGAAGCGAAACATCGTGTAGAATCGACAGTCGGCTTCGTAGTCGCCTCCGCGGTTACTGCCGGTGAATACTTGGAAGACGGAGTAGAGAAACGGCGTGGCGACCGTAGCCAGGCCCTCGCTGCCAAAATACTCCCGATCTGCGATATGGCATGCTTGGGCGGCGGCGATCTCCCGCTCTGAGGCGCCAACTCGGGTTGCGAACACGCGCCGGCCCGTCTTGGGTTCGATCAGTTCGCGACCGACATAAGCGCGGCAAATGTTTGCCCGGCCTTCGGGCGAGTAGATGTTCTCGACTTTGCCTCGCGCCACCGCGCGGACCACCACCCAATTGCGATAGAAGTCCTCGGCTGGAACGTGCATGGCTATCTGCCAGTCGTTGATGAAGGCGCCAGCCACCAGGACCAGGGCCAACGAGATGGTCGGATCCTTTGCCGAAAGCCGAAACGCCCGTAGCCACGACAGTTCCTTCGACTTCATGGATCGGTCTCGTTTGGAAACACACACCGGGTCAATACCGTCCAGGCAGCATCCACGATGCGATGCGCCAGTCCGCTGATCGGTTTGACACCGCAAGATTCGCGACGTCGCCAACATCAACCATGATAGCAACGATCGGGATGTGCTGACAGAGTTTTCGGGAAAGCCCTCTTAAGCAGTCGCTCTGCCGAGTCTCCGGGTGCCGCCTCATCGATGTTCTTCTGGTCGTTCAACTATTCAACAACCGAGGTTCAAACATAGCGGGCTCTCTCGGTAGCCTTGCGTCTGGTTGGGCTTCTGACTTCGGCGGACTCGGCATGTGTGATGAGGTCGCGGCCGCAGTGCTTACAGACGGCAGCCTCCTCTTTGATGAGTTCTGCGCAAAATGGACATTTTTTCATCCCTTCGCTCAGCCTGCGCTGTTCAATCCTGGGCAAGTCCGGGCTCAAGAGCAGGGTAATGGGCAGCGCTATAACAAAAAGGAATGTCCCGAGAGCCCACCAGACGGCAAAGCTGTGCCCCTTGTGCCTGGCGATGGAGGCGGGAATCAGTCCAATCAGGCTGCCGATCAATAGGACCGCCAGCGGCCTCCAATCTGCGCTGGAAAGTTCCCAGAAGAAGAGCGCGGAGATTGCACTGATGGCCAGGAACACGAGGGTCTTAATGCAGTCTTGCATAATGAAGGCTCCGGGTTATACCGGAACTATAGGTTACCCCCATACGAACGGCGGTCCATTAAGCCCTGATTCTTTCCCGTCGTAGGGCGGCTCGACACGGGCATAGCCGCAGGCCCCGCGCATATGGTTTGACCGCTTCGTTCGCTACAGGCCGTCTTCAACACGATGAAGGTAGGCGGGGTGGGGAGGCTGGGATAATCCCCCAAACACATTCGTCTCCTCCGGTGGCATTTCCTTGACGGGCGGCTCTATAATTACCCGAGAAAATATCTTAATCTCACCCCACGGAGGGTGGAACGACAAGTCGCAGAAGAGCTTTTTGTCGCCGGATCGCCTGGGCAATTCTTGAGTTTCGAAGGGTTGGTTCACCTCGTGCATGGCTGGAGAGAAACAATGCCCGATCGCCCAGCAGCGTCACCGATAGTGCCGAAACGCATTGGGATCGCTGCCGACCACGGGGGGTTTGCGCTCAAGGAGCATTTGGTCGCGATGTTGCGCGGGGCCGGCTACGAAGTGCTCGACTTTGGCGATGGCAAGCCGAGACCGGACGATGACTATCCAGATTTTGTCGTGCCCTTGGCCAGAGCGGTGGCTGGCGGAGAGGCCGACCGCGGCGTGGCTATTTGCGGCAGCGGCGTGGGAGCCTGCGTGGTCGCGAACAAGGTGCCCGGCGTACGGGCGTGCCTGATCCACGAGATTTTTTCAGCGCACCAAGGGGTTGAGGACGACAACCTGAACGTAATGTGCTTGGGCGGCCGCGTGGTCGGCGATGCGCTCGCCTGGGAACTGGTCAAGACCTTTCTTGATGCCCGTTTCAGCGGTGCCGAGCGCCATCGTCGCCGTTTGGCTAAGGCAGCCCGCGGGAAATAATCTACCAGGGCTTGGGATGGATCACGAGGCTCCATTTGGGGAGGAGTTTCGAGCGTTCGAGACGCGTTGCAATGGGACGGAACTCGCGGGATGAGAGACG
>Ga0181520_10008033_pt1 | contig 15193 bp, 8 predicted proteins | sample PEATcosm2014_Bin_29_FD_132451 | JGI IMG/M metagenome (GOLD analysis project Ga0181520, IMG submission 132451) | Peatland microbial communities from MTU Mesocosm Facility, Houghton, MI, USA - PEATcosm2014_Bin02_30_metaG | ecosystem: Environmental > Terrestrial > Soil > Wetlands > Peat | place...
AATAGGATTATCGACGACATAGGCGTCGTCATCCCAGTTGGTGAAGGAGGCGTTCCATGCGCCGTAATAGACGACAACGGTGAGCAGCAGCGGGACGAGGCAATACAAGCCGGGTCCGACAAACCGTTTCAATCGATTGTTAAGGTATCCCATGGTTGAATTGAGTCTCCCCGCCCCTTCCTTCAAGCTCCCGGCACGCCTCGTCGAAGTGCAGGGAGCAGGCAGCCGTGAAATCCTCCACGGCATCCTGGATATCCCCGATCGATCGCCGGGCGAATCCACGGCAATACCAGGCCTGCGGATAGGCTTTCGGATCGAGCGCTATCGCACGGGTAAAATCGGTGATCGCCTGCGGATAGTCGCCCCGCGCACCGTAGGCGTTGCCGCGATTGAGATACGCCTCGGCAAGGGACGGTTTCAGCGAAAGCGCCCGATTATAATTATCGATCGCGCCCGCATAGTCTTCTTTGTACGATAAAATATTTCCCCGGTTATCGTACGCCTCGGCGAGGGACGGGTTCAGGGCGATCGCACGGTTGCAGGCCTGCAATGCCGTTTCGTAATCGCCGCCGGTGAGGTACTCGACACTCCGGTTATTCCAGGCATCGGCGTAGCAGGGGTTATACGCTATCGCACGGTCATAATCCTGCACGGCATGCGCACGGTCGCCCCTGGCGTCATAAAAAAGCCCGCGATTATTGCAGGCAACGGCGGAGGGATATTTTTCGAGGACGTCGGTCCAGAGCGTTTCCGAATTTTTCCAGACACGGCAGCGTTCGTGGACCGCATAGCCAAAAGCAACAATCAAGAAACCGAAGATTACGGCGACAATTGCAATCTTCCTTTTTTTCAATCGACGGTCGTCGACGCCCCTCGCCGCACCCCGGGCGACGATAAAGGAGAGGCCGATATAGGCGATATACGAATAACGATCCGCCGTAACCGTTCCTCCTACCGGAACAAAATGCAGGTTGAGCAGGACATTGATAAGAAAAAACATGAAGCCGAATACGAGCGACTTCGATCGTCTGAAATGCCATACCGCCCCAAAAATAACGACCGCAAACAACGGCGACAGGGAATACTGCAAAACCAGGGCCGCCGAATGCGAATAGGGGTAGGGATAAAGCGCCGCGAGCCGGTGCGGTATGAAAAACTTAACTACATAGAACAGGAACGAATACGCGGCGATGGAAACTCGTGAATAAACGGTGAGCATCCCGTTGTCGCCGATCGCTCCGGCCTGGTGCTGTCCTTTTATGGTCCAGAGCCCGATTAAAATCGCCGGCACGATAAAGGGGATCTTATCGATGACCATCCTTGCCGACAATTTCCGTCCCCGGTAGTAATCGATCAGGAGCAGCGCCGCCGGCAGAGTCACCGCCATCGCCTTTGAAAGCAGCGAGCAGGCAAACAGGATGAGGGCGGCGGCATACCACCGCCTCGCCGAGCCGTTTTCCTTTTCGGAATATGCCAGGTACATGAGCGAGGAGGCGAGATAGAAAAAGGTATACAACAGGTCTTTCCTGCCCGCAATCCAGGCGACCGATTCTACATGCATCGGGTGGATACCGAACAAAAGCGCGCAGAACGACGCTGCAAAATCGTTGCCGGAAATTTTCCGGATAAAGATAAAAACCAGGAGAACATTGAGAAGATGAATGACGAGATCGACGAGGATATAGCCTTTAGGATCGAGCCCGCCTGCGGCATGATTCAGCGCATAGGAAAGAATGGTTATCGGCTGATAATTGCCGCTGAAAAAGGTGGTCGGGGAAAAGATCGTGAGAAGATTCTGCCATGACAGGGAACGGATAAGCACATTTCCCGTTACATAGACATCGTCGTCCCAGTTGGTGAACCCGTTATTGAATACCGGCAAAAAAGCCAGCAGGGTGAGGACCATGATGGCGGCGCAATAGAGTACCCATCGATTCCCTGTTCCGGCCGGTTCCGGCCCGCCGGTATCGCGGCTGCCGGGAGAGGGGGAAATCATATCGGCCTTTTGAGGGTGGGAACTCATGGAACCATGGCTTTCGTACCGCCAGCTTTTAAGCGTCAATTTCTCTCGCACCTTAAGCGGCGGACTCATAATACAACATATCTTCGCAGAAATGAGAGGGAGAACCCTGAAAATCAAAATAATAGATGGATTTGCGAAAACCGTCGAAAAAGACTCAATTTAGCCCCCCCCGGGCCGGGAGAGGGACGAAGAACTATTTGCCCGTCCCGCTCGCGGAGTATAATTTTACGGTACCGCTAAAAAATGCCGTTTCGGCCGTGTCCGGGGTCCAATAAAGATGAAAGTTTGCGATCGTCCCGAAGGGCGGAACTCCTCCGGGAACAATAGCGCTGCGATACCGATCACCTGTGTGGCGTCGATCGTACTTATTTCCCTGCACGCTATTTTTTCCTTCCTTCTCCCTGCAGTAACCGGGGGGCCTTTTTTCAAGCGTACCTGGGGTTTCGATGCATTGCGCTACTTCCCACTCCCCTGCATTGCAGCCTTTTACCTGATTGCGCTGCTCGTCGCTCTTCCTCCGGTGAATCGCGCCCTCTGGCGAGTAATTGACAGCCTGTACGCGGTTCTTCGCACTAAATTCCCGCCGCTGAACCGGCATCTCGCCATCGCGCTGTTCTGCCTCGCCACGGTGCCGGTTTTCTGGGCCATGCATTCAAAATATGCGCTGCTCGGGGATAATTTCCTGCGGGTCATCAATATGGAGCGCGGGGATTTCCTCCGGGATGAATGCGGGACGATCTACCTTCTGCACTATTTCTACAAGCTCCTGAATCTTTTTGTTCCGGTCGGCGCCTATCGGGCCATGCAGATTTTCACCTATCTCACCGGCGGGGTGCTGGTTTTCCTGGTCATCAAAATCGCCGATGAGGCGGGAATCGGTCGGTTTGAAAAAATCGCCATCGTCGTCTTTTATCCGCTCTTCGGCACGATTCAGCATTTCTGCGGCTATATAGAAGATTATGCCTCCGCCGTGGTGCTGATCGTCGCCTATTTCTATACCGCGCAGCGGTCGCTCAAGGGGCGGCTGTCACCATGGGTAACCGGGTGCATGCTGCTTGTTGCGATCGTCGACCATCTCATCGCCTGCATGCTGGTACCGTCCTTCATATACGTTCTTTTTGAGTGCCGGTTAAAAAAGATCCGATTTTTCCGCGATTACCGGGCATGGTTCGGCATGGGTTTGATCGCCGCCACAGCTCTCTTCATTCCCTTCAAGGATTTCATCCTCCCGAGGTTGTACCCCTTTGTCCGGCAGGGGGACGGAAGGATGACCCTGTTTTCGCTCATTCGTATCCGGGAGTTTTTAAATGGGGTGACGCTATCGAGCGGCATCGGACTTATTCTCTGTGTCGCCTGCCTATGCAGTGCACTGCGCAAAAAAATAACGCTGACGCCGTTTCTGAATTTTCTTATTATCGCCTCGGTTTGCTCCGCCGGCTTTTTATTCGCGTTCGATGAACATTTCGGCAGCGGCGACTGGGACGTCTACTCCTTTTCGGCGGTGCCAATTAATCTGCTTGCGATTTTGCTCTTCCTCCACCAATCAAGGGAGGGGGGGCGTGCGGATTTCCGTCGCTTCGCCGCCCTCATCCTGATCGTCTTCCTCGCGCTTCACACCATCCCGTGGGTGCTCGTCAATGCTACCGATCGTTCGATAAAACGCATCAAGGATGTCTACCTTACCGATCCCGCGACCTCGTATCTCACCAATCCGGCTCCGATGCGCCTGGGTATCGTCTTCCGGAACAATGGCTTGCCGCGTGAATCGGACTCCATGTTCAGGCGGGCGTTTGAAATTCATCCCGAAGATCCGAGAAACGTCTACAACTATATCGGCGACCTTGAGCTCTCCAACGAGCTCGATAAGGCATTGCGCCTCAACGATACTCTTACCCGGAAAAACCCGGATTACTATCTCGGGTTGAAGAATCTTTTCAACCTTGCGTCGAAGAAGGGCGATAATACTCTCGCTTTTCAAGCCCTGGTCCGCATATTCAACGCCTATCTCGACAATCCTCACGCGATAACCGGACGATGCGATCCCAATGACCTGAGCCAGGATTTTTCGATGCTCATTCACGGATTATTGCAGCAGAAACGGCTGGGAGCCGCCGACACGGTCTGCAAATTCATGCGCACCTTCTGTCCGGACGACGACTACGGCAGGTATTTACAGGCGTCGATTATGGTCGAATCGGGCAAGTTCGACGAAGGACTTGCCCTCTGCGGTTACCTGATAGGCAAGGAGCCGGGGATGCACCAGCCGTACCTGGTGGCGGCGAAGGCGCTCGCCGGCAAGGGCGATCGCACCGGGGCGATAACGCTCCTTAAAAGCGGCATCGGAGCCGTTCCCTATGCCGAGGGCAGGAATGCCCTCCTGACGCAGCTGCATCTGATCGGCGGATAGGCCGGCTCCTCATCCTGCCCGTTCCCCCGTCACCTCTTCCCCTCCCGCCCCCGCCGCATCTCCGCTATATTTTCCCCGATATCCCGCGCCACGTCCCCCTGTCCGGCCGATTTCGCCAGTTCCAATGCCTTTTCCGCCGCCAGGATCGCATCGTGAGGATCGCCGCACCGCATGAAAGCATCGCTGAGATTGTTGAGCAGCCCAAGATCGGCCGGATCCTGCGCCAGGGCCCTTCGCAGGCAGGCAAGGGCGTCGCCCGTGCGGCCGGTTTCGGCATAGGCGCGGCCGAGACCGGCAAGCGAGGAAACGGCGCGGGGATCGATGTCAAGCGCCCGGCGAAGGCAGCCGACGGCATTGTCAAACTTGCCGGTGTTAAGATAGTCGATCCCATGACTCTGCCACGCCTCCCAGGAGTTTGCCGCCTGCTGCATCGCCCCGATGTTGTCGCCGATCTGCCGGGCCAGGACTATCCGTCTTGTCAGTTTGGCCCGGGTCATGGCCTCCGACGCCGCCGCGATCGCATAGGCCGGTTCTCCGTTCCGCATGAAGATATCGCAGAGTGTATTGAGCATCTCAAGGTCTGCGGGGTGCAGTTCCAGAGCTTCGTGGAAATGCGCCATGGCCTCCCCCGCCCTTCCTTTCGACAGCAGGGCGGTACCGATATTATAGTGGGCGTTGGCATAGTCGGATTTCAGTTCCAGCGCTTTCCGGTAATCGGCGACGGCATCGTCCGTCCGCCCGGCTTTCAGGGAGAGGTTGCCGAGATTGTTCCAGGCCATCCAGCACGATGGGTTCCCGGCAATGATGGCCCGATAAAAAGTCCCGATATCGGCATAGATGCAGGCTTGTCGCCACGTTAACAGGGCCAACGCAGCGCCGAAGCAACCGTAAATGGCAACTTTTGTCAAGCCACTTTTTTTTTCGAACGCCCGGCTCACCGTTCCCGCAACGAGAACCATCGGCCCGATGCTCGCCAGATGCTGCCAGTGATCGGCGACGAATGAGTACTGGAACGCCCAGAGGCTGACAAATCCCGCGACGGGAAAGATCATGGCGCCGTAATACATGAGGAGAGCGAACGGCGCGCGGCTTCGCTTCCGTACCTGCCAGAGTATCCCGGTTACCAGGAGCGCCCCCGAGGGGTAGAGATACTGCCACCAGGCCGAAGCGTCGATATGCCAGCGCGGGTAGATGAAAATCAGCGGCGACGGCCAGAAAAACTTGCCGGGATAGAACCAGAAGACCCTGCCGGCGATGAGGATCCGTTCGGGAATGGAGAAGGTAAATTCCGGACCGTGAGCGCCGATAAACGTGCGTTCCACCCATACGTTGACCGCCGCGGAGGCGATCCCGGCCGCAAAAAATGGAATTACGGGAAGAACATCCTTTTTCCAGGAGAGTCTTCCGCGCTTCCACCAGAAGATCGTGAGCAGCACGACCGGCAGCGGCACGATCGCGGCCTTCGCCATGAGGCCGGTAACGAAAAGAACAAGTGCGATCGCATACGATTTTCCTTCCCGCCGTGCATCGAACCGCAGATACGACAACAGGGAGCAGAAGAAAAAAACGGTGGACAGGCAGTTCTTCTGCTCGGTGATCCACGCCACCGATTCCACCTGCAGGGGGTGCAGGGCGAAGATCATCGCGGCAAGCCAGGCGCCCCTGATTGACAACCGCCGCAGGATCATGACAAGCAGGAATGCGGCGACTGCGTGAAGGAGCAGGTTGAAGAAATGGTAGCCCTGCGGCGTATCGCCCCATGCATGCCCCTCCAGCCAGAAAAAACTGAACAGCACCGGAAGGTATTCCTGCGTGGCGCCGGGTTGAAGCCAGATCCGCTCCAGGCCCGCAAGCGAGGTGAGCTCGGGCCGGATAATATGGGCATCATCGTCCCATATCGGCTTGCCCCTCCATGCAGGATGGTAGGCAAGCAGGGTGACCAGAAGCAGGACGATTCCATAAAGGGCTTCGCGGCGGTGAGGAAACCGGTAACCGGTTCCCGGTCCGGAAATTATCTTCATTGGTCCTTTTTCTGCATGCATCTTCATCCTGCAGCCACTCTCTACCTAGTATTAGTATCCGTTCAATTATGGTTCTGGGGTTTTCTCTTCACCGAGGCCGGTTATGAAGCACTCCCGGCCCGGCCATTCCAAAAAAGAGTTTGACTTTTAAAAAGCACCCCAGCAGCAGCGCAAATAGCACCTCATTACCATGTCGCACGGTAACGTTGGCTCTCTTCCCGACCGTTCATCTCCTCGATATTTCCCGAGATTTCCCGCGCCAGGGCATCCTGGCCCGTCGATTTCGCCAGAACCAGGGCCTGCTTCGCCGCAAGGATTGCATTATCCGGTTGACCGAGCTGCATGAAGACCCCGCAGAGGTCGTTCAGCGTTTTCAGGTCGGCCCCGTTCAGGTCCAGCACCTTCCGATACCAGGCGGCGGCATCTTTTATCCGGCCGTCCTTAAAGCAGGCACGACCGAGGTTCAGCAAAACAGGAATTGACCCGGGGTAGAGCTCAAGCGCCCGTCGGAACAGGCCGATTCCCTCGTCCGTCCGCCCGTCGGCGACAAGCGCCCGTCCGCCGTTCAGGAGCGCCGCGAAAAATGCCGGCTGAATCTCAAGGGACTTCCGGTAACAGTCGATCGCTTCGCCCGTCCGTCCGCACCCGGCAAGGCAATCACCGAGGTTGCAAAAGGCAATATAATAGTCGGGTTTGACCGTGATGGCCCGCCTGAATTGCCCGATCGCCTCCCCATACCGCCCCGCCCTGGTCAGGAGTATGCCCAGGTCATTACAGGCGCTGTAGTTGCCGGGATTTATTTCCAGCGACCTCCCGAAGCACTCCGCCGCTTTTTCACCCTGCCCCGCATTCATGTATTCGACACCCAGGCCATTCCATGCCATCCATGATGCGGAGTTCTTTTGCGTGGTCGCCCGATAGAGGGTAAATGCGTCCGCGTACAGGCCGGATTGACGCCATGTCGATGCGGCAAGCGTGAAAAGCATCAGGCCCGCGAGCAGTCGCCCGGCAAAAGCGAAGCGCCTTTCGGAGCATCCCCGGCTCAGGCAGGCGGCGGCGAGTACCAGCGGGCCGATTCCGGCAAGGTACTGGAAATGATCGGCGACAAACGAGTAGCGAAAGGGGAAAACGGCGAAAAATCCCAGCGCCGGGAAGAGCATGACGACAAAATACAGCAGCGCCGCGAACGGAGCCCGCGATCGACGCCGGAGCATCCACAGAGCAGCGGCGAGGAAAACGGCTGCAAGCGGGAAAAGAAAGTGCCGCCACACCGCCCGGCTTACCTCCCACCGGGGGTAGGAAAATATCAGGTTTATGGGAAGGAAAATCTTGCCCAGATAGAACCAGAAAACCCTGCCGGCGATGAGGCTTCTTTCGATAAGGGAGTAGTTGAAATCGATGTCCTCTTTTGCAATAATAAACTTATGCTCCACCCATGCGGTGAACAGCCCGAATGAGACCCCGGCAAGGAAAAAAGGGAGAAGCGGCAGGAGATCTTTTTTCCACCCAAGCCGTCCGGTACCGGCGCGTTTCCACCAGAGAATAACGAGGATGGCCGCCGGCATGGGCGCAATGGCCGTTTTTGCCAGGAGCCCCAGTGAGAACAATCCAAACGAAGCCAGATAGGGCTTCGCTGTTCGCCGGTCGTCAAATTGCAGATAGCTCAGGAAGGCGCCGAAGAAAAACACTCCGGACAGGCAATTTTTCAGCTCCGATATCCAGGCGACCGATTCCACCTCTATCGGATGGAGGGCAAAAATCGCCGCCGCAAGCCAGGCCCCGGGAATGGCGAGCCGGCGCAGAATTTTATAGAGCAGAAGCGAAGAAATTGCATGCAGCAAAATATTGAGCAGGTGATACCCGAGAGGGGCGTCACCCCACAGGCGATATTCCGCCCAGAAAACGCTATGGACCAGCGGGTAGTACTGCTGCGTGGCGCCGAGTTTGGTCCAGATCTGTCCGAACCCGGCGAGCGAGCGGAGTTCGGGTGCCGTGATATGCCCGTCATCGTCCCATACCGGCGTACCGTTCCATGCGGGACGGTAGGCGATAAAAGCGGCAAGAAGGATGATGGTCACCGCGAGAACGTTGCTTTTCCACCAGGATCCCTTTGAGATTCCGTTTCGGGATGGCTCCGGTATCGATAATCGCTGCGTCGTAATTTTATGCACGGTTGTCATATTCCATCAATGCACTTCCCGGCAGGCATAATCAAAATGCAGTGAGCACGCTTCGGTGAAATCCGCCCTGGCACGGGAAAGGTCTCCCGCAGCCGCATAGGCGCGTCCCCGGTTAAAATAGACCTGCGGATATTTTGCGGGATCCGGAAAGAGACTTAGCGCCCTGCTGAAGTCGCCTGCCGCCCGTGCATAATCGCCTTTCGATCCATAGGCCATGCCGCGGTTGACATAAGAGTCGGCCGATAACGGCTGCAGGACGATGGCCCGGTTAAAGTCGGTCAACGCCCGATCGAAGTCGCCTCTCATGCAATACAGCACGCCCCGGCTGTTTAAGGCCTGCACGGAGGCGGTATCGAGTTCCACGGTCCTGGTAAAGCAGGCAATAGCCCCTTCGAGGTCGTTCAGGGCCTGATAGGCTCGTCCCCGGTTATACCAGGCCTCGGTAAATTCCGGATTCAGCGCCAGGGCGCGGGAATAATCCTCGACGGCGCCGATGCCGTCGCCTTCGTCGTCCCGGACATTGCCGCGATTGTAGAAGGCCTCGGCGCACCCTGAGTCGAGCTGTATTGCCCGTTCGAAGTCGCTCATCGCCCGGTCGCGATTGCCGTTGACATAGTAACATAAACCGCGATTGTTGTAGGCGTGCGCGAATCCCGGATACCGCTCGATCGCCCGGTCGTAATCCGCCATGGCGCGCGCATGGTCGCCCAGGGCATCCCAGGCAAGCCCGCGGTTATCATACGCATCGGCATACGTTGCATCCTGCGAAAGCGCCGTCGTGTAATCTTCGATCGCGCGCGCATAATCGCGACTCGAATAAAAGGTGTTCCCGCGGTTATTATAGGCTATGGGCGACGAATACTTGCCGATGACGTCGTTCCACAGCGTTTCGGAGTTCTTCCATACTTTGCATCGTTCGTGGGCTCCATAGCCGAAGGCAAACAGTGCCAGGCCGATAACGATCGCCGCCGCAAGCCGGAGGCTTTTCACAGTGAGGAACTCCATGCCCCGCAGGGCATACCGGGCGACGATACAGGACAATCCGATAGAGGCAAGATACGAAAAACGGTCAGCCGTAACGGCGCTTGAGACGGGAATAAAATGCAGGATAAAAACAACATTGACCAGGAAAAAACCGAAGCCGAACATAACCGTTTTCGATCGCCTGCAACACCAGGCCGCACCGGCCGAGGCAGCGACAAAAAGGGGCGATAGCGCATAGCGCAACGGCAGATGCGCCGGGAGCGACGGCGGATAGGGATAGAAGGCGGAAAGCCTCACCGGAACGAAAAACCGGATCAGGTAGAACATGAACGACCAGCAGGCGATACACGCTCTTGTCAAGACCGAGAGCCTGACGCCGATATCGATCGATTCGTGCTGTCCTTTGATGGCCCATAGCCCCAGGATAACGGCCGGAACGATGAACGGAATCTTATCGATAACCATCGCTCGCGAAATTTTCCGTCCACGGTAATAATCCAGCAGCAAAAGAACCGCGGGGAGGGTAATTGCGGACGACTTTGACAAAAGAGACAATATGAGCGAAAGGAACGACAGGGAATACCGCAATGCCGCCCTGCCGCCGCTCTTCTCAAGATACGAAAGGTATAAAAGCAGGGATCCGAGGTAAAAAAAGACGCACAGCAGGTCTTTCCTGTCCGAAATCCAGGCAACCGACTCCACGTGCATCGGGTGGATACCGAACAGCAGGGCACCGAACGAGGCGGTCACGTCACTTCCGGAAAGCTTCCGGATAAAAACAAAAACCAGGACAATGTTTAAGAGGTGCACGATGAGATCGAAGAGGATATACCCCGCCGGGTTGAGCCCGCCGGCGGCGTAGTTCAGCGCATAGGTAACGATGGTGACCGGCTGATAATTATCGCTGACCAGGGTAGTCGGTGAAAAAATCCGGAGAATATTCTGAAGGGAAAGGGAATGGATGAGGGCATTTCCGGTTACATACTCATGGTCGTCCCAGTTGGTGAAGGAATTTCCGAGAACGGGCAGCAATGCGATAACGGTGAGACACACGATGACGGCACCATAGAAGGCTCGTCGATTATCGTTTCCGACCGATCCGCGGCGAGGAGCCCCGGATCCCTCCGGAAATCTGGACATCGCCGGGGATTGAGGAGGCTTGAAACTCATGAAGTCATGGCTTTCAGACCGCACTTTTTAATTTCGGACTCTCTCTTACGCACCCTTAAGCGCCTGCGTACCACTAAACACCCCGCGCAAGTTCCGGGGAGGCGCTCGTATCGCCCGTTCACGGATATTCGCGAATAATCGATGAAGATCCCGAAAAATCAAAATAATAGATGGACACCCGCCGCAGATGCCGTATCTGATCGTGCTCCCCCATCTCGAAGGAGCTGGAGCCGGAAGCACCGGAGGAACGCCCGGTTTTCGTGGTATCGGGAAATGAATATCGGTGAACGGACCGGTGCCTCCCGATTTATTTTCATTGTGTCGATCGTGACCGCAATCCACAGGAAATCATGCCGCTCACCATGTTAAAAGAACTTCCCCGAGGCGCCTCGCTCACCATGTTCCTGTGCGGGGGAGTAGCGGAAGCGCTATTCCTGGTCATGATGGGCTTGAAAATTATCAGCCTGCCTCTGGGATTCGATGAATATTTCCATGCCCATTATTTATGGCTGGTATCCATCGGACGGATACCGCATGTGGATTTCTGGTGTCACTATCCCTCCCTGGGATACGTAATGACCCGTCCGTTCTTTCGGCTTTTACCCGAATCGATCTATGCTGTTTTTGCCCTGCGCTTTTTCGGGATGTTTTTTTTCCTGGGAACGCTTGCCGCCCTGGCATATCATGCCCAACGGCTTCGGGCCGATTGGCTCTGGGGGGTGCTGCCCCTGGCGGCCATGCTGACTCCGGATGTCGCCATGCTGGTAGTTAATTTCCGTACGGATACGTATGCAGCATTGGCGGCCATCCTGGCATTGACCATCATGTTTCGAAACCCCACCCCACCCCGGAGCGCGCTGGCCGCCGGACTCGCCGCACTTTCGGTGATAATAATGCCGAAATACGTTTACCCGCTCCTCTTTGCGCTTATTGCCTATTGTGGTTACCTCTGGTTCAATGAAAAGGGCAGACGACGTTCTTTGATTCTCCCGGCAGCGGCGGGCGGGGCGATTGCCGTTATTCTCACCCAGTCTCTCCTGTTGACTTCCCGCCTTTGGCTGTGGGACGATCTCTTCTGGTCTCCGGTTCTCATGCAGCGGTTTTTCTCCCATTGCGCAAAAACGGAAACCTCGCTGACGACGCAATTAAGTACCGTCGCATCGTATTTCCTTGAAAACTGGTGGGTTGCGATTCTCGTGCTTGCGGGAGTTTCAGGATGGTTGATCGTGGAATCGAAACACAAGGGAGTTCGACTGTGGGTCGGCAGCGGCATTATCGCCGGCCTGGCGGTATTCTGGGGAACGTGCAAAATGCCCTTTCTCCAGTATTTTATCCCGGGACTCTTCTGCTTCGCGCTCTATGTTCCTTACGCATTTGTCCTGCTTAAACGCCCCGTATTCCAGTTTGCCGCAACGATCGTCCTGATCGGTTTGTGCATGCTGATGGTAATCAAAAATGCAAAAGTGATCAACGCTGATCTTGCTTCCCAGGTAGCCTCGGAAGATTTTAAAGTACGTCAGGAATTGCTGGATCACCTGCCCCGGTCCGAACGGGTGGTCGGTTTTGTCTGGACCCATCCCTGCTTCCGTGAAGACCAGACGTTTGTCACCTGGGACGAAGCGTGGGGCGAACCGAGGGGCTTCGTTCCGATCCTGCCGAAAAATTCCAGGGCATACGCCTGTTTTCAGCCGGAATACCTCGAACAAAGCCTCGAACAATCGTCGCCCCCCTCCTGGATAGCAATCGACTCAACGCATTGCCCTCCGGGATGGAGCCAACTTTTGTCAACGTACCTCGATCGGCATGCCGCCCTCTACAGGAAAGCGCTGTTCAAGGGATTCGATGTTTACGTCCGCAACGATCTCTTCCCCCGGTGACTCGTCTCCGGCAATTGCAAATTTCGCCGTATCCGTCACTTGTTGAGCTCCGGGAGAATACCCGCCGGCTTCAGGCCCCTGTTTTCCAGTTCACGGCAGGCATATTCAAAGTGCAGGGAGCAGGCCTTCATGAAGTCCTCCCCGGCGTGTGCGAGGTCCCCGGTCGCCGCATAGGCGCGTCCCCGGTTAAAAAAGACCTGCGGATATTTTTCGGGAGCCGGAAAGAGACTCAATGCCCGGCTGAAATCGCTTATTGCCCTCGAAAAATCCCCCACCGAACCGCAGGCGTTCCCCCTGTTGACATAGGCCTCGGGCGACGCGGGCTGAAGGGTGATTGCGCGGCTGAAATCGGCAATGGCCGGCTCGAAACGGCCCTCGGTACAATAGATCAGCCCGCGGCCGGAATAGGCCGGAGCATAGCCGCTGTCCAGTGCAACGGTTCTTGTAAAACACTCCACTGCACGATCGGGAAGGTTCATGGCCTGATAGACACATGCCTTATTATACCAGCCGTCGGCAAATTGGGGATTCAGCTGAACGGCGTGAGAATAATCGGCCATTGCGCCGTCCTGGTCGCCCCTGTTCTTCAGAACGTTGCCGAGATTGTTGTATGCTTCGGCAAATCCGGAGTCGAGCGTAATCGCACGTTCAAAATCATTCATTGCATGATCGTAGTCGCCGTTTTCATAATAATCGATTCCCCTGCCGTTGTATGCCTTCGCGATAGCAGGATTACAAATGATCGTCCGCGTGTACTCTTCTATGGCGTGCGGGCGGTCACCGAGCGCATCATAGAGGAGCGCGAGGTTCTTATGGCCGTCGGCAAAGGAAGGATGCAGCATGATCACCCTGTTATAAACTTCAAGCGCATGCGCATAATCATGATCCGCATAATAGGCATACCCCAGGTTATTATAGGCGACCGGCGACGGGTATTTTCCGATAACATCGCTCCACAGCGTCTCTGAATTCTTCCAGACCTTGCAGCGCTCGTGAACGGCATACCCGAACACGAGCATGACAAAAAAGAGTGCCGTCCAGGCCGCAACCCGGATGCGGTCCAACCGCGGGCGCCCGATGCTCCTTTCAATATACTGTGCAGCGATGAAGGAGAGGCCGATATAGGCGCAGTACGAAAATCGGTCAGTGGTCACCGTTGCTCCCACCGGAATAAAATGCAGGACAAATAGAACATTGATGAGAAAAAAACCAAAGCCGAATACGAACGGCTTGGATCTTCTGAAATACCACACCGCCACGGCCGCGCCAACCGCAAAAAGAGGCGACCACAGGTACCGCACGGGCATCCGGGACACGGCGAACGACGCGGGGTACGGATAGAGCGCCGATAGTTTGAGGGGGACGAAAAACTTAACAACATAAAACACGAATGAATAGCAGACGACGGCAATTCTTGAAAAAAACGGCACCGTGCCGTATCCGCTGAGCGATCCTGCGCCGTATTGTCCTTTGACGGCCCAGAACCCGATTAAAATCGCCGGCACCAGGAACGGCAATTTTTCAACGCACGACCGCGCCGAAAATTTACGCCCCCGATAATAATCGATCAGAAAAAGTACCGCCGGCAAGGTAACCGCCGATGATTTGGAGAGAAGCGAGCAGACGAACAGAGCGATGGAACCGGCATACCGGAGTTTTGCAGACCGTTTTCCCCTGTCGATGTACGAAACGTATAAAAACAGCGATGCCAGATAAAAAAATGTATACAGGAGCTCTTTCCTGCCCGAAATCCATGCGACCGCTTCCACGTGCATCGGATGGATGCCGAACAAAAGAGCGCAGAGCGATGCGACGAAATCACTCCGGGAAATTTTACGTATAACAATAAAAACGAGGAGCACATTGAGGAGATGAACCAGAAGATCGGCAAGGATATATCCGGCAGGGTTGAGCCCGCCTGCCGCATAATTCAGCGCATAGGTTACCATCGTTATCGGCTGATAGTTGCCGAAAACGAAAGAGCCGGGAGAGAATATCCGGAGCAAGCTCGGGATGGATAGCGAATGGATGAGCGGATTATCGGTTACATAGACATCGTCATCCCAGTTTGTAAAGCCGTTTCCGAGAGCGGGCAGAAACGCGATAACGGTAATAAATGCGATAACGAAGCAATAAAGAATCCACCGCCTGTCGGTACCGCCGGATTCCCGATGCGCGGAAACAGCGCCTTGAAAATATTTCCGTACGACCATACTCATTTGCGTCCGACGCCATTTTCCGGGTGAGGGGGATACCATGAATCAAAATAATAGACGCTGTCGGCTCATTGCCGGAAGCCATGTTTCATTTCACCATCACGGGCATATAAAAAAGCCGGAGCCCTGTCGACGAATCGGCAGGGCTCCGGCATACTGCACCTTTAAGAGGCCCGGATCAGGGCTGGTTACTGAACCCTGACCAGTTTCATTCTCTTATCGAAGTTATCCGCCTTCATCTGAATCACGTAAATACCCGCACCCGATGCGACGCCACCCATCGATTCGCCGCTCCAGGAGACGACATAGTGTCCG
>Ga0181520_10008034_pt1 | contig 15190 bp, 15 predicted proteins | sample PEATcosm2014_Bin_29_FD_132451 | JGI IMG/M metagenome (GOLD analysis project Ga0181520, IMG submission 132451) | Peatland microbial communities from MTU Mesocosm Facility, Houghton, MI, USA - PEATcosm2014_Bin02_30_metaG | ecosystem: Environmental > Terrestrial > Soil > Wetlands > Peat | place...
ACCGGCCCACACCGTCCCCTCACGATCCTCAAGCATCGATGTTACGAACCGCCCTTCAAGCTCCGGGTAACGGGTCAGTCTGGAGCCGTCCCAGCTTGCGAGGCCGACAAACGTGCCAATCCACAGAGTGCCGTCGCGCGTGACGAGCAGGCTGTAGGCCCCGTCTTGAGGAAGTTTCTGGAAGGTAGGCGGTTGCCAGAGGACCCTGCGAATGCCGTCGAAGCGAAACAACCCGTATTCCGTGCCAAACCACAGATACCCATCGGGCGTCTGGGCCATCGCATAGATATTTCCCATGGAGAATCCCTCTCGGGCGGTCCACGCGGTGTGCGCGTACTGGCTGACGGCGAGAGACGGATCCAAGGCGAAAACGGCCGAGCACCACCCAAGCAGGATGCCAAGCACCATTAAAGTCCCGCGCTTTCTGTGGCCTTTGTCCATTGTTTATGCGGACATTATATCCCCTGTTTTCATCACAGCGGCAACAGAGAAATGGCTTGATCCAAGAAGTACTTTAGCTGGAAAACGCGCCGTGGAAACAAACTTCGCGGTCGCCACCTCTGGACGAGTCATCCATTCAGGAGTCACAAGCGGCCTCCCAGCATTTCGTCCAGCGACCGAGAGCGCTTCGCTTGGATGTCAAGACCCGGCCGGGCAAAACCTGAGTCCAGCATAGTCTCGCCGCTCTCGGAACCGGCAATTCCGTGCCGCTATTGCGGCAATTGCCGTAACAGCGGTAGACACCTGCCGCATTCTGCTCTCCGCACTGCGCCCCTACTCCTTCATAACAATAAGGTTCTGCGATGACTCGCATTTGGCAAACCACATGCACAAAGAAGGGTGTGTTACGAACGGTGATTTTCTATGTGCGCAATTGGACCAGGGTCGACCTATCAGAGCGAATGTGGCCTTAGAAGCTAGTCGACCTTGTCGCGTGGCACAGGCCTCAGCCCAATTGAAAGGTACTTCGATCAGGGCGAGATCCGCGATTCGGCATTTCGCCTTTGCGCTGTGAAAGGAATACGGTGATTCAGCAAGCAATTTCGTGCGACGTTTGTGGAGCGCAGAAGCGACAGGCCAACCATTGGTTTATTGCATACAAACATGCGGGAGAACTGCGCGTGAGCAGTTGGAACTCTCTCCATCTCATGTGCCCCGGCACAAAGCACCTCTGTGGAGAAACCTGTGTTCACAAGCTGGTCAGCGAATTCCTGACCAACTCGGCGCACATGCTGACCCAACAGGCGGCCGACAGGTCCGATGCTCAGCCGTCGACGGGCGCGGCGATGGACATCGATGGCGCGGCGGGTTCTTCGAGCCTGCTACTCAACTCGCCCGCACCAACCATCCCGGAATTTCAACAAGATTCCCCACAGGCATCGGAACGCTTGTTGCAATGGCAGGCGTGTGCCAGAAGAAGGACGTCATGACAAGAATCATTCACGCATTCGATTGGAACCGCAGGGCAACTTTGTTCTGTGTATGGTTTACAACCGGAAGCCCTAATCATCCACTTGCTTGTAAATGGATTGCAGGGAATCAACCAGATGCTTGCTCTCGAACTTTCTGCTTTGCGCGTCCGCAACTCTAGGACAATTGCGCGTGAACCGAACTCAAACAGAGGAGAACTGATGAAGAATCTTGCAGTGCTGACCAGTGGAGGAGATGCCCCGGGGATGAACGCCGCTATTCGAGCGGTCGTTCGCACGGGGCACGCGAGAGGAGTGCATACCTGGGGTGTGATGCATGGGTATTCGGGCCTGATTGCGGGAGATTTTAAGCGCATGGGTCCGCGAGACGTGAGCAGCATTATCCAGCGTGGCGGGACAATCCTCGGTTCGGCGCGCTGCCCGGAGTTCAGAACTGAGGAGGGGGTGGAACTGGCGATCCGGCGGTTGCGTGGTGCAGGAATCGACGGGCTGGTAGTCATCGGCGGCAACGGTTCGCAAACCGGCGCCAATTCGCTGAGCAGGATGGGATTTCCGGTAGTCGGTGTGGCCTCGACAATTGATAACGACCTGTACGGTTCAGAGGTCACAATCGGTGTCGACACAGCGGTAAACGTGGCGCTAAATGCGATTGACAATCTGAAGATCACTGCGAGTTCGCATCAACGTGTACTGCTAGTGGAAGTAATGGGGCGCAAATGCGGTTTTCTTGCGCTCATGGCCGGCGTGGCCGGAGGCGCGGAAGCAACGGTCATCCCAGAAGTGGATATCGTTCCAGAGCAATTGGCGGAACGCATCCAGCAGGCGTACGAGAATGGAAAGCCGCACGCCATCGTGGTCGTCGCTGAGGGTGCTCGATATAACGCCGAGGGTCTATGCCGCTATTTCGAGGAGCGCGGACTCCTGAACGGATTCGAGTTCCGTTCAACGGTCCTGGGCTACGTGCAGCGCGGTGCGGTGCCAACATGCAGGGACCGTTTGCTTGGTACGCGGCTCGGTGCCGAGGCGGCCGAGCGCATTATTGCGGGCGAAAGCGGAGTTTTGGTTGGCGTCGAGAACGGTGCTGTTATCACCACGCCACTTGAAGAGGTGGTCGTGGGCAAAAAGCCGCTGGACCCGTGGTTCCTGAAGGCAGCTGACGTCCTGGCGCGATAGTCATACGAGGGTGCGTCCAACTTGCGCACAAAAGGGGCACGTGATTACCGCGAGGGACACGTGCCCCGAAGATACTTCCCCTGGAGGACCGCTATCTCGTCGGAACCTTCATCCCTCAGGGCTCACTGCATTCTCAGAACTGACGATAGGCCGCCAGCAGGCCGCCACCCTCTCCAAGAAGTCAATGGGGGCGAGCCACCGCTCTCTCTGTGAAAGCCCTCCCTTGGGACGCGGACAGTTGAGCTTCTTGCAGGACAGCAGTTCGCGTGTCATTGAGCACATCGAGCATCAGCTTTCGAGGCAATTCGTCAACTAAGGGCTTGATCATCCAACGCAACTCCGCTGGGATACCACGGCTCAAAACGATCGACTCCAATTCGACGTACACGCCCCCATCGCGCTCTTCAAGTCGCTTCATACCGGCCACACGCCAGACAAAACCAGGTCGTCGATTCTCAGGAAACGGATGTTCGGTGGCCTGGCCATAATCGGCGATCTCTTGGACCCGCACGGCTCTGCTCGTGATGTATGCTCGTTTCGGCCCCAGCCTCACAATTTGGACCTGTTCTTCGGTCTCCACGGCCGCTGTCACTGAAAAGACCTTCTGGATCGCAACAACGTCCAACCTAATTTGATCCCGGTCTCGTGTGAGGACCGAGCACTTACTGAACAAGGGCTTGTAGAACACGTTGTAGCGGTCATAATTCTCGACGACCCTCAGAGCCTGATCGAGTGTTACATTCGGCACGAATACGACACCAACCCAATCGTGGATGAGCCCCTGGGTCACCTTATCGGGGTCGCGACTCTCTACTATCACCTCATGTGGCCGTGCGCGCGGAGGCATATTCAGCGACTCATCGATCCATAAAAAGTGGCTGTCCCCCACGGCAATGTTTGCGACGCGCAGGTTGACCATCCGAATGTACTCATCCCACGCGCGAAGGGTCTCTTGTTTAGGTTCTGCTGCCTCCAAGAACCTTCCAAACAGCAAGAGATATAGTACAGCCAGCCACGCCGCCGACTTCGCCGTCTTGCCCACTATTTCGATTTGTAAGTGTCCTGCTTCCACTGAATCTTTTCCTGGGCTGGGTGAGGAGTCCTGGCAGCTTGTGACCACGCGGCACACCCCATCACCTCCATTGGTCAACAGCGGCTATCGTCCCTACCAACCGGTCGACTGCATAGGATGCCGGACTCTGGCTGGTGAAGTAATGACGGACCTGCAGGTCGCCAAGCAGCCCGATTGCCAATAACTGGATCCCCGACACAAACAGAACCGGCCCAAGGAGAAACATGAAACCGTGGCTGAGCATCATCGGAAGGTGCGGGTTGAGGAGTTTCATCCCAAAGACGATCGTGGTCATCACGCAACCGGCGAGAATCGACAGCATGCCGAGACCGCCGAATAGATGCAGAGGCCGGCTCATGTACCGAAGCAGGAAGCGGATGGTGAGCAAGTCAAAGAACACGCGGAAGGTACGGCCGATCCCGTAATGGCTCTTGCCCCGCTCGCGGATTACATTCCGGATAGGAATCTCACAAATCGAAGCACCTTGCCAGCTTGCCAGAGCGGGAATGAAGCGGTGCATCTCGCCGTAAAGAGGAATGCTCTGGATCACTTCGCTGCGATACGCCTTGAAGGTGGTCCCGAAGTCGTGAATCGCCACACCCGACAGTTTGGCCATGAGCCAATTGGCGCAGCGTGAGGGAATCCGGCGCAGCAGGAAGTTGTCGATCCGCTTTTCCCGCCAACCTGAAACGACGTCGTAGCCCTCATCAAGCTTCTCAAGAAATGCAGGAATGTCGCCAGGATCATGCTGTAGATCGCCATCCATGGCAAGGATGAACTGACCCGATGCGTGATCGAATCCAGCAGCCAGCGCCGAAGTCTGGCCGAAGTTGCGGCGTAGCTTGACGATCAGCACACGGCTGTCGACGTCCGCGATCTCTTCCAGGAGCGAATACGTCCGATCACGGGACCCATCGTCGACGAACACAAGCTCAAACGCTTCACCCACTTGCTCCATCACCTGTTTAAGGCGAGCGTAAAGGGCAGTGACGCTTTCCTGTTCGTTATGAAAAGGAACGACAATCGAATACTTACATGGTCTTAAGAAATCAGATGTGCCTTCAGAAATCCTCATTTTCAAATCGCCTCCTCGGCTTTTCCTTTCCGCATGCGCCTGGGAATCACTTACAGGCCCTATATCCGGTCGGCTCATTCCTAGCAGCGACGCACGAACTCGCAATCGACTTCGCAGTCTCACTACACAATCAACTGCATTTCCAACTTACGCGGTGAAACGACCAAGGCAATCGATGTTTCACTCCTGGATCGCTCACCGGCCCTGGGGCTGTAAGAGCGATGTCAATGAATCGTGCTGTGCAGTAATCCGGTATGCCTGGTAGTTGATGGTCATGATTGCAATTCCGCCGATCCGGACCTTTGTTTCGCTTCGATTTTGTTTCGGCATCCAGAATCCATTGGTGATCTCGTTGCTGTGATGGATCTGCGTGCGAGAGATCCAAAAGGAAGGGTTCTTGGCCGGTTGAACCTCCATCTTTGTTACCGCGAACTCTGCCATATCCACCCAGATCGTTCCTCTGTATAAAAACTGATTTGGGGAGATCGGTTCCACGCTAAGGATGTATGCTGAGCGATCGTCTGATCGGTCTATTCCCACAAGCTGAAACCGGTAATTCGCCGAATTCAGTGCCGTCGCCGATCTGTTAAGCGATGCCTCTCTTTCGCTGTCGAGAGCCCGTTTCAGGACCTTTTCGCAGAGCATGTTCGAGCCTTCCTTTGAGATGATCCGGAAAGTCTTTCCTGACGCGGGTGTGTAGTTCACCGCAACGTCCATGTCCGCGGCGATGGTTCGCGTGAATCCCCGGTACACCACTGAGTAATGACGCGTGCCCTCATAGCTCTGCAAGGTACTTCCCTGGAGTTGGTCGTGGCGTTCCATTCCTTCCACAATTTGCGCGATGTTCGGTATCGATGTCTCGACCGCTCCTCCTGATTGCGAGCAGGTGGGTTTCGCCAGCGAGAGGATGACTACAGCCGAAAAGATCCCTGCAACTCGGCTGATGGAGAACTGGCCGGCCAGCCGTCTGCAACTGCTGCGAAGCAATTTACGTCGATCATGAAGTACAACTGCCATCAACTCCTCCTACTTGCTTCACTTCTCTTGCGGTGCCGCTTCCTTACTGCGAGTCTCGATTCCTGCTACTAGCATTCTTGGCGGCCCCTGGCGTCAGTCGGGGCAAAATGAACTCTTGTGCGACGCCGCTAGCCAGACGCTCGGCAGTACCAATTCCAAATGTTCCAAATACGAGGCCTACACCCCGGTTCGATTGTGGATAGTAGGCATTGGCGAGCGCGCTCGAGGCCAGGTCGCCACCCAGGCTGGAGTAGTTCGGCTGCCAACGGCCATTGTCTCCTTTGCAAATGAATGGGCTGAACAATGCATGTTTCAGGCGGGAGTGTGTAGTGCCTGTGCCCTGGTAGAAATACCTGGGGTCTTGGTGCAGCACTGACGGGAGAATCGCTCCGCCGATAAGAATGTCGCTAAAGCTGTCGGCAGCGATAGACCCGAACCGTTGTCCGTACCCTTGAGCCCCTTGGACAAAGTCGGGCCTATTTGCAGCCTGGTTGATGGCGGCCATCCCTGCAACACCGCCAATAGTGACGGGGTCGACTGACACTCTCATGGCGAGTTTGAACTTCAGTTTCGCTGTGAGCGGCACCGCGTTGGCTGAGTCGTACACGACATAGAAGTTAGGTATGAAGCCAAAGACCCGTTGCTGCTCCTCTAGTCGGACCTGTTCAGTAGCCAGTTGCTCATTCGACGCGTAGACAGTAACCGAGGTCTCCTCTCCTTCTATTTTGAGCCGGACGTCGGATAATAGCTGAAACTGTCCTGGAGCTAGAGTCATCGGCGACGATGCCCACTCCTGGAACCCTTTGACACTAATCCTCACTCGATAGGGCACGCCGGGTTCTAGCTGATCGAATGCGAATGCTGCAGTATCATTCGCCACTACTTCACGATGATCCCCGGAATTCGGCCCATCGAGGATCACCTTCACGCCTGGGACAAGATCCCCGTTCACATCAGTAACAGTGCCACTGATGTTTGCTGGATCGCGATGCACCGAGGCTCTGGTGGAACCCTCTGGAGGAGCTCCCTTTCCATCGCCCGGCATCGTGTTCTCAGAGATTAGGGACTGCGGCTTTGGGGCGTCTGGAAGCGAATCGGACACGGGCAAGGCTGGCCCTAGCTCCTGTGCCTTCGCTTGGCTCCATGGGACCGCGACCCCAATCAACATGACTAGTTTTAGAGCTGCGCATTTCGAGAGCATCTTCATCTGGCCACCTTCTGGATGACCGAAGCGCTCGGCTTATGATGAATTCTCTTCAAAGCTTGGATGCTGAGAGACGCACAAAGAGAAACAATCATGACCATTGAGATGACAAATGGAAACACCCGCTGCGGTGTCTCGAGAACATTGCATACGGCCAAGAGTTTGAAGGCGTGCGACAACGCGACAACCGCATCCAGGCAGAGCACGCACATCGTACTCATGATTAACGCAGTTCCCCAGTCTTCATTCGATTGAAACTTGCGGAGAGATAGTACCGCAAACGCCGAGACATACACGCCCAGCATGGCGAGCCACTGAGTGAAGCTAGTGTGACCGACAGACAGAATCATCCCTATGGCGCTGGCGGCAAGGCTGAGTCTCAGGAAGTGCGCAACCCGCTCGTCAAGCGGATGCCCGGCTGCCATCCTGAGGCAAACGATAATCCCTGCGCCAATTGCGCCGATGCCTAAAATGGCGTGAACGAGTCTGAGCAAATACATCATTACTTTCTCCTTGAGCAAGGTCGGCAACCCGTCATGCGTTCCGCAAGAGCCCTCTGGCTTGTGGTGATCTCCATTTATGTTGAATTGGGCCTTGATAGGCGTATCCTTTATTGACTCCAAGTCGCCGTTCTTGTCTTACGCTCGCCCCGAGTCTTTCGATCACTGCAAGCAGCGGTTCTGTCGAGATCCCTGGAGCTACCTGCTCGTCATACATGCCAGTCACCAGGCCCTCGCTCTTTCCTTGAATCAGTAGGATCCTCGCATGAGGCCAGCGACGGCGGATGTTGGCGGCCAAGACTCTCAATTCACACCGCGAAAATGTGTCATGAAGGATCGCAACGTCAACTTCCTCAGATACCGAAACCACCGAGAAGTCCCCGGTACATGTCGCCACGTAAAGCTTGCATCTAGCGCGCAGAGTTAGAGCGTCCCGGACAACTTCAACCGTCTCCGGGGATCCGATTGAGAGCACATGCAAAGTGGGAATCATGCCACCACCTCTGACAATGCGCATTCCTCAACTTCTTCTTCCTGCTCTATCTGAGACTTCGTCTCCGCTCCGAGGATTTCCCATAACGCGTTTGAGCACGCAAGCTCAATCAACGAGCGATGGCATTCGATCGTTATGGCGCAGTCTTGAACAGAGAAGCCTAGGTAGCCATGCAGCATGAGTGCCGCGCGTTCGAATGCATTCAATCTGTGACTGATCGTGTTGGCGGCTAGAGATCTGAGAATTCGTGCGTCATTGACATGCAAGGTGTGGGGAGACGACTTGTGGATGGCGTCTCGGCTGTAGACCGAAGCAATTCGCTTGATCTCATTGCGGTTTCTTTCTATCGCTGTATGGACCACACATCTCTTGACCCAAAGATCGCACCAGCCAGGAGCTACATATCCTGCTTCCTCAACGCGTATCATGGCGTCTGCAAGGCATGCATCGGCTGCCACCCGGCTGCCGAGAACAATCTCTGCAAGCCAGAGTAATTCGATCCTGCTGCGTTCAAACACATCGCTCAAGACTCCTGGACAATGCAAAGTGGAGGAGCCACGGCCGATTGTCTCCGGGTTTGAAGATCCAAATACCATAGGTGCCCCTTAGCTCAGAAGATGATGGCCAGAATCGTGCGGCCCTCTTTTCCCAATTTCATGACGGCGTCGAAGTTCGGAATTCGGCGCGAACATTGTTTGCTTCGACCACAGGAGGCGAACGGCGGTTCAGCGTGCGGCGGCCTCATGTTATGTCTCCTCGCTCCTTCGCTTGCCTTCTCTGTCAGGTCCTGCGATTGCCTCCCCGGCGCAACGGCGCAAATGCAGCCGTTCACAGAGGTCAACGCCATATGCATTCCGAACAACAAACGTAGCTCCAAGATGATTGAGCCATTGCAGCGCTTTCTCACCCAGCAGGTCTACAAAGAGCACATCTTCAATGTCGAAGACGCAATTGGTCCCTGGGAGAAGTTCACGCGTGACCCACAAGAGTTCTCCCACCCAATCTCCTGTGAGCCGGCCCTCGATCATGAACAGAGGACGATCTTTGTCTTTTGGAACCGTAATTCGCAGCACACCCTCTCTATGGCACGCGCATTGCCGTTTGCCACGAGCCGCGCAAACTGTTCATTCTTCACGGAGAAATGCTGACGGAATGGAATCAGGAAGAGCAGTGCCACCACCGCTATTGCGGCACATGCCGCAATAGCGGCACGGGCGCTGGCATGAGGATGTAGTTGAGTTTTGTAGTGTTCTCTGGACTAAACGTATTCCGATTTATATATCCGCAGACGCTCCATCTTTCTCTGTAGCGTAGTCCGCTTGAGGCCGAGGCGTTGAGCAGCACCTCCTGGCCCGGAGATCTTTCCTTGGGCTGCCCGCAACGCTTTGAGGATCGCATCGCGCTCGGTCGCAAACAGCGTGCCATCTCCCTCTTCCTTCGGAAGTGGACGCCGGTTCAATTCTGAGATGGGGGCATCGAGGGTCGCGCCGGGCGAGAGGATCACGGAGCGTTCAATGAAATTCTGCAACTCTCGAACATTACCTGGCCAATCCCATCGCAGGATTCCATCCATCACCTCCCGTGGAATATTCCGAATGGACTTCCGCATGCTCCGTGCATGCATGCCTACGAAGTAATGAACAAGAAGGGGAATATCTTCTTTTCTCTCGCGCAGGGGTGGGATATGGATCGGGAAGACATTCAAGCGATAAAAGAGGTCCTCGCGGAAATCTCCGTCCCGCACCATATCGGGCAGGACACGCCTAGTCGCGGCAATCAATCGCACATTCACCTTGATGGTTCGGCTACTTCCCAGCCTTTCAAATTCTCGTTCCTGAAGCACACGAAGAAGTTTCGGTTGGAGTTCAAGATCAATGTCTCCAATCTCGTCGAGGAACAGACTGCCCTGGTCTGCTAATTCGAATCTCCCGCGCTGTTGCGCCAGTGCGCCAGTGAAAGCACCTTTCTCATGTCCGAAGAGCTCACTTTCCAACAGCCCATGCGGAATGGCCGCACAGTTCAGTCTGACAAAAGTCCGGTCACGCCTGCGGCTGAGGTTGTGGATCGCGCGCGCCACGAGTTCTTTACCCGTTCCCGTTTCCCCCGTGAGCAAGACCGTTGAATCGGTTTCCGCTACGATTGCAACCTGTTCAAGGGCTCTCTTCAGAGCCGGGCTCTTGCCCACGATGTCTTCGAAGTTGTACTGCGACTTTATCTCCGATACCAGGTAGTCGCGCTCATCTTCGAGGCGGTTGCGAGAGAGATTCAGACGCCCGAAAGCAAGCGCGTTTTCCAACGCAAGGGAGATTTGGTTCCCAACCTGCACGATCAAGTCAACCTCTGCCTGGCTGAATGCGTCTCTCTTCCGACTGCCGATTGTGATGGTGCCCAGCGGGCTTGTCGAGCCCATGAGTGGAACGCTTGCGATGCTCATGATCGATTCGGCAAGGAGGGACTGGGCGACCGGTTCGGGGAGGAGCGCTGCAAGTTCTTCCCGGCTCCATATCTTCGGTGTCCGAGTTTCAATGTGCTTCATGTTTTCATCGGGTAATACGATGGTGGCGGGAGTGCTCTCTTCCAAGAAACCGCGGCTGGTAGGATAATCCAGGGCAACACACCGAAGAGCCTTGCTGCCCTCATCGAAGAGCCAGAAGCCGGTGAAGTCATTCATAAGAAACTTACGAATCGATACAGATGCTTCCCGGACGAGCTCACTTACATCGAGATGGTTGATGATATGGTTGTTAATATCCAAAAGCAGCTTAAACCGGTCACTATCGTACTGTAATTCGCGGTGCTTGCGCTCAAGTTCCTCACGATTTGAATCAGTAGCTTCAAGAGCAAGAGCGTTTTCCAGAACAATCGAAACGTGCCCAGAAATAGCACCCATCATCTGGATGTCTTCAGCACGGAACTTGTCACCCTGAGCCGAGCCGAACACTAGCACTCCCAACTTCCTGTGGGAAGTGGAGACAGGGAAAACGCAGGAACTTCTAATGCCTTCAAACCTCAGACGCGTAGCCAATTCCGGAATGCTCTGGACTTCCTCACGGATGTCGGGAACAAAGACCGGCTGCTGTTTCTCTAACGCCGAAGCTATCGAGGTGTTTTTGAAAGGAACGGTGGTTCCGATCCCAATTCCTGGGTTCCGGCCTTCATTATTGAAGGAATAGACCTGCACGGTCTCATTCCCTTGGTTCAGCAGGAGCAGGACGATCGAGTCGAATGGGACAATTCTGGAGAGCAGCGAAGAAATGCTACGCAAAACCGCATGAATATCATGCTGCATCGCAAGCGCGGTCGAGACGTCGGGCAACGCCCTGTAGCGGCTTCCTTCCACGGACACCGGATTCTCACGGTCGCCCATCCTGCACCTTCATTGCTGTTCGGACAACACAAACTTATCACGCTTTGATCCGAGTCGAAAGCGGTTTGGGACAACAGGATAATCCGAAGTGTTCAGGATGGTCAATCGGACGGTGAACACGACAGGCTTTTGCCATCGGCGCTTAGAAGCTTCCGAGCATTAACCGGAAACGCGCTTTCCCATTCTCGTCAAAGCTCAATGTTAATCCTGTCGCTCCAACCTTGGTGGGGAAGAGGGCGCCGATGGATGCGCTCTGATGCGTACTCCAGCCCATAGATCCGTTATCAAACCGGCCTGCCTCATACCATAGCGCTATTCCCGGATGGGATGAAACATGCCGAATGGGCCGTGCATGAAAGATCACACCAGAGCCCGCGGTCACGAGCGTGTCTGCATGAAACTCCTGGTACCGGAATGCAGCCATGTGAGTCTGGTCGCCGGCAACGAACTGATCGAAATAGCTGAGCTCCCGGCCAAAGCTTGTGCCGGTATGGTTTAGCGCGAAGAAAGTAATGTCACGACTCAAAGACTGAAATGTGCTGTATTCGGAGTGAAAGAACGGGTAGTCGCCGCTTCTCCTCAAGAAATACCCCGCCTCCCCCTCGAGGCGTGTACCGCGGGTAGGCAATCCCCCCGAATCCTGATGGTTCACGACCCACCGCGCCTCTGGAACCGTGAATCCCCCACTTTGCGACGAAACGTTGTCAACGACCACAGCGCGGCTGTACCAATCGTACCCAGCCCGGCCTCCGAACCGAAGCTGGGCAGAGCGCCAGGTCCCGATGCCCGCGTAAAGGGCCCCGCCGACTCGGTCGCGAGTGTCGCTCTGGCGGTCCGGTCCCGTGTAGCTGTTGAAGTGTGTTCTTCCGCCAAAAAACTGGGAGGCGATAAAGTACTGGCTCCCGCCAAACGGAGTGTAAGCCTCCACCTGCAACGTGGGATCGTAGCCCAGATTGGCCGTACTCATAATCTGTGCCTTGTAGGCGTTTCTGGGGATCACTGCCGTCGAGAGCTTCACCCCAAAGCGCGAGGGCTCGCCGGGCGACAGGGCGTATTGCGCAGAGACGCGCACCAGAACCCGATCGGTGGGGCGTTCGGCAAACTTGACTTTGTAGCCCCCCGGCTCTGAACTTTCCTGCTGCCATTCGTAGGCCGCGCCAGGAACCGCGGTGGCAGCGACCATCCCGGACAAGGTCTTCTCAAGGTCCTTTTCCGATACCGCTCCATCTCCAAGAGCCCGGCGAATCTCAGCTTGCGCGTTTCTCTGGAACGACCGATCGGGACTTGAAACTTCGAGCACCCTGCCCCTATCGCTTGAAGGCCGCATTCTTGACCTCCGCCGGGCCAAATGCTCATCCCAATCCCGCTGAGAGAGTTCAAACCGGGCAAGCTCAGAGCCGTGAGCCTTGGCCGCTCGGTACCCGGCTTCGACGATTTCGCTCCAGCGCCGGTAGTCACTTGTTGAGAAACCCTTCGTATCTACAAAGATAACCAGATCCGCCTTTTTCAGCGAATGCTGTTCGTTTTTCGCAACGATAAGGGAGATGGTTTGTCCCATAACATCGGACAGAGACTTGAATTGATCGGGCTTGACCTTGGGAGCTTCAAAAGCAACTGCAATCACGATTTTCGCTCCCATGTCTCGAACCGCATCCACGGGAATGTTCTCAAGCACGCCGCCGTCAACAAGAACCATCCCGTCCAACTTAACCGGCGTAAAGACTCCCGGCAAGGACATCGTAGCGCGCATCGCTACTGGCAATGACCCTTTGCCGAACACGACCGAATCGCCGCTCACCAAATCGGTTGCGACGCAGCGAAAAGGTATCGGCAGTTGATCGAAATCGGTGACGCTGGAATAGCCCATCGTCGATCGGCTGAGTAATAACGAAAGAGACTCGCCTGGATTGAGACCGGATGGAAGCGCAAAACCCCTTCCGAACCGTAGCGTTAGATCGCCAAATGTTCGATTCCACTTTTGCTTATCTGCAATGGGTTGGTCGGCGAATGGCGGACTCGGACTCAAGAGCGCATTCCAATCAGCGCCTTCAACTGTAGCCCTGATTTGAGATGAATCCATGCCGGTCGCATAGAGGCCTCCGATGAGGCCTCCCATGCTGGTTCCGCCAATCCTATCAACGGGAATATGGTGCTCTTCGAAATAGCGAAGCACACCTATATGGGCTAACCCGAGAGCGCTACCTCCGCTAAGTGCGACCCCGATGGTTGGCCTCTCTGTCTCTGTTAGCTGTTGCGCTTCGGCGACCGAAACGAAAAGGTACACCGCGGCGCCGCACAGAGCAATTGTTATGGATCGCAGCATACTGTTTCACTGCCGCCCGAGTGTGCGTTCAAGCTCGGCCTGGGCGATCACCCGGTCCTTCTCGGCATCAAAGAGTTGCGATTCCGCCTCTGCCAGGTTTGCTTCCGCATCTCGCAGCGCGGATACATTTGCAGTGCTTGTATGCACCTGTTCCCCAGTGATGCGAAGCATTTCTGTCTTTGCTTTTACGGAGCGTTGCGCCGCATCCAGCTCGTCCTGGGTCCGATTCAGCTTTCGAAGTCCCTTCTCTATGTCGATGCGCACTTGGCTTTCAGCATGGTGGACGTTTTCTTTGGCCTCCGAGAGCTGCGCATGACGTTCTCTAACTAGGCCAATACGTTTGCCGAACTCGGAAACCGTAAACTCCGCCCGAATGCCGCCGACTCTAGTGTCTTGCGGAAGAAGCGGCGTTCCATCCTGATGAATGTCCTGCACGAACCCAGTGATGTCTGGGATGTACTCCGCGCGCGCTGCATTCAGTCCCGCGCGGGCTTTATCCAGCGTATGGCGAGCGGATACCAGATTCGGATTCTTTTCCAGCGCTTCGGATTCGAGAATCTGAACGGAGCTGGGCGCATTCGCAGAATCCGCGGAGGCGGATGGTTCTTTCTCTTCTTCCGGTTCGGCCAGCGCGAATTTGGTGTCCAGCGGCAAACCGATCAAGTCGTTGAATTGAACGCTCATGTCGTCGATGGCATCTTCCACCGAGCCCAACGCATGCCGTGCTGTCGCTAACTGGGATTCCCCTTCCAGGACCTTGGCTTCCAGAACAACTCCGGATTCAACCCCTCTTCTAGCCTCGTCCAAGCCTTGCTCTCCGGCTTGGATGCGCAGTTCCAGGGCGTGCTTGCGCCTCTCGGCCGAGAGGAGTGAATAAAAGAGTGTCTTCACATTCAGCGAGATTTCATTTCGGGCATGCTGGAGGTCGCTGTGCGCCGAAGCCGCCTCCGCGCGGGCCACGGAGACGCCCGCATGGATCTTGACGAGTTGGGTGATTGGCTGCCCAGCGGTGGTTGAGGTGAGATAAGCGTCTTGCTTGCCCGTCTGGATGTTGACGTTCGAGTTGGGTAGAGGCCCTGTGGCTGCGTACGTGCCAAGGGTGCCCTTGGGAATCGTAAGGAATTCAGTTTGGTTAAGATGTGTCGCCATGGTTTGGTTTGTGACCACCGGGAAGTAATTCGCGCGCGCCTGAATCACTCGCGCATCCGCTTCCTTGGCTTTATCTCCTGCCATCTTCACCAGAGAATTCTGCTTGGTGGCGAGTTGAATCGCCTCATCGAGAGTAATGGGCGTGGATTGTGCCCGCGATGACGTAGCGAACAAGAGAAGAAGAAGAACTGGGGTGACGACTTTCGCGTTTCGAAGACGTCTGCTGTGCACGACGACAAAAAGAACTGGAATCGCCACAAGAGTAAACACCATAGACCCAACCAGGCCGAAGGCGATGACGCTGGCCATGGGAGACCACATGCTCGATCCTGAAATAATCATCGGAACAACTCCTACCGCAGCCGCCATTGAAGTAAGAAAGATCGG
>Ga0181520_10008036_pt1 | contig 15188 bp, 12 predicted proteins | sample PEATcosm2014_Bin_29_FD_132451 | JGI IMG/M metagenome (GOLD analysis project Ga0181520, IMG submission 132451) | Peatland microbial communities from MTU Mesocosm Facility, Houghton, MI, USA - PEATcosm2014_Bin02_30_metaG | ecosystem: Environmental > Terrestrial > Soil > Wetlands > Peat | place...
CTTACCATCAATTCGGGGGAGAGGGAGATAATCGTATCCGTGGCGGACGACGGCCCGGGCTTCCTGCCCGACGAGGTCAAGCGTTCCCTGGGCTTCCAACTCATCGATTCGCTTATCGCGCAACTCGGAGGCAGCCTGACGCGGGACTTCGAATTCGGAACGGCCTATCGGATCGTTTTGCCGCGAGGGCCGAGGTAGATCGGCGCGCGGGTCGCCGTCGACGCGATCCGCCCCCTATCGTATATCGAAGTAATGCCTCTCGATATACGAGGCGCGATCGTTCGCCCGATCCCAAAACGCGCTCTCGGGATACTCATCGAGAATTTTCTCGTAATAGGCATACGCTCTCTTTATATCCTTGGTCGGGCCATTGAGCTCGAGGGCTTGGCCGTACAGGAAGAAGGCTTCGTCCGTTCCCGCCGGAGCGAGGGTCATGAGGCGATCCAGGGCATCAAGCGCCCCTTGGGCCTGACCTGCGGCAAGAGCGGACCGCGCCTGGGCCAAGGCCGACTCGGGGCTAGTCAAGGACGAGACGGGAAGGGCCGGAACCGATCCATTGGTCGGAGCTCCCGCCTCGACGCTGCCCGTAGCCGGCGCGGCGACGGCGATCGGCGCGACTGCATTCGTCGGCGCGACGGCAGGGACGGCCGTCGCCGCGACGCTTCCCCCGGTCGGCGCCTGCGGGGAAGAAGCCATCGGCGGCGTCCCCAAGCTCGACGGAGAAGGGACACTCGCGACCGGAGTAGCGCTCGCGGCCACGGGACCGTTTGCCGGGCCCGCGGCGCTCGGCCTGCTTTGCGTGCCTACCGCGCTCGTCGCCGAAGGCTCGGGTTTGGGCGATACGACGACCTCGACGAGATCCTCGTAGGAAAGGCCCCTAAGACTATCCTGCCTCTGGAAGCGCAAAAAATAATCGCCCGCCTTGATGGGGTTGAGGACGAAAACGAGGGAGTTGCTTACGAAGCGCCTCGAATCGTAGGCTATGCCCTCCTTCAAGCTTTTCTCCCCGAGATAAGTCCAGCCCGTACCCTCGAATGGCACTTCGAACCGAGTCCCTTCTACCGCCGCTATCGTTCGTGAAATCGCGCTCTGGGCCGACGCCAACGGATTGACGGCGATAGCGTCGTCCGAGGCGGCATTTTTGGGTTCAGGTTCTGGCTCAGCCTCGGGAAGCTTATTGGCCGGCTTGGGAAGCGCCCGAGGCTTCGCAGTCTCCGGCGCGGTTTTAGCGACCGCAGGCGGACTCGAAGCGGCAGGCGCCGCGAGGGGGGCTTCCGACTTCGGAGGAGGGATCTGCGGAGCCGTCGCCGGCATCGCCGGCAAGGCGGGAATCGGCCTAGCGGGAGCGGGAAGCCGCGGCTCGTCCATGGCTGCGATTATGACGTTTACCGGCAGCGGACTGCGGCGCGGAAGGGAGAGCTCGGGTTTTTCGTCGGCCGTCGCGGCGACCGCGGTCTGCGGCTCGGCCTTTTTCGCGGCGGGCACCGCAGGAGGGCCCGGCACTAAAGGAGGGGGGGGCAGCGCAGGAGCCACGCTCTGACTCGCCGGCGCCGCGGGCGAAACAGGCTTCGGTGCCGCCGCCGCGGAAGGGGGAGACGCGGCTGGCGCGGCCGAAGGCTTTGTCGCGCAGGACGGGAGGGCGACCGTCGCCGCAAGGCCGGCAGACAAGGCGACCAGGACGAGATAGCTCCGAGTCCACTCCATCAGGGGACCGTCCGGTAGAGGTCTTCGATGGCTTCGTCGTTTTTATCGTGCAGCTCGGCGACGATTCGCGGATCCGGATCTATTCCGAGTTTCGCCGCATCCTGCGTCGTATATTTCTTAGATCCTGCGCGCTGCATTTCCATTTTCCCCTCGAAAGGATCTCCGGGAGGCGGGAGCCAAGTCCTCACGAGGGCCCTCCCCTTTTGCGTGAAGGGCGCCTCGGCGGGAGCGGCCTTGGGAGGGAGGGCCACTACGATCGCGGTGACTATGAGCGCCAGGACGAATAGCGCCGCGACGATCGTCGCGAAGAGTATCGGCGGGCTCTTGACGGCCGATCGGAAGATAGAAACGGCGATGCCCCGCAGCTCGGCCTTTCCGGACCCCAGTTTCTTTTCAGCCATGCCCGGCGCGGCATTCGCGGACGAGAGGAGATCGCTTATCGGCGTATCGTCTTCTATGGCGGAGAAGGGTTCGGGCGCGGTATCGGCCCGTCTGGAGAAGGGCAGCTTGGAGGCCATGCCGGCGACCGCCGCCTTGATCGAATCCAAGCCGCCTTTCCCGGTCGCCACGGCCTTAAGCCCTTTCCTGACCCGCCGCCACGGGAGGCAGCTCGCCGCCTTCCTCGAACTCGACCTCCTCGTCGGGCAGGGAGTCGACGCTCTCGGGCGGCGGAACGGGTTTGCCGTCGGAACGCTCGAGCCGGACCGCGATCACCTTGGTCACTCCGGAATCCTCCATGGTGACTCCAAGGAGGGCGTTGGCCCCGGTGACGGTCTTCTTGTTGTGGGTGATGACGACGAATTGGCTCATCCGCCCGAACTCGCGCAGGAGATTGACGAAGCGCGCGACGTTCTGCTCGTCGAGGGCCGCGTCGATCTCGTCGAGGAAGCAGAAGGGCGAGGGCCTGACCATGTAGGTCGCGAAGAGCAGCGCAATCGCCGTCAGGGTCTTCTCCCCGCCCGACAGCAGCGATATCGCCTCGAGCTTCTTTCCCGGCGGCTGGGCGTAGATCTCGATGCCGGACTCGAGCACGTGGCTTGGATCGACCAGCCTGAGCTCGCCCCGCCCTCCTCCGAAGAGGCGGCGGAACATATTGTGGAAATTCTTCTTTATCTTGTTGTAGGTATCGAGGAAGAGCGCGGCGCTCTCGTCGCGAATCTCGTCCGTTATGCGCCTCAAGTCCGCCCTCGCCTTCTCGAGATCGCCCAACTGCCCGGAAAGGAAGTCGTAGCGCTCCTTGACCTCGGCGTACTCCTCGGGAGCCATGAGGTTGACCGAGCCCAGGTCCTTGAGCCTTTGCTTCAGGCCGGCCAGGGCCTCGCGCAGCTCGGCCACCGGCGTTCGGAGCTCGAACATGCGCGATTCGAATTCCATGAGATCGCGCGAGTACTGCTCGGTGAAATTCTCCTTCACGTTGCGGATCTCTGTCTCGGTCTGGGCGAGCCCCAGGTGGAGCCGCTCGAGCTCGCCCTGCAGGACCCCGAGCCTCTCCATCCGGCGCTTCAGGTCCTCCTGTCGCTTCGTAAGGTCGGAGTTCCTGAGCGCGATTTCCCTCTCGAGCCGCTCGAGCTCGGCCGAGAGCTCGCGGCCCCGCTTCTCGATGTCGGCGATCTCCTCGTCGATGCCGCCGAGCTCGTCCTCGGAATCGCTCAGGCGCCTGCCCTCGAGGAAGACCTCGTTCTCGAGCTCCTTGAGGTAGCCCTCCTGGCCCGCGATCTCCCGGCGCAGGAGGGCGAGCGCCTCCTCGGCTCCAGTCGCCTGGGTCTGCATCCTGATGCGGTTGCCTCGCTGGTCCTCGAGGGTGCGGCGGTACTCGTCGACCTTCTCGCCGAGGGCCCTGTTGTCCCTCTGGAGCTCGGCGATGCGGCCGCGCCGATGGGCCACGCCCTCGTCGCAAGCGCCGATCTCGCGATCGATCGATCGCTTCTTGGTTATGATGCCCTCGGGCGAGAGGAATTCGTCGATGAAGGAGGGCGTGGTCTTCTTGTACTCCTGGTATCGCCGCCTGAGCTCCTCGACCTTGGCGGCCGTCTCCGCGAGGTCGACGGCCGCCTTGGAGACCAGGGCGACGGCTTCCGCGCCCGCGTCGCCGAGCCTGCCGAGGTCCTCGAGGATGGCGCCCTTGCCGGATATCCGGGCCTGGATCGCCGCGATGAGCGACTCTATCGACTCCTCCGCTTTGCGGCGATCGGCGCTCGAATAGCCCGATTCCTTGAGCCTCGCGTCGAGCTCGGCCACGATGTCCTCGGTGATCGCATCGAGCCTGCGCCTCGCGTCGGAGCGCTCCTCCTCGAGGGCGGCGATCTCCGACTCCGCCCCGGCGGCCTGGGACTCGTTGTCGCGGATACCCGACTCGGCCGAGCGTATTCCCGCCTCGAAGTCGGCGATGTTCCTCTCGATCTCGCGAAGGCGCGAGCGGAGGCCGGCGAGCTCCCCCTCCTTCTCGGCCTCGTCCTCGCGCAATCCCTCGATCCTCTCGCGAAGGGCCTTCGCTCGAAGCGCAGCCTGGTCGATCTTGCCGCGGGACTCCGCGACGCGCGACGAGAGGAGCTTGCGCTGCTCATGCTTGCCCTTCGCCTCGACCGCCAGGCCGAAGACCGTTTTCTGGTGCTCGACGAGCCTAGCTTCCATGCCGTTGACTACGTCCAGATTCTCCTCGAGCGAGAGATTGATCGAGTCTATCTCGGCCTTGACCTTGTCGCGTTCCTTGGTCTTTCCGGCTATATCCTCGTCCCGCCTGTCCTTCTCCTGGACGAACTGCCGGAGCCTGAGGAGGTGGAGGTCCAGCTCGGCCGCGAAGACTTCCTCGCGGAGCGCCCGGTAGCGAAGCGTCTTCTCGGACTGCGTCCGGAGGCTGTCGTGGCTGCGCTTAACCTCGACGAGAACGCCGCCCACCTGGCGCATGTTCTCCTCGGTCTTCTCGAGCTTGAGCTCGGCCTCGCGCGAGCGCGCCTTGTGCTTGGTTATGCCAGCGGCCTCCTCGAAGAGGTAGCGCCGATCCTCGGGCTTGGAGGAGAGGATCTGGTCGATCTTGCCCTGCTCCATGACCGAGTAGGCCGACTTGCCTATGCCCGTGTCCCAAAAGAGCTCGCGCAGCTCCTTGAGCCGCACCTGGGTTCCGTTAATGTAGTATTCAGCCTCGCCGGATCGGTAAAGGCGACGCTTTATGGCGATCTCGGGAGCATCGATCGAGGCGAGCAGGCCCTCCTCGTTGGAAATGGTGACGGTGACTTCGGCGACGGAGAGCGGCTTGCGCGTCTCGGTGCCGTTGAAGATCACGTCTTCCATGCTGTCGGCGCGAAGACTGCGCGCGGACTGCTCGCCTACTACCCATTTTATCGCATCGACGACATTGGACTTTCCGCAGCCGTTGGGACCGAGAAGGGCCGAGATGCCGTCCGAGAATTCAATCAAAGTACGATCGGCGAAGGATTTAAAGCCGAATATCTCGAGACTTTTCAGGAACACTAAGCTGACCTCGTTATTCCCAGTCCTAAGCCGAGACTCTAGCACGCGAAGACCCTAATTCGCAATCGGCAATTCGCGAAGCGAATGCCTCATACTCGACCCCGCCCTTGAGCCGAGCAGCGGGCAAAGGACTTATCGCGGGGTACGGCCCGTCATTTCTCGTCCTGGCTCACGAGGAGGGCGTAGACATCCTGAGGGGTCTTGGCCGCGACGAGAGAGGCGCGCAGCTCGTTGTTCTTGAGCTTGGAGCTGAAGAACGAAAGGGTCTGCAGGTAGTAGGCATGTTGATTGTAGGCCGCGGCGATCATGAACAAGAGCCTGACCGGCACATCGTCGAGGGACTGGAAGTCGATGATGTCGGTCTGGCTGACGCCTACGGACACTACGAGATCCGTAACCGAGGATAGGCGCACATGGGGTATGGCGATCCCCCGCCCTATCGCCGTGCTCATGAGCTCTTCGCGGCGCAGGATTTCGGCCACGAGTTCCTGGCGACTCTTTATCTGCGGCGCGCCGGCGAGATTCTCGGCGAGGGAAATGAGGGCATCGCGTTTCTTCGAATAGTTGAGGAAGAGTATCCTATCGGGCGAGAGGATGTTTTGGATCTGGACGACGCTGAACACGCTGGACGGACGATTGGAGCTGAGCCTCTCGTTGACCCAACGCTCGATCTCGCTTTTCTTGAATCGCCAGACCGTCCCGATCTTTCCCGAGGGAATTTCGCCCTTTTGGGCCCAGTCGTAGACCGTTCGCTCAGATACGCGAAGGTACCGTGCGACTTCTTCAATCGTAAGGATATCGTCATCCATGCGAAGGACCCCTCTCAATACACAGAATTCCGCATTATTCTGCAACGAATGTAAAAGAATGTCAAGGATAGAATTATGACGGGCCGGGCTCAGAATCGGTCGCGTCGAAAAAATCGGAAATTTCCTCGGATTTAAAACCTAAGGCATGGAGCCGCCGCCGGACTTCGCCTTTGTCCGAACCTGAACGCCTCAGTTCTTTGGTGGCCGCTTTGGCAAGGGCCGAAGCGCGTTCCTCAGGTCCCAAGACGACCGAGACGGCCGTCTTGGCGGTGTCGCCGTCGATGCCGCGTTCTCGGAGGGCGGCGACGAGGCTCGCTGGACCCTCCGCTCGGCGCGACAGGCGCGAGACTACGTAGGCCTCGGCGAACCTGGAGTCGGAGAGGCTGCCCTCGAGGGTCAGCCTTTCGAGGGCTATTCGTATCGCCTTTTTCGAGTAGCCTTTCTTCTCGAGTTTCAATGCCAGTATGCGGCTCGATTGTTCGGCCCTGGCGAGAAGAGCGCCGGCCCTCTTTTCCGCCTCGTAGGATTCCGCGGCCAAGGACAGAAGAAGAATTTCGCCCTCATCGAGATCGACACCGGCCGCGAGGGAAACAGGGGAGAGACCGAGGGTTTCGGCTTGATCGAGGCGGAATAAATAAGAAGAGCCCCCGACCGCCACGACCGCGGCGCCGGAGGCTCCCTGACGCACTGATTCGACCCGTTTGCCCGACGAGGAACCATTCACCCTTCGTCGAGCCTTCGCAATTCCCCGCGGATCATCGGCTTGCTCGGGCAACCGCCCCATTATCGAGCCGAACCCGGCGCTCAAGCGCCTAGCGCTTACTGAACTGGAAGCGCCTGCGAGCGCCGCGCTGGCCGTACTTCTTGCGCTCGACCATTCGCGGGTCGCGCGTGAGAAAGCCGTTGGCTCGAAGCGCCACATGGCTGGTCGGGTCGACCTGCGAGAGCGCTCGCGCTATACCGTGACGGCATGCTCCGGCCTGGCCGTTGGGACCGCCGCCGGATACCGTAATAAGAATATCGTATTTATTCTCGGCCGCGGTGACGAGTAGGGGCTGTCGGACGATAGTGACAAGCTCGCTCAACTTGAAGTATTTGTCGAGCTCCTCGCCGTTGACGACGACCTTTCCCTCGCCTTCACGGAGGAAGACGCGGGCGATGGCGCATTTGCGGCGGCCGGTTCCGATTCCGAGATTTCTGATCATCCCTTAGTTCCCCTTATTCGATGTCGATGGCGACGGGCGCCTGAGCGATATGCGGATGCTTCGGCCCGGCATAGATCTTGGCGTTCTTGTAAAGCTTGCGCCCGAGTGGCCCCTTGGGGAGCATGCCGCGGATCGCCAGCTCCAGGGGGGCGATGGGATCGCGCCCGATGAGTTGGCTGAAAGTGTAGTCCTTGAGGCCGCCCGGGAACCCGGTATGGTGGTAGTACATCTTATTCTGCCGCTTGCGTCCGGTAATGTTAACTTTCTCGGCGTTTACGATGACTATGAAATCCCCGGTCTCTTGCGAGGGCTCGTAGGTCGGCTTGTTCTTGCCGCGGAGCATGTAAGCGGCCTTCGCGGCCACGCGACCGAGGCTTTTGCCTTCGGCGTCTATCACGTACCAGGAGCGCTTGACGATGTCGGACTCCGGCGTGACGTAGATCGTCTTCATGTATCTATACCCTTACCTTCGATTGGAATGCGCTCGACTCCGCGCCTCGCCTCTGCATGGCGTAAACGCGCGGGCGGTATCTTCCCATATATGGGCGGCAGTGTCAATACCGATGGCAGGACCTCTTTTCGGAGGGTCCCCGAATGCTCGACCGCATTACTCCTTCTTTTCGGCGGCCGCCTGCTTGGCTTCCTCGGCCTCCTCCCTTTTCGCCTCCAACCGATCCTTGATGTCGGCGACGCCTATGAAGACCGCTATGAGGCCTATGAAGGCCGCGAGGACCGGCAAAGAGCCTTTCAGGAAATTGATCACGTCGGCCCACCAACCTAGGGGACCGGGAACGCAGGCGAAGATCGCGAAGGCGATGAGGATGGCTCCGACTATCAATGCTACCATTTCGATTCCTCCTTGAGCGGCGACGGCTAACGACGAGCCATCGCCGGGCATAATAGCATCCCGATCCGCCGAAGGCAACACGGCCCGAGTCTAAGCTTGTCCCTTTCTCTTCCCGATCGATATACTGAACGCTATGCTCCGCGCCCAATCCCTCGCGCTATACAAGAATCGGCCCGCCCTCGTCCTCGAAATCAAGGATCGGATCGAGATCCGCCTCGAAGACGGCTCGTCCCTCCGGGTTCGGGACAAGGACCTCGCCCTCCTGCATGAAGGTCCCGTCAAGGAGTTGCCGCAGGGCTTATCGAACGGGGATTTCGAGACGGCCAGGCGCATGCTCGCTCCGGGCGCCAGCCTGGCATGGTCCGACCTCGCGGAGCTCGTATTCGGGGATTCGGGTCCGGCCCAGGTCCTCGCTTGCTGGCAGGAGGCGAACCTGGGACTTCTGTTCAAGATAGAAGACGGCCGGCCCCTCCCCCTGGACGACGAAGCGGTCGCCAGAGAGGCGCAAAAAAAGGCGCGAAAGGAAGGGGAGGCGGCCGAGCGCGCGGCCTTCGTCGAACGAGCCAGGAAGATACGGGCCGATCGGCGGAAGGCGAGCCCCGACGCGGACAGACGCCCCGGCACCGCGATCTCCTTCGAGGATTCCGACGGTCGATTCCTCTTCGAGATCGAGGCTCTCGCCTACGGCAAGAGCGAGAGGAGCAGGACCTGCGCCGATCTCGGCATGGCCGAGACTCCCGAGTCGGCCCACGTCTTCCTCCTCGCGGTGGGCGCTTGGGACGAGACGGTCAATCCCCATCCCTGCCGCTTCCGATGCCCCCTGTCCGCGCCCAAGCTCGAGATCGGGGCGGAAACGGGAGACCGGGCGCGCATCGACCTGACGGCTATGGAATCATGGGCGATCGACAATGCCTGGTCCAAGGATCCGGACGACGCGATCGCCTGGGACGGCTCCTCGATCTGGGTGCACGTCGCCGATCCCGCTTCGGCCATCCTTCCCGATTCCGAGGCCGACAGAGAAGCCATTGCCAGGGGCTCCACCCTCTACCTACCCGAGCTTACCTCCCCGATGCTGCCCGGCGAGGCCCTCGAGCGCTTCGGCCTCGGCCTCGGCGCCACGTCCCCGGCTCTTTCCTTCCGCATCGAGATGGCCGAGGACGGGTCGATCTCGGAAGTGGAGACATTGGTCTCGACGGTCCGCGTAAGACGTTGTTCATACGGCGAGGCGGACCTTCTCATCGATGCGGGGAAGGCGCCGGGGCTAGCGGCCCTCGCCGGGCTTTCCGAACGCCGCCGGGCCAGGAGGGTAGGCAACGGGGCGGTCGAGATAGACATTCCGGAGGTCAGGATAGCGGTCGAGGATTCCGGCGTCGCCGAGCGCCGGGAGATACGCATCGAAGCCGTTCCGAGGGACCGCTCCAGCGGCATCGTGCGGGAGATGATGCTTCTCGCGGGGGAAGCGGCCGCGCGTTGGGCCTTCGAGCGCGGCCTCGCCTTTCCCTTCTATAGCCAGGAGGCTCCGTCGGAAATGGGTCCGGCCGCGCTCGGCGAGCTCAGTCCCGAGGGAGAGTCGGCGCTTTCCGTTCAGTTCGCGCGCCGCAGATTGATGCGGGCCGGAACGTGGGGTCCCGCTCCCGCCGCGCATCGCGGACTCGGATTGCCCTTCTACTCGCAGGTGACGAGCCCGCTCAGGCGCTACCAGGATCTCCTGGGCCACATGCAGATTCGCGCCTTTCTGGCGAAAAGGACAGCCCTGGACGCGGACGAAGTCTCGCGCCGTTGCGCCCTGGCCCAGGCCGCCTCGGGCGCCGCGCGCCAGGCCGAGAGGGCGAGCGATCTCCACTGGACGATCGCCTATTTGACGAGGCATCCGGATTGGACCGGGGAGGCCGTCCTCGTCGGGAACGCCGGACCGGGAGCCTGGCAAGCCTACCTTCCCGCCCTCGGCCTGGAGACGAAGCTCAGGTTGGGCCCCGGCAGGAAGCTCGACGAGAGGCTGCGCGTGCGCCTCGCCCGCGCCGACATCGCGAGCCTCGAGTCCCTTTTCGAGGAATCTCATTGACCGCCGATCGCTATCCATTTATCCTGTTATCACGATGGAACAAAAGGATTATAGGCTCGCGGCCATAATGTACACCGACATCGCCGGCTTCTCCCGCATGATGGAAAGGGACGAGGCCGGCACTCTCGAGCTCCTCGCCTACCACAACGATCTCATCGCGGGCATAGTCGAGCGCCATCACGGGTCGGTCATCAAGACGATAGGCGACGCCCTCCTCATAGATTTCAAGAACACCGTCGAGGCGCTCCAGAGCGCGATGGAAGCCCAGGACAAACTGTACGAGCACAACAAGGAGAACCCCGGCCTGCCCCTCCTCGTGCGCATCGGCGTGCACTTGGGAGACATCTACTTCTTCGAGAACGACGCCCTCGGCGAGGGCATCAACATCGCCGCGCGACTGCAGGCCCTGGCCCGCCCCGGCTGCATCTGCTTCTCGCAAGACGTCTACAATCTCGTCCTCAACAAGATCGAGTTCAGGGCCGAGAAGCTCGGCAAGGTTTCGCTCAAGAACATAACCAAGGAAATACACGCCTACGAGATAACTACGCCCAACGTCGAGTTCGACCCCGAGCGCGGCAAGCCGAGGCCCGGCTACAAGCCCGGGTCCTACCTCGACGAGGAGTCCGAGGACTCCATTCCGGTCGGAGCCGTGAGCTCGTCGGCGGGGCCCTTCTCGTCCCGGGCCGTCGCTGCCCAAGCCGCCTCGATCGAGCCGGCGCGCGCAGAGCCGACGGGCGGGCCCGCGGGCGACCCGAACGCGAAGACGAACGCCGCGCCCACGGCCGAGGCGCCGTCCGCCAAGGAGGCGCCGTCCGCCAAGGAGGCGCCGTCCGCCAAGGAGGCGGACCGCGGTTTCACGGAAGAGGCTTCGCGCAGCCTCCTTACCGAGATCCGCAAGGCTATCTTGCAGGACACCAAGGGCCTGGGAAGGCGCATGAGCGTCGACGAGGCCCTCGAACGCTACAGTTTCTACGGAGTGGAAGCCGAGGAAGTCATAGCCACGATGGCCGACCAGGGGCTCCTGGTAAAAAAGGAAAGGACCGCCTCGCCGCAAGGAGCGGCCGGTCTCTCGCATCTTCCCCCTTTTATAGCCGGCCTCGGCCGCAATGCCCAAGGAGAGTTCGACCCGAACGCCCTCAAGAGCAACATCGAGGCCGCGGTCCACGGGATAGTGAACGAGATCGAGAAGAGCGTCGAGCGGAACATGTCGGGCGGCGGCGGAGAACGCTACGCCGAGCATTACCGGCATCACGCCGAGCGCTATCGCGAGCGCGCCGAGCGCCATCGCGAGCACATGGAGCGCCATATCGAGAGTCGCCGCGACCGGGAGGACGAGAGCCCCGAGGATCATGCCGACGATTTCGGCGAATATCGGCGCAGGCTCGAGACGCATTGCCGAAAAGCGCGAGGCGGCTTCATCGCCAACCTCACGAGCTTCTTGGGAGTCAACGGCTTTCTTTGGTTCGTAAACCTGAGCACGTCTCCCTCTTTTCATTGGGCGGCCATCGTGACGGCCGGCTGGGGCATCGGCGTCGTATCTTCGGCGGTGGCCTCGAGCCGGGCGGGCAAGAAGCTCCGCGAGATTGAGGCGATTCCCGGGCTCGACCGCTCGCAGCTCGCCGATTACAAGAAGCTCAATCGCGCTAAGGACTCCATCGCCCAGCACGGCGCGAGCGCCGTCATGGTGCCTCTCCTCCTCGCCGTCATCAACTTCCTCACCGGTACCCATTTCCTCTGGTTCCTCATACCCACCGCCGCCATGCTCATCGGCTACTTTCCCCACCTCGCCTCCTTCTCGGTCACCAAGGCCCGCCTCCAGCGCAGGCTCCTCGATTCCCTGGGGATCAAAGGCGGATGGAACAACATCTTCCGCCAAGGCAGGGCCCGGCGCGAAGAGACAGTCGGGCTCGGGCCTTACGCCGACCTCTACCGAGAGGCCGAGGCGGCGAAGCAGGCCATCGAAATCCAGCTCAAGTCGGGCTCGGCCGGCCCCGTCGACGCCGACCTCGCGCCCGCCCTCGACCAGTACCTCGGCCAGGTACGGCTCCTCGCGCAGTCGGCCAACGAGATCGACCGCCTGGTGGAGAGCATACCGATGGCCGACCTCTCCAAGGACAAGGCAGCCCTACTCGCCAAGGCAGGCGCCGCGAGCGAGAGTCTCAAGGCGGAATATCGGAAGTCCATCGAAGAGATAGACAAGCAGGAGAGCTCATACGACGAGCTCAAGGAACAGAGCGAAGTCGTACGCCTCCGTCTCGGCTCTTCCGTCAACCAGCTCAAGCAGATGCGCCTCGACATCGCGCGCTTGCAAGCATCCCCGGGAGCCGAGGGCGGCGCCGGCGTCGAGGCGCTGAGGCGTCGGACCGACGAGCTTTCTCGCTACCTCGAGGACCTCCGCGCGGGCTACGCAGCCGGCGGGGCGGACCCCTTCGCGGAGCTCGAGGAGGCGGAGAGAAGGCGCCTGGCCGCGGAGGCCGAAGCCAAGGGCAAACTGGAAGCTTCGAATACTTGACCCGCCATGAGGGAGAATCTGGGATAGGCGCGAACACATGGATGATATCCAGAGAATGAATGCACTCGAGGCCAAGGTAGTGGCTGGATAGCTCGAGCAGGATCCGTGCTGGGGCTTCGGATGGATCGGCCTTTCTGATCTATACAGCTTCGCCAGATCCCCTGTTTTCGATCTTCGCGTGACGGAGCGCATTCTTCTCGAAGGGCTCTCCATCAAGGGTGTCCGAAAAAAAACGATCTGCACTTCTCCATGGTGAGCCTTGAGTCGCCTGGCGAGATGCTCGCCTTTGAATCCTTGGGTTTTCCCCGTTTCCCCGGAGTCGGCTCTGGCGGTGGATTGGCAGCAAGAGCCTGGGCAATCATCTTTCTGTAGCGCCTCGAGAAGCGGCAGGCTGTCTTGTCATCGAGCCTAGTCCAGTTTCCCGCCTTCGCGGCATTGACTGCTGCGTTTGCTTGAAGGAGGAGGTCTTTCAATAGAAGCCGCCTACTCCTGGCCGACCACCTCAATTCGTTTTTATATCGATTTCGGCGCCTCTCTATACTTCGGACCCTAGGGGCCCGGATGCCCCGCCTGCGGAGTTGAACCGCCAGGCGGGCCCCGAGCGTGGTGCAGCGAGCCCTTGTCCTAAAACGACTCGCATTGACGATGCCAATCTGCATAAGCTAAACTATAAAAATGTTAACAAGAGTCTATATCGACAATTTCCGGTGTTTTGTCAATTTTGAGCACAGGCCTGCGCGCCGGGAGTTGATTATTGGCACCAACGGAGCAGGCAAATCGTCATTTCTTGACGCTATGCTGATGGTACGGCAATTTGTTATGACAGGTATTCCTTTTAGTGACGCCTCGGTTCTAAGCCAACGAACTCGTTGGGTTAATCAAGACAAAATGACCTTCGAAATGGAAGTGCTATTGGACGGTGAGAAGAGGTACGTTTATAGCTTGATACTTGAACCCTGGGGAGATCCTGTAAAGCCACGGGTTACGAAGGAAACAGTTACTCTAGATGGAAGACCAATTTTTGAGTTTCTTGCCGGTGAAGTGCATCTTTTCGACGATCGATTCGAGCGCAAGGTCACCTATGAATTTGACTGGCATCGATCCGCCCTAGGCACTATCATGCCCAGGAAAGATAATCTAAATTTGACCAGATTCAAGCAATGGCTCTCCGGATTACACTTCTTCCGAATCAATCCGTTCGCGATGACATCGCGAACGGATGCTGAAAGTCTCTTCCCGAATGTGGATCTCGCGAATATTGCGTCATGGTACCGACATCTTGTCCAATCGGCCCCTAAACAGAACGCTGAAATGATTGATAGCTTGCGCAGAGCCTTCGATGGCTTTAGCTATCTCCAGCTAGATCCTGCCGGCGAGAATGTTCGCCTGCTCGCTGCCGAGTTTACAAAGGGCGAGACGAATAGTAAGTTGTATTTTCATGAGCTGTCGGACGGGCAGCGCTGCCTAATTTGTTTATATACAATTCTTCATTTTGATTTGGCTAAAGGAAACACCGTCATACTTGATGAGCCTGATAATTTCATTTCTCTGCGCGAAATTCAGCCATGGTTAGTGATGGCAACGGATATGGTAGAAGACGGACAGGGACAGATCGTACTAATCTCTCACCACCCCGAGACTATAGACCAGTGGGCACCGCAAAATGGCGTACAGTTCGTGCGAGAGGGATTTGGACCAGTCCGCGTTGTAGAATTCCATGGGGATCCCAGCAGTTGCCTGTCCCCTTCGGAAACTATCGCTCGCGGATGGCAAAATGAGTAAGCCATCTCAATTTATTGTTCTCGCTGAAGACGAGCTCCACCAGCGATTCGTTCGCAAATTTCTACAACGACTCTATACTTCCCCTCAGATTCGGAATATGCCCCTTCCAAATAGCAGAGGTTGCGGAGAACAGTGGGTCCGTGAACGCTATGCGACCGAAGTTAGAGCTTTCCGCACTAGAGCCGCACGTGCAGCGTCTGTCCTCGTTGTGGTTATTGATGCAGATACGGAAGAAGTGGATCGCCGCCATCGTCAGCTTCTGGAAGCTCTCGAAAACGATGATTTACAAGAACGAAGAGTAGATGAAGCTATTGTTCACTTTGTTCCAAAACGTAATATTGAAACATGGATTTTTTGTCTCAACGGTCAGCCGGTTGACGAACTCATGGACTATAGCGAACGACGAGTCATAAGCGATCAAGTCTCAACAGCGGGAATTACCTTTTTCGATTGGAGCCGTCCGGGAGCCACCATTCCAGCCGATTGCGTCCCATCTTTATTGACTGCAATTCCAGAAGTTAGACGACTTCCGCCTGAATAGTTTCGCCATGCGGCGGCCAACAGGACCAGACCTCGAATAGTTCGTCTTTCGGCTCATTCGAGATCGCGCTCTTCGGCTCGACCTTTCCGGAGGCGGCGAGGAAGGGCAGAATTTTCGCTTCCCGGGCTCTTCGGAGGTCGACGTCACTCCACTGGCGGAGCGAGTGGAACGATAGGACACGGGCCTGCCTTTCGCCCGATGCGCTGCCCTCGAGCTTGCTTGCCTTGGATGTAAGGCGAGGAGTCCCAGGACCAAATC
>Ga0181520_10008038_pt1 | contig 15182 bp, 21 predicted proteins | sample PEATcosm2014_Bin_29_FD_132451 | JGI IMG/M metagenome (GOLD analysis project Ga0181520, IMG submission 132451) | Peatland microbial communities from MTU Mesocosm Facility, Houghton, MI, USA - PEATcosm2014_Bin02_30_metaG | ecosystem: Environmental > Terrestrial > Soil > Wetlands > Peat | place...
GCGGGTAGTGGGTTTCACCGGACACTGGCACGCCGCTTAGTAGCTATCTTGGCCAATAGCGGGTGAAGCGCGCATGAACAACCAGCCGTTCCGTCACCGCCTAGAGCGTGATTATGCTGCCCGCGTGAAGTTTGAACTTGAGCAGAAAAAACCGACGCTATGGTTGTGGCCGTTAGCCAGGGAGAGCAGACGATTCTAATCGTCACCTTAAGGGCCCGAAAACGTGCCATAGGAACGCCGGAGGATAGAATCGCCGGAAGTCAGCGGACCTCGAAAGATGCCAAGGCCCTGTGGCCCGAGCCGAAAGGCGGAGGAACACCACAAACGCCGGGATATAGAACTTGCGGTTGGCACTATGGCCCCGGACAAGGAGAGGCGAGCTGGCGGGGGTTGCGGTTTAGCCTCTGCTCATGAGTTTTGGAGGGAGTATGAAGATCAGTTCGATTCAGAGGGCGAAGGAAGTGGCTGAGCGGTTTGGGAAGGTAGCCGAATTACTACCTTCGTATCCGCCTGAAAAGGCAGACAGGCTTCTAAGGAAAAAGTGGTACAGGGAGGCGTTGAGAGGAGCCAGCCGCGACCTGTCACAGGCCTTGAGCGATATGCGGCGACGGTAGTACAATGACCTGGTTGGACTCGTAGCTCAACTAGGTAGAGCAAACGGCTTTTAACCGAGAGGTTGTGGATTCGATTTCCACCGAGTCCACCAAGACAATGAAGACGAGAATTCATCGCAGCTATGTGAGGAAGGGACGCGGGGAGGATAAGGTTTGGGTTAAACTGGACCTCCGCGAGTGCCCAGGATGTAGGAAAAAGTGCCAAGGATGCGGACAACCGTTCGCTCTGAGCACGGCTGAAGACGAGCAGAGCTTTTGCTCGTCGTACTGTGAAGGGAGATACGACATGCGCAAAGTGAGGTATCCCATGACCGCTACCTAGCTAGAGAGTGAGGTGAACGCGTCATGGGTAATGCACATGCGTGGAGGCACCGGCATGGACGTGGTAAACCCTGTCCGACCGGTTGTATCTACTGCGCGATGCGCCCTAAGGAGGGGGAGCCGGGAGACCGGCGGCAGAACTATGCGAACAAGGGTTCGCGTGGTCGGCACACCCCAAAGGGCAAGCAGGCTAACAAGAAACGGAAAAGCCCAAAGATCAAATTGGGCACCCAGTAAACCACACGCCTCGGCCAGAACACGGCCGGGGCGTTTGTGCCTGAAACAAAAGTGGTATTGCGCCTTAACCACGAACAGTTAACATAGTCTCATGTGGCGAGCTGATGATGTGATCGAGATGCTGAAGGAAGAGCAAGGCGATCGGTCTATGACCAGTTATGCCGCCACCGTTGGCTGCACCACGTCCTATCTGAGCCAGGTTTATTCGGGTAAGAAGGAGCCTGGTCCTGTGCTGCTGGAGCATCTGGGGTTGGAGCGAAAACGAACGGTGGTGGTGACCAATACCTATCAAAGAAAAAGGAGATGGAGATGAAAAAGGTTCTTGTGGCATTTATTCAGGATCGCAGCGGCAGCATGGCTACCGTGTGGGATGAAACGCTCAGCGGCTTCAAGGTCTATGTGGATGGCCTGAAGGCCGACCAGAAGAAGGACAACGAGGTGGAGTATCTGTTTTCGTTGACCACCTTCGATACGCAGATCGAGACGCCGTACATCGGGCGCCTGCTCGATGATGTAGACGGGAACGAACTCAAGAAGCACGGCCCGCGGGGAGGGACCGCTCTGTACGACGCGGTCGGCAAGACCCTGCAGGCGATCGATGACGACAAGAAGATCACCTTCGACAAGGCGATTGTGGTGATCGTGACCGACGGCGAGGAGAACTCGAGCTGCGAGTGGTCGAAGGAAGCGCTGCACGCGGCCATTGATGAGAGGATCAAGCGGGGCAACTGGACCTTCACCTATCTGGGCACGCAGCCCGAGACCTGGGACGCCGCCACGTCCCTGGGCGTTGGGGTTGGAGCCTCGGCCGTCTATGACCCTACGAATGCCCACGGTACCTACGTCCTCGTGGCCGGCGCAACGATGGGCATGGCCCGGTCAGCACGCGCACAGTCCATATCCTTCTTAACCGATAACATGTCTAAGGCGCAGATGGACGTGGTTGGGTTGCATGTGCAGGACGACGATCCGGTGGTGGTCGGCGTCGCTCCTGCCCCCGCAGCGCCAAAGCCGGTACAGCCGCGCCGTCCGGCACCAGCAAAAAAGAACAGCCGTTGGCGTTAAAATATGACTGTCGTTACGACCACGAACCATCCGGGCGGCGGTGTCCAAGACCACAGTAGGGTGAGTTGGCGTGGGAGACGGGCGGGCAGCGGGTTTCACCGGAAGACGGCCCATAATGCGTGCGATTGGTTAGGACGCACAGAACAAAGGGAAGCGTTGAGAACATCCGTCTTTACTGTTTCCGCCCAGAGCGTGATTATGCTGCCCGCAACACCTTGAAAGTAGACCGAATAAAGACGTTGCACCTACTCCCTATAATGGATATAATGAATGTAGGCACAGTCGGGACTTGATCCCACGGTCGCCTAGAGAGGTAAGATTATGGAGCTGTTCAAAGCACACCAGCAGTGGGCCGTCCGGCCTGCTGACGAAACCTTTTCCAATGTATCCACTGCTTTCGAGGCGGCCAAGGCCTATGCCCGCACCGCCGCCGAAAAGCCTGACGTTCCGCTGTCCTCAATCAGGACCGAAGCGGATGAGAAAGAGGTCTATCTGACCGGTAGGGGCGGAATGCCTGCTCGGGTCGGGAATTGGGCCTTTGGTCAACTCTGCCGCGTGGCTGAGGCCCCGGCAGGCTATCTTCGTGAGCTGCCTGCGACCCTGGCTGTCCAGAACCTCAACTACGGTTTGAAGACTGCCAGCAACGCCGACCCGCAAGCGAAGGTCAACATTCTGGCACACAAGAACGGCGATTTGCTGGTTCGGGCACTGACCTCGGCTAAGTATCGGCGCATCTGGAACTGGGAAGTTCTGGGACGGATGCTGCCGCTTGAGGCTGACGGCTGGAGCTGCCCCACCCCGTTCCGTACTAAGGTCGATCAGGCTGCCAAGCCCGATCCGACTGTCTATGTCTCCGACCACGACATGTTCGCGTTCCAGGTCTACGAGAACGCGCGCATCGCTGAACCGGGAAATCCTGACGGCTTGGCGCGTGGATTCTTCGTGGAGAACTCTGAGGTGGGGGCGAGCGCTCTTCGCGTGACGACCTTCCTGTATCGGTTCATTTGCTCCAATCATATTGTTTGGGGTTCGAAGGACGTGAGCGAGCTGGCGGTTCGGCACGTGGGGAAAGCCCGCGGCAACCTGCAGACCATGTTCCTTGGGCTCACCGATTATCTGAACGAGTCGGCGAGCGAAGTGGAAGGCAAGATCAAGCTGGCACGGACCCGCCTGATCGACGCCGACCCCGACAAGGTGCTGGACCTGATCTTCAGCAAACTGCGCGGAACCGTTTCGCGTGACACGCTGACGAAGTCCTTGCTGCTGGCCTCCGAAAATTCCGCAACGGACGGTGATCCGCGCAGTTTCTGGGGCCTGGCCCAGGGGATCACTCGCTACTCGCAGACGCTGGCCTTTGCTGACCAGCGGGTTGCGGTCGATCAGGCTGCGGCTGCGGTAATCGATCTGGCATTCTGAGTTGTAAGGCTCTTTAGAGGCCCCCATAGATTTTGGGGGCCTTTCTTTTTGTGCTTATTGACAGGACTCCCGTTATGGTATTCTCTTTGCCGTGAGTTCACTACACGGAGGAACCATGCCCACCCAGAACATGAGCGGGAAGATCGGCAAGTCTCCTAGCCCGTCATTCCAGCGGGTCGTTACCAACAACACCAACGTCCAGCAACCGAAAAAGTCCGTGCAGCAGGCGCTGGCCGACAAGTTTACGCGGAAGCCGGTGAGCTACTGAAATGACCACGTTCTGCGACCGAGAGATGGCGTCCAAGGCCGGGCGCATGAAGATAAGCCGGATGAGCGCGTCGGAATTGCGGACCTTCACGACCTCCGGCGGCAACGCCTTGCTGAGGATGTACGGAACCCCGTACTACTCGGTGCTGGGGCAGAAGTCGGCTGCTAAACGAGCTGAGATAAATCGGCTCGGATGGCAGCCGCGGGGGAACGGTAGAAAGGCTGAATGAGCGCTAGGCACAAAAAGGGCGATCCGCCTAAGGACCGCACGCTCGACGATATGCAGCGATTCTACCGATCACTGGACCTCGCCGAGTTGTGGCAGGAGTTCTATGTCTCCATCGGCCCTAGCGGAAGACCAAAGTATCGCAGCTCCCGGCAATTCGCCCGCAACCTGGGTAAGAACGAAAAGCAGATCGAATTCCTGACTTGGCTTTTCGGTGAAAAGGGAGCTGATCCCGCAGCTGATAAGGAATACAGATTCGCCGAACCCCTCGAATTCAACAGGAAGAGAGACACCGGCGGCTGGTACACCCACGACAGCCTGAAGGCCCACGTCAAGGACATTACCAAGGAGATCAACGCGCTTGAGGCCTTGAGGGCCGCTGGCAACGGCGTGACCGTCTATTCCCTGGAGCGGTGGGAGACTTTGGCGAGGCAGCTGGATGAGGACTTCGGCGGCCGCTTCTTTGTAGATGGGCTGTCTATGCGGGACAACATCATCCGGGCCCGCGCTTACATCGGCCTGCACAAGAAGATTCTCGACGGCATCAGCGAGGCGCAGGACATCTACGCCAAGTCGCACGGCATCAATTTCCAGGATATGAGCGGATTCGAGCGGCTGCTGGCTGCGCAGGCCATGACCCTGGCCGCGAGCAACCAGAACGCGAGCAACAACTCGGCGGTCGAGAAGCTGCTGCGCGGGCTTGTGGCTATGACTGTGGAGAAGGGCGTCAAGCACGGCTTCGAGCTGCCCGCGGACGTCAACAAGGTGGTGACCATGAGTGTGAAGAAAGCGAACGTGATGTAGCCTGGGAGGCTGACATGCGGAAGTGGATCGCAGCGCTTGGCTTGATGCTCGCGCCGCTGTTGGCGGCACAAACCGCGACCGTCTCTGGAACGGTGAGCAATCCCGACGGCTCAGCCTTCAATGGCGTTTTTACCATCTCCTTAGCCTCCGGGCGTGTGAACAATATCTGCTCCACCGCAGCAGTGACCTCGCATCTTGCGGTGAGCGTGATCAACGGAATTTTCCCCTCGACCCAGCTGCTGCCTACGCCGTGCCTTTCGCCATCAATTCCATATTTCGTCAGCGTGACCGATACGACGCACAAGCCTATTTACACCGACAACTGGTACATACCGCAGACCTTGAGTGGAGCTGTGAACGTCGGGGAGATGGGAGAGGTGAAGCTGGCTTCTGGAATCACCGTGGCTGTGCCTCTGGCTATCATTTCGACGCCGCTAGGAAACCAGACCATTACTCAGCCTGCTGGCACGTACTTGACCGTCAACAATCTTACTGTGACCGGGAGCCTAACGACCTCAGGAGGCTTGAGCGGAGCGCTGTCTTTGACTGGTGGGACCATGAGCGGGACTATCGGCTTTACGAACGCCACCGTTGCTGCCACGACCGCCGCCAACATGATTACCGGCAACCCGATTGCGCCAAGCGTGATCAGCGGCAACACCTACGACTTTTGTGAAAACGGCGGTGCGTGCAACGACTCGACAGACGATACCGCAGCCTTTAACACGCTGCTTTCTGTGCTTTACTCGAATGGAGGAGGCCAGATTTTCATCCCAAAAAAGGTTCTGATGACGGGCCAAATTACGCTGCCTAACAGTGGCGCCTCTCTGCCCACGCAGCCGCCGATCAGAATCTTCGGCCCCGTCTCTCCGGGAGCATCTGCCGACGCGCCGGTGGCCCCTTTTCAGGGGGGCGGCTCTCTTGATCTCCGCTATAACGCCCCGGTTGCGAAGATCATCACGCTGGGGTTAGGCAAACTCGAAATTGATAATCTGAATATCATCGACGGCGGCTCCGACTGCGCACCCTTCTTGCTGACCACAAACACGACGCTGTCGATCAACGGAGATACCTTCCAGGGTACGGCTTCCGGGACGAGTGCCTGCAATGACGCACTGATCCTTGGTGGCACCACGACCACCGAGGTGCCTGCGACCAGTTCAAGCCCGTTCCAGGGGTACGGGACCGTGATTCAGGGAAGTGGCTTTCATCAAATCCGACGTGCAACGCTTGGGCAATACTACGCTAACAACGTTGTTATTCAGAACAATCATGTCGATAGAGACAGTGGAAACAGCGTGGACGGGGCATTCGTCTTCAACGGCGATCCGGGAGACCCGGACATGGGCGAAGTGGTGCAGGGAAATTTGATTGAATGTACCAATTATAAGTACGGCGTTTATCTCGGTGCGTATGTCAACAGCTCATTCATTTCAGGCAACGGATGCTGGGATACCACTGGCTATACGCTCTACGCGTCGCACCAGGACACTGGGGACACGGGGAACTATTTCAACTGGACGGTTTTTCCCGTCAACTCCGCGCTGGACAATCTGAATCTGAGCAACGATCTTTCTCCGGATGGCTACGGCCAGGCTTATTTAAACTACATTCAGGGCGGTCCAGGCGGCTTGGTGTTCAATATCCCGAGCGGCCAGTACATGATATTTCGGGTGAACGGGGTAAATCAATTCTATCTTGACGGGACCAATGGAATTAACTTCGGCGGCTATGGCGCGATCGGAACGAGCGACTCGACAAGTTTATTACAGGCGTGGATTCAGCAGCTCTATCTAGTGCCTTCGCGCACGAGTTCCTACGCGGGCGGCCTTACCGTCCCGGCTCTTACAGCAGAGCGGAATTGGAATTTTCTTGATACTAGTGGCACCATTGGTCTGATGCCGAGTCTGAACCCCGGATATGCGGTCTGCGAGCTTCCCTCACATGCGCAGGGGCATTGCACGGGTGTAGTTAGTTCGACTGGGAGCTGCCCATGCAGTTAAGGGTTTTTACAGAGTTTTTGGTGGCGCGCAAACCACTAAGGGGTTTTATGAAGCAGCTTTTCACCGCGCTCGCGATCGCACTCAGCCTGAGTGTGTGCCACAGCCAGTCGCTGCTGAGCGGGACTGTGGAGCTGCCCAACGGCACCGGCTTTACCGGCACCCTGAATTTCTCCTTGGCACAAAACGCCTCGGCCAGCACTGTGAGTCCCTGCACCGGGCCTGGCTTGTATGTGCCGACCGAGATTGTGAAGGTGACGGTGACGAACGGGGTTTTGCAGAGCCCGCCGACGCTGCTCAGCTCCGCCTGCACTCTTCCCATCGGCGTGCCTTACAACGTGACCGCCATCGACTCCAGCGGGAACGTGGTCTTCTCTGACCAGTGGCTGATCACCGGATCGACCTTCAACGTCGGCACCGCTATCTCATCCAATGCCAGCCCAGCTACGAATTACCAAGGCCTCTGGTCGAGCACGACGACCTATAACCTGGGAGACATCGTAAGCTATGGTTCGTTTATGTACGCGTCCATCCAGGGGGGCAACGTCGGCAACGTTCCTTCCGCGGCGACGACTTACTGGCAGGCGATACAGGGGGCTTCGGTAGCCCCGATCCGTGCCGGCACCTGGAGCATCGGCTCCGGGACCTCGGTTTCTGTGACCTTTGCAACCGCTATGAGCGTTGCACCGACGAACTGTTCCTTGACCACCTCGGCAAGCGCGGCCACAACCGGGACGCCGTTTGCCACTTCGCTTGCCACGACCGGCTTCACCGTTAATATACCGAACGCGGGAACGATCGCAGGAACCTATTCATGTACCGTGAACAACGCGAATTGAGGAGAGATGATGAAACGCATACTCACAACACTTGCAATCCTGGCAGTCATGATCTCAGTTGGCTGCTTCGCACACGCGCAGACGACTCCGACTTACTGCACTACCACGACTCCCTGCGCGCAGTTGAACTGGACGAACGGCTCCGACGTAACGGCGACTGTTACGACCGCTGTGATTGCGAATCCATCAGGCAGCGGTACGGAAACGGTTGAGACAGCGGGACCGGCTACGGCCATTGTCTATCGCTGCACCGTGACTGCAACGCAGCCCTGCACAATTACAAACAACGTGCCAGCTGCGCCTTCGGCCTGGACCCCGGTAGCGGTAACCAATGGGCAAAGCCTGGCCGAGACGACCAGCGCAGGCGGTCCTTTTTACGACACTTCGGTTGCCTACGGCAATACCTATTCCTACTCGCTTACGCTGACGTGGACGGGTAGCTTGGGAGGTGTGGCGACCGGTTACGCCACTCCCTTTCAACTGGTCTTCGCCGCCCCAACCAACACCCCCAGCGCCCCCGCCGTCCCCACCGGAATCGTGGTGGTCCCGGTTAGTTAAGTTCTTGTTCGGCTGGCTGATTGATTTGTTCAAGGATTTGTGATGGACCCTTTGAACACTTACCGCATGAGCATCCTGGGCAACCTGGATGCCATGCGGCAAGAGAGTGAACGGTTACAACGAATCGACGACCGCGATCTGAAGAGGCTGTGGAAGACGCGACAGCCACGCCTCACTCTCGCGACCGGACGGCGTCGTTCTCGTCGGGACCCGGTAAAGCCGCGGAGGCCGCCGTTTGATTGGCGGCCGCGGCAAAATGACGAATTAGGGTGAATTATTCGCTACCGCTGAGAGATACTATGGCAGGCCAACCACAGACCGTTATTGCGGGGAGCGCTTTTATGACGCCCGAGACAAAGAACCTGCGTGACTTCGAGGAGCGCCTGATAAAAGTTGAGACTAAGCAGGCGCGCGTTCTCGACGTACTATTTCCTGAAGGCAAGGATAAGCTGGACGCCCGGGTGGTGGCCCTCGAACACCCGGATGCACCGACTTATTTCGAGCAGCAGATCATCGAGGGGCAGAAGGAAATAAAAGAGAAGCTGGACGAGCTGACGCAGAATATCAACCGGATGCAGAACATCTGCACCCTGAACTGTGGCGAGGGAGGCCGGGTGGATACGCTGCGCAAGGACGTGGATGAGAACACAACCGACATCGTGGAGCTGGAAAAAGGGGCCGCCATGACCCGTGGATTCACCGCCGCGATCCTGGCTGTGATGGGAATGTTTCAGGGAGTCTGGGACTATGTGAGGCGTTGATGTGCTGCGCGATTCATGCGGATGACGGGGATGGGCGGAAGCGCCAGAGAGCGAAAAGGAAAGCGCTGGCAGCGCTGCTGCTGTTTTCACCTTGGGCCGCGATGCGACTGCCGATTGGAATTGCCAAGCACGACATCGATGACTACTTCGATGTAACTGATTTGGCCTTGGACCGCCTTGGTTTGCATGAAGCCGCAGTAAAGCCGGAGATATTCAATGCTCTGAGCAACGCCTTGTTCAAGCTGGGCCGGATCGCAATGATCACCGGCTTTAACGCCGGGGGAAGACTGGTAGGGAAGACTGCTGGCAGTGCCTATATCGCACAAGCCAACCGTATGGCGATGAACCGGGCCAGGGAAGTGGCTGAACAGATGCGGGACACCAGCCTGAAGTGGTTGAAGGCTGATCCACATTCGACCTTCGCTTTGAGTGTGGACCGGGCCGATCGGGCGGCCAAGAACGAAGCCGCGTTTGGCTATTACACCGGGCTGCAACAGGCATTGTGGGGAGAAGGCGCAACCAAAGAATGGGTATGCTTAGGTGATGATCCTTGTGAGGACTGCCAGGATAATGAGGACGAGGGGCCGATTGCGATGGAGCAGATGTTTCAAAGCGGCGACTACGCGCCACTGGCTCATTTGAACTGCATGTGTACGCTCGAGGTCCATGGACCCGAGGAGGGATTGCAATGAACATCACGCAGATCGCTGAACTGACTGCCGCTGCGAAGGAAGCTGTCGAGAAGGTTGACCATCAGGCGGAATACAACAAGCTGATGCGGCAATCGGCCGCGCACCAGCGGATCGCCGATGGGCTGGCGCAGAGCCACCAAGAAGAGGACTACCCGCTCTATACCGAGCACGCTGGCAAGGCCTGGCGGCTGGGCAACAAGGCCATGGAGCACTTCAAGCGCATGACCAAGGAAGAGCGGGCCATGCTCAAGAAGCAGAGCTGGGACGGGATGCAGCAACCGCAGCCTGGACGGGCCAGCTTCGGCAACAAGCAGAAGCAGTTCATGAAGGGGATGGCTGCCTATGCTACGACCGAAACCATTAAGAAGAACTGGGATGTGCGTGCCGATTGGGCTGAGTTCGATCAGCAGCGTGAAGCCGCGGGAAAGACCCGCGGCGGCGTGGCCGATCTGGCCAGGCGCCAAGCCCGGCAGGGCAAGTTTGAGCAGAAGATGATGCACCGGGTTCTGACCAGAGAGGGCTGGCGCCAAGCGACGAAGGCTGACCTGGCCAACCCCGTGGTCAAGAAGGCTGTGGACGACGCCAACGACGGGAACCAGAATCGGATTTGGAACAAGTATCTGCAACGCGGCGTCAGCCCCAGCACCAGGGTCTACACCAGCGACTCGAGGCCCAATGAGGTGATCACGACCAACAAGTACGGCAGCGCCTACGGCCAGCACAACTGGATGCACTCGAAACTCTACCAGCCGGGTGATGTGCAGAACCCCAACATTCACATCTCGCCCATCTACCGCAGCACCAGCGGCGGCGGGCAGGAATCGCTTTACAAGCATCTGCGTGGGGGCGCGCCGCCAGAGGCCCTGGGATTCAGCGGGGCCAAGAAGGTGCAGGCCGACTGGACACAGTTTGATGATGAGCGGAGCAAGAACGGGAAAGGCGGCAAGCAGAACAGCGAGCTGATGAAGAATCACGCCTTCCTGTTGAACAACGGCTTCACCCGGGGCAAGACCACCTCCGGCTATGCTGAGTACATCCACCCCAAGCGTGATGGCAAGGTGATTCTCTATCCTCACGGCGAGTGGGAGCACGAAAACAGCAACGGTGAGACCGTCAGCCTGGGCAAGTCGAACGCCGGCCTGCAGACCCACTATTCAGGCATGACGAGCTACCCCATGACCGCGCTGAAGGACCAGACGTTCTTTGGCGCCAGCATCGAGCGGCGATTGCATGAGATCGAGCGCCGGATAGAAGCTGACTAGAGCGAGTTTGATGAAGAGCGCAATCAAGGCAGGCCCGGAGACCGACACAGCGGCGTGAAAACCTACAAGAGCGGGTACTTCGGCAAGGTGACTATTCCTGAGGACTGAGATGAGCTACATCAGCGACAGTGTGAACTGGACGATGCAGTGGGAAGGAACCGTGGCCTGGATGTATCTGGATTCCCTGGGCAACGTGACCGTCGGCTGCGGCGAGATGCTGCCCAAGGCCGACGCTGCTTGCCGCTTGCCGTTCCAGAACGCGACCGGCGCCGCGACCCAAGCTGAGATCACAGCTGATTTTGAGCGTGTCGCGGCTATGACGCCTGACGAGCTGCCCGACTTCTACAAAGCCGACAGCTCGCCGATTCTGCCGCTGGCATCGATTACGTCCATGCTGCAGATACGTGTCGGAGATAACGATCAGGAGTTGCGTGTGAGCGTAGCTGGATGGGACCAGTTTCCTTATTCGGCGAAGCTGGCGATGCTGGACATGGAGTACAACCTGGGATTGAGCGGCCTCATCAACGGTTATCCGAAGATGATGGCCTATGTGCTGGCCGCGAACTGGAAGATGGCTGCGACCGAATGCGCCAGGAACGGTGTCAGCGACGCCAGAAACCAGTGGACTGCGAATTTGTTTATACAGGCTGCGCCTCCTAGCTCATAATGGAGATGCGCCATATTCTTGCTTGTGGGTAAGACCCGCGGACCGGGAACAAAGGTGGAGGAGATCATGAGAATCTCATTGTACGGAGAAGAACTCGCCAAGATGGTAGGAGCTGGCAGCGGCACGCTCGCCGCCTTCAAGACCGGCCGTCGTTACGACTTGGCGCGAGTGCATCTGCTGCGTCTCGGTTGCCCGCGCGAACTGGCTGCGTCCAGGGAAAACAAACTGAACCTGCCGCTGGTGGTGGAAAAGAACCGCCACCATTTCGGCCGTGAGCCACAATCGCGTTGGTTCAAGCTGTACGGCAGCGGGACCAACTTCTACCCGCAGGTAGTGGTGGTCTGTGGCGAGTACCGCCGCGGACAGCTGCTGGCGCACGGCGCGCTTGACGACATCGGTTGGGTCGAGCGGGGATCGATGCCGCTAGCCGACAACGACGTGATCCACTGCGGCGAACTGGCTGAGCAACTGCAGGCCCAGGTAGCCAAGCGCTACTACACCAGCGGCCAACCGATCAAGGGCCAAGCGTGGCCCTGCATCGCGCAGATCAACCCCTTCGACAACTACTGCGTTTACGAGATCGCTGGAAGCGTCTACCGGCAGGGCTACGCGATCGACGCTGAGCGGGACGAGCTGCAACTGGTCGGCGGAGCAGTGAAGCTGAACGGCTACTCCATCACCAGCGGCGGCACACCCGGAATGGCTCAGAGCCAGACTGGCGGCAAGTTCCCCGGCATTCCGTTGCCCTTGAGCTGCGATCAGGTGATTCGGACCGGCGGCTTCAACTGCGACCTGGTGCGCATGATGATCCGCGACACCTCGAGCGAGACGAACGTCGTGCAGAAGATGCTCGACGCCATGAAGAACGGCCTCTACAAGCCGCTCAAGCCCGACTTCGCGCCTGTGAATCTATCCGACGACGGGAAGATTCTCGGGCCGCTGGTGCAGGCTGGAATCTCGCCTGCCGACTTCGTGGTGTGGGCCGACAAGTACATGGAGAGCCGCGAATTCTCTCAGGACAAGCGTAAGAGCCTGGCCAAGAAGGGCGAGGCATTGCCTGGAGGCGGTTTTCCTATCGTGAATCGTGAGGACCTGGCCAACGCCAAGCGGGCGCTGGGCCGGGCAAAGAACCGGGCCGCGACGATCCGGCACATCAACAAGCGGGCCAAGGCCCTGGGCGCGCCTGGACTCGGTGAGAGTTCATCGAGCAGTGAGGGCGAAGTAGACGCGTTCGGCAACTTCAAGAAGCGTTTCGGCGGCTTCAAACACAGCCCGAAGATGCACGATGTAGGCGGGCCGAAGCGTGTAGCGTTCAAGGTGTGAGCATGAAGAGTTGGTTGTGGGCCTTAGCGATGTTTGTGCTTCTGGCCATTCTAGCCCCGCTGCTGAGTTCACCTCAGCTCCGGCAGCGCGACGCGATTGTGGTGCCTGCGCCGCTGCGGGTTGAGATTGGGGAAGAGAGCTACGAGATCGAGCTTGTGCCCGGCCTCGAGGCACCGGCGAGCGACAACGGATTCAATCTGCAGCTGCGCTATGTGGCTTCGGAGCTGATCTGCCCCAACGGCGGCAGCGGGCTGATGAAGATCAGCAGCGATCTGAACCGGCTTGAGCAGGCTAAGGCCATGATTCATGAGACTGTGCATATTGCCGAGAACTGCGACGACCGCGATCTGGCCGTCGATGAAAGGATCGCCCAGGACATTGCCGACCTGCTGCAGAGTCCTGAAGGAGCGTTTATTGTGGAGGAGCTTAGATGACTGCTGAATTACCTGATGCAGCGCAGCAATACTACATTTCCTTCGACACCAAATCGAACCCCGGAAAGTTGGAGGCGATTCGAGTGCGTTTGGACTGTGAAACGATTGCCGACATGAAGAGGCCGCTGTCGATTGATCTGTGCAACCATCCGCTTTATGCTGAACTCGAGGAGTATGTGCTGGCGAATCCGACGAAGAAGGGTGAATGAACATTCTCGGACACATCTCGATTCAAGCCTGGCAGGATCACTACGAGACCTTCCAAGCGCCGACGCCTGTGCCCATGAACCATCCGCCCTACCTGAAGAAGCCGCAGATCGTGGAGCAGCCTGCTGAGATGTTCAAGGACCGGCAGACGAAGAGGGGCAAGAAGAGAAAGAAGTCGAAGAGGAAGCCAAGCGACCTGGCGTATGTAATGCGACGCACGCTGAACCAAGGCCATCCATCAATGGTCAACCACAGCAAGGGCGGCGACCCGAATCTGTGGAATCCATCGCAGATCGCCGATCTGTAAAGGAGAAGACGATGCTTAAATTCTGGACGTGGCTTCGCAGCAACAAGTATTTCGTGGCTGGGTCGAGCGTGTTCATGACCTATGTCGCGACCGCGTTGTACAACTGGGTCGAGGCTGGAACTCCGGCGCTGAGCCTGGCTCAGCTGAAGGCGACTGCGCTGGCGGCTCTGGGCGTGGTGGTTGTGGCTGAGTATCATCTGTATACGAACACCCCGGAGCAGGCTGCCAAGCTGGCTGCGGGTCAGCCTGCGGGTCCGAAGTAGGGTTCGGGGATGGAAACTCGCCCTGGGTCAACCTGAGAGGCCCTGGATAGGCTGTAGAGGGCTGACCCGGAGGGGTTTTACTAGGATAGTGCTATGGCGAGGTATAAGGTTGAGTTTGTGGAGTTGAGTGGGGGCCGGTGCATTCCCGTGCATCTGCTCGTCTGTCCTGAGTGCAAGACATTCGACACCAGAACGGACATCGACACCGGCTCGGAGCCGTGGAAGGCGACTTGCCCGCGCGGCCACGAGTTCGACGTCGATCCGAGGCCAAACGCATAACTATGACTCTAGGAGGAGCCATGAAGAAACGAGTAAGTGCATTGCTGATCGTGGTACTCGCGCTCGGGATCACGACCGCCCGGGCCCAGGTAGCCGTTGCCGCCGAGGGCACCGCGAGCGCCATCCACTACAACGGAACCTGGACCGCCGGCACCGAGGACACCGAGAGTTTTCCTCTCATCTATTGGGGCGCGCAGAAGGGCAACATCTTTTCCCTTGGCGCGCGGGAGATCATTGCTCCCGGGGTGTTCAACGTCTACGGCGGACTGGGCAACTACCAGCCTGACCTGAGTTCGTTGTTCAAGAACACCACGCTCAATCCCGACCAGTTCAATCTTTCCTTTGATGTGGTGGGAGGCGTGGCGACGCTGAGCAGCGGCGGAACGCAGGGCGCGTTGGAGGGGAGAGTCAACTTTCAGATCGCGTTGACCTCGAATGCCTCCTTTACCGGTGGCTATGCTGGCGGCGGCATCGTCGGCGGCAAGCCGTTCGGAATCGTCTCGGCTGGGTTCTCTTATCTGTTTGGTGATCCCAGCGCGACGCCGAGCCTGGCGCGGCACCGGTTCTTGGCCAAGCGGGCAAAGATCGCTGCGGCCGCGAGACAATAACGAGTTTGCATGGGCGGCGGGTTTCACCGGCC
>Ga0181520_10008039_pt1 | contig 15182 bp, 7 predicted proteins | sample PEATcosm2014_Bin_29_FD_132451 | JGI IMG/M metagenome (GOLD analysis project Ga0181520, IMG submission 132451) | Peatland microbial communities from MTU Mesocosm Facility, Houghton, MI, USA - PEATcosm2014_Bin02_30_metaG | ecosystem: Environmental > Terrestrial > Soil > Wetlands > Peat | place...
CGGTCGTTATCCGTGCCGTTGCGTCCGCAGGACGCCCGGCCCCGCCGCAGGCGGGGCCCCTCAGCCGGATGCTTCAGCGTCCGGGATTCTCGCCGCACAAAAGCCTCCCCGTCCGCAGGACGGGTGGCCGAAGGCCCGATCAGCCTGCGTACCCAACGGCTCCGGGCGGCTTACGCCGCCGTGCGTCTGCGGACACAGAGAGAGCGAGAGCCTTGCTATCCGCGCGCTGAAGCGCCCGGCTGAGGGGCGCTTCGCGCCGGGCGTCCTGCGGACGCAACGGCAACGGCTTACCCACAGCAGTCGGCTACCGCCCTCGCCAAGACCAGTTCATGGCATCTACCCACACACATTGAGGAAGAGCCCCTGTTCGCGTTACCGCTACTTGGAGGGATTCCCATGCGCTCAGTGAATAACCGAGGCCACATGCCCGACAGAGGAGGGAGACGCCCATGCGCGCCGGCATACTCGCCATTCTTGCGATTCTCACGCTCGCCGGGACATCCTGCGCTGCTCCGATTCGGCTGCTGCCGGGCAGGAACTCCTCGGACATCGAGCGGTATGCCGTACAGGAGCTTCGGGGCTATCTGGCCCGGCTCACGGACGAGAAGGTGGCGCAGGAGCCGGGCGACGGAACGGCCATCGTGATCGGCGCCCGCGCCTCGAACCCGACCCTGGCGGAATTCACCCCCTCGCTGCCGGAGACGCTGGGGGAGCAGGAGATCGTCGTCGCCAGCGGCTCCTACGCCGGCCAGCCCGCGGTCGCAATCACCGGCGGCTCACCGGCTGCGGTGCTCTGGGCGACATACGCGTTCCTCGAGAAGCTCGGCGTGGTCTTCGAGTTCTCCGGCGAAATCCTGCCGCCGAAGCGTCAGGCCCTCGACCTCTCCGGCATCGGCATCCGTCAGACGCCCTCGATCAAGGAGCGCGGCCTGCGGCTCCATCTCAACTTCCCGATGGATCAGTCGTCGTACTCGCTGCCGGACTTTTTCGCCTGGGTGGACCGTATCGCGCGGATGAAGTGCAACTACCTGATGCTGCACTTTTACTCGGCGCACCCGTGGTTCTTTTTCCAGTACAAGGACGCGAAGACGGTGACGGGCGCTTTCTTCGTGGGAAGCTACCTGTTCAACGGCAGATACGACCTGCCAACTGACATGATCGGGCGGTCCCTGATCGCGAACAAAGCGCAATACTTCCCGCCGGAGCTTGAGGGCACGGCGCCCGGCGAAGCTCTGTACCATCGCACCGAGGAGCGCATCCGAGCGGTCATTGACCACGCCCACCGTCGGGGAATCAAGGTGGCAGTCTCGTTCGAGCCCCTTGCTCCGCCCGGCGACATCGCCGCGCACTTGGGGGAGTGGGAGCAGGCAGCCGGCGGGCGCGACGCACTCATGCACGACCTGACCGTGGCGCGGCTGAATGCGTGCATGGACGCGTATCCGAACGCCGATGAGTTCCAGATGATCTCGGTCGAGGGCAGCGATGACGCGCCGGCGGGCCTCGATCTGAAAGCGGACTTGAGGCGCCTGTGCGACAAGTACAAGATCCCGTTCGACCCGAACGACGAGCGGCAGTTCGCCGGGGCGCGCGAGGCCGGCGTCAACCTCGCCCCGTATAATGCGCCCGCGGTGGCTGCGGACTTGGACCACGGCCTCATGCGGCCCGTTGTAGCGACGCTTCGGTACGTCGATCTGGCTTTGGGGGTCTTCGCCGACCCCCGCGTTTCCGACCGGATGAAGCGCGAAGGCAAGCAGGCCAATGTAGGCATCTACCTGCCGAACGCAGCGGCAGTGAAGATGTGCACCCCGGCGCTGCGGGAGATGATTCCCGCGAACGGCCGGCTGCAGATGATGGTCGACTACGGCGCGCGCGGCACGGCGGATCAGATGCCGACCTGGGAGGCGTTCCGGGACGCGAAGCTGCAGCTAGGAGTGATCTCCTGGCTGGAGTTCGACGGGTCGATGTTTCTGCCCGAAAGCTGGCCGAGATCGGTCTACGACTGCGTGCACAACGCGAAAGGCCTCCCGCTGACGACGTTGGTGTGCAATCACTGGCGGGTGTCGGGGCTGGAAGCCGACGCGGCCACACTGGCCGATGTGCCGTGGAGTGCGGGGGAGAGCTACGACGCCTGGATGCAGCGGTATCTGGGGCGGACATTCGGGCCGGCCAACGCCGCGCAGGCGCGGAAAGCCTATGACGCGCTCGAGAAGGCGACACTGTATTGCCGGGCGCGCCTGTTCAACATCGGCTTCTGCTTCGAGGGGCGCTTCAGGGGCGATTTTGGCTATCCCCCGGAGGACCTCGACGGGGCGCGGAAACTGTTCTCGGAGGCCGGCGACGAGTTCGCCAAGCTTGCCGGTGCGCTGGCGGAAGGACGGTCGAAGCAACGGGCCGCGTATTTGGCGAACCGGTGTGCGTGCGCGGTCCTGCACATCGACACCGTGCACGAGTTGGGCGGCGCGGATGTGCGGCCCGGCGACCCGCTCGACAGGGTGAAGCAGGCTTCGGCGCACGCCGAAAAGGCCCTCGAGTATGCGCGCGGGTACATGCAGACTTACTCGAAGTTTGTGCTCGACCGTGGCGATCAGGGCATGTTGGTCAACTACGAGTTCGCGGTGGTCAAAGAAGCCGAGGCGATGGCCGCCGGGGCGAAACAGGTGGCCGTCATCACCGGGGCCGATCCCCGGAAGCCGATCATGGCCTGGGATTTCGAGAAAGGGGATGCCGTGCGCGTGCCGGACGTCACCGGCAACGGCTTCGATGCGGACTGCGTCGGTACGGTGGCCTACGCTCCGGGGCGGGCAGGGCGGGCATTGAAGCTGGACGGGAAGAGCTACCTGCAGGTGAATGGCGCGACGGCGTTTAATCCCCAGAGTTTCACGATCTGTGCGTGGATCAACCCCGAGAAGACGAACGTGCGGCGCGGCATCGTCGTCAAACGCATCGGAAACAGCGCCGCCCCGTTCGTGTTTGGGATCAGCGACGGAGCCCTGCGGTTCGAGGGCCTGGGAACAGGCGGCACTTTTTGGCCGTTCAACTTCTCGGGGCCGGCGATCGCGGCCGGGAAGTGGAGCCACGTGGCCGTCACTTTCGAGGGATCGAAGCGGATCGTCCTCTATGTGAATGGCGCGGTCGCCGCCACGAAGGACATCACCGAGAGTCCGACGAGCAACAATGAGCCGATCTGCATCGGCAGGGAAGCATGGGGCGGCGAGGATGGCCAGGGCTCACCGGCTTACTTCCGGGGTATGATCGAAGATGTCAGGATATGGAAGCGGGCGCTGAACCCGGACGAAGTGGCAAGGGAAGCGCAGTAACCGACCCGCAAGGCGTTACCGCGCCTTTGACTGGAACCCGAAAGGGGGAGAACGACGTGGAACACGGAACCATCACCGGCCGATTTTCATGGGACCACCTTGGTGATCTCGACCTCGGCCGTCCCAACCTGGGGCTGCACGCCCCCGTATTGGCCTATCGGTTGATGCAGTTCACGATTCGTGATGTGCTTGTCGCCGATCTCGGCCGTGAGCGCGCGGACGATGTGGTCCGCAGGGCGGGGCATCTCGCCGGGATGCAGTTTTGCCGCCGTCTGCTCAGCACGAAGGCCGCCCTGAACGAGTTCATCGCTCAACTGCAGGCGGCTCTCAGGGAGCAGCGGATCGGCATCTTGCGAGTGGAAGCGCTCAATCCCGAGACGCTGGAGATGACCCTCACTGTGGCCGAGGACCTCGACTGCTCGGGCCTGCCGATCACCGGAGAGACTGTCTGCGTGTACGATGAGGGCTTCATCGCCGGAATCCTGGAAGAGTACACCGGCGCGGCGTTCCATGTTCGCGAGATCGATTGCTGGGCGACAGGAGACCGCGTGTGCCGATTTGAGGTGAAGCCTCTTGGCTCGTGACACGATCACGCGACAGGTCACCGGGCGGCTGGAAAATCTCCTGCGCGGCGGTGCGCCTGAGCCGATACCTGCTCCAGTGGACGCCGACGAAGACGAGCGCGGGCTGGTCGATGCGGTGAACCGCCTGATCGGCTTCATGGCCGAGACGCAGGCCTTCGTGCTGCCGCTCTCACGAGGCGAACTCCACAGTGTGAGCTTCAGCCCCGCCAACTATCTCGCCTCCCCTTTCAAGGAGCTGGTATCCCGCCTGAAGCACTTGACGTGGCAGGCCGAGCAGGTGACCCAGGGGGATTACGCTCAGCGGGTCGACTTCATGGGCGAGTTCTCAACCGCCTTCAATTCGATGGTCGAAGCTCTCGCCCGCAATGAGCGCGAACTGAAGGACAAGATCGCGCAGCTCGAGGAGGCATTGTCACACGTTAGACGCCTCGAGGGGCTGTTGCCCATCTGCGTCAACTGCAAGATGATCCGACGCGCCGATGCCGACGGCGACAGCCCCGACGACTGGCAGCCGATCGAGCAGTATGTCGAGGAACATACGAACGCCGAGTTCACGCACGGCCTGTGCCCCGACTGTCTCCGGGAGCTATACCCGGACGTGTTTGGCCCGGGCGGGCAGCCGGGGTCGGCAAGGTGAGACCGAGGCACAACCACCGCCCGCCACGAGAATCATCGGGTAGGCCAGGCGTCTCTTCTTACCTTTCCTGTGGACGCGCGGTTCACCGCGCGTTTCGCGCCATGAATGGCGCGACCACACGATGTTTGGGGGGGGGGTGAGGTCGGAAGCAGGCGTCATGCCGGGTTCCGGCACTCTGAGACGATGAAAAGGCGGCGGCCCTACCCCGTCCCCGCTTCGCGGGGCCACCCCTCCCGTTCCGGGAGGGGAGAGGCAAACGGCGATTCCCGCACAGCAGGGAACTGCTGCTGTTCTCCCCTCTCCGCTGTGCCGCGCTCTGCGCGGCCCGGAGAGGGGCCTACCCGCTGTAGGCGGGTCAGGGTGAGGTCGCCGTTCGCCCGGCAACGGCGATTCTCGAGGCAGTCGTCATGCCGGTTTCCGGCACTCTGGAACAATGAAAAGTAGCTGCCGGTTGCCCGCCGGGACGAGTTGTCGTTCTCCCCTCTCCGCTTGCGGAGAGGGGCCGGGGGTGAGGTTGCCGTCCGCCCCGCGGATTTTCGAAGCAGGCGACGCGATCATCCCGCCCAAGCGGGATCGTCTCAAAGTGCCGGAATCCGGCACGATAGCTGGTCCGAAGGCGGCCGTCTGTCGTCCCCCTCCCGGAACGGGAGGGGTGTCTCGCCATATCCCGTGAAGCGGGATCGGCGAGACGGGGTAGGGCTGTTATTCCCGGAGGTCGTGCCCATGCACTCGAAGCTGTGGTATCGCAAGCCGGCGTCGGAGTGGAAGGAAGGCCTGCCCATCGGCAACGGTATGCTTGCCGGGATGATCGTGGGCACTGTCGAACGCGAGCGCCTCGGACTCAATCATGAGTGGTTGTGGCGCGCTGTCCACCGGCATCGCGATTTTGAGGCGAAGCACGAGCGCCTCGACGAGATACGCCGGCTGTTTTTCGAGGGCAAGGTCCTCGAAGCGGGGACCCTCGCCAATGAGGCGCTGGGCGGTCCGGGCGGGGTTAGCGGCGCCAAGGGCCGCGTCGACCCCTACCAGCCGGCGGGGGACCTGTGTTTCGAGTTCGCGCACCCGGATGCCACCGAGTACCGTCGCCAGCTCGACCTCGACACCGGCATCGCGCTGGTGGAGTACCGGGCAGGCGACAATCACCTCGTCCGAGAGTTCGTCGCCTCTGCCGCCCACCGGGTGATCGCCGTTCGACTGGCATGTTCGCCGGGCCGGACGTTCGATACGGTGGCCTCACTGACCCGCATTGAAGACCCGGAATGCACGCTCGAGCCGTGGGCGCGGCTGGATGCCTTCGGGTTCCGCGGCTCGTTCCCCGAGGGAGTGCGCTTTGCCGTCGAGGCCCGGGTCGTCTCCGCCCCCGGCGCGACGGTTACGCCGCTGGCGGACGGGGCGCGGGTGCGCTTCGAGGGCTGCAGCGAGGTCATCTTGCACTTGTCGGTCGCCGTTACCCTCGACGGCAGCGACCCGGCCGTCCAGTGCGCGACACAGCTCGCCGCAGCGCCTGCCCCGTGGGCGGAACTCCTGCAAACGCACATCGCCGAGCACCAGTCGTGGTATCGGCGGGTGTCGCTGGACCTCGGACCCGCGCCGGAGGACATCCCCACCGACGAGCGCCTCGCCCGGATGCGAGCCGGGGAAGCCGACGATGCGCTGCTGGCGCTGTATCACAACTACGGACGCTATCTGCTGATCGCCAGTTCGTGCCATGCCGAGCTTCCCGCAAACCTGCAGGGCAAGTGGAACGAGGAACTCGCCCCGCCGTGGGACTGCGACATCCACAATGATGTCAACGTACAGATGAACTACTGGCCTGCCGAAGTCTGCGGCCTCCCCGAGACCACCGAACCGCTTTTCCAATACCTGGAGCGCCTCGTCCCGCATGCCCGCGAGGCGGCGCGGAAGCTGTACAACTGCGACGGTATCTGGCTGCCGATCCAGACCGACCCGTGGGGCCGCTCGACCCCGGAAGCCTACGGCTGGGATGTCTGGACCGGCGCTGCGGCATGGCTCGCGCAGCACTTCTGGTGGCGATACGAGTACGGCGGCGACATCGCGTTTCTCCGCGAGCGCGCGTACCCGTTCTTCAAGGAAGCCGCAGCCTTCTACCAGACATACCTGGTGCGCGACCCTCAGGGAAGGCTGGTCCCGGTGCCCTCGCAGTCGCCGGAGAACTACTTCGTCGGCGGCACGCAGCCGGTATCGCTATGCGTAGCGGCGACGATGGACCTTGAACTCATCGACGATCTGCTGACGCACGCGATCGAGAGCGCAGAGACACTCGGCGTTGATGAAGACCTCCGCGAGATATGGCGCGGCATCCTGCGGGACCTCCCGCCGCTGCAGACCGGCAGGTACGGCCAGCTTCAGGAGTGGCTCGAGGACTACGAGGAAGCCGAGCCGGGACACCGGCATATCTCGCACCTGTTCGCGCTCTATCCCGGCGACCGCATCTCGTTGGAGGAGACGCCGGACATCGCCAAAGCCGCACGGACCTCACTGGAACGCCGGCTGGCGCATGAGGGCGGGCATACCGGCTGGAGCCGGGCATGGACCGTGTGTTGCTGGGCGCGGCTGCGGGAGGGCGATGCGGCGCTGCACCATCTGCGGGCGCTCGTGTGCGACTTCGCGACCGATACGCTGCTCGATCTCCACCCGCCGCGCATTTTCCAGATCGACGGGAACCTCGGCGGCGCCGCGGGCATCGCGGAGATGCTCTTGCAGTCACATAACAGGACTATCCGCATCCTGCCGGCGCTGCCTTCCGCATGGGCGAAGGGCGAGGTTACCGGCCTGAAAGCGCGCGGCGGCTTCACGGTGGACATCCAGTGGGCGGAGGGGAAGGTGCAGGAGGTGCGGGTATCTGCCGAGCGCGACGGGCTGTGCCGTCTGCAGCTTCCGCACCCGGCTTCGTTTGCGTTCATGGCTCCGGGCGACGAACGGGTGCGCGAGGAGTCCGGCACGCTGTGCTGGGATGCGGTCGCCGGGGCGAAATACGTGCTGAAGCTCCGAATGTAAGTCCGACTCCGGAAAGTCGAGGACGTTGCATCGCAGCGAGAGCCCCGTGTGCCACGGTCCGGAGGGGCCGGGGGTGAGGTTGCCGTTCGCCCGGCAGACGGCGATTGACCACAGAGACACAGAGAACGGCAACGTCCCTTAACGCCTATCGTGGGGCAGGCCGGCCGTTTCCCAGCCGTTCTCTGTGCCCTCTGTGTCTCTGTGGTTCAATGCCGTTCGCCCCTTATCTTGGGATACGGTCAGCCTCTGACAAGATTCCGAACGTTTCGTCCGCCGGTTGCCAAAGCGGCGTAGCAGTGCTAATCGTTCCCCTCCCATACCCGCCTGTGGCCGATCCACGGGAGGGGTGCCCGCGCAGACAGGCGGGGTGGGGCCGTTTAGGTCTGCCGTGAAGGTCCCCCGCTCTGTGAAGCGAACTCTCGCCCACTGTCCTCTCCACCCTACAAATCCCGAGGCGACTCCGCATGACCTCACAGACTCCTCCCTCCATCCCATACACCGACGCTGAGCTGTTCGCCACCGGCCCGCAGAAAACGTACACCGGCGAGGCCCTCCGCGAGATCGCTTTCCCGCTCGGCGGCATCGGCTCCGGCTGCATCTCATTCTCCGGGCGCGGCGCGCTCGTGGATTGGGAGATCTTCAACCGCCCGAACAAGGGCTTCGTCCCGGACCTCACCTTCTTCTCCCTGTTCGCGCAGGCGGAGGGCGGCGAGCCAGTTTTCCGCGTCATGGAAGGCCGCCTCCAGCCGCCCTTCCAGGGCCCCCTGCACTGGCCCCGGCATTACTCCGGTTTCGGCTTCGGCCCGCCGCAAGCCCAGGGCGCGGGCCTTCTGCGCTTCGCCGAATGCGCCTTCACCGGGGCCTTCCCGTTCGCAACCGTCGATCTCAGCGACCCCACAGTGCCCGTGAAGGTGTCCGTCGATGCCTGGAGTCCCTTCATGCCCCTCAACGACCGCGACTCCTCGCTCCCGGTCGCGATCTTCGACATCACGCTCACGAACACTGCCGACAAGCCGGTCGATGCCGCAGTGGCTCTCAGTGTTGAGAACCTTGCCGGCTACCCGGACATGGGGCAGAACCTGAATTGCCTCGTGCGTGAGGACGGCCTCAACGCCATCGCGATGACCACCGCGAAGCACGCCCCCGACTCGCCGAAGTTCGGCAGCCTCTGCATCGCCACCCCGGACGCCGACATCACCTGGGAGCTTTGTCGCGACCGCGCCGCATGGTTCCGCGGCACCGAGATCCTCATCGACGGCTTCGGCCAGACAGGCCGCTTCACCGAGGAAGCCGAGATGCCCCCGACCTCGGACGGCCCGCCCCCGGTCGGTTCGCTCGGAATCCGCCGTCATCTGAAGTCGGGTGAGAGCGCCACCGTGACCCTCGTCTTCGCCTGGCACTTCCCGAATGCGGCGAAATACTGGGACGCCCCTCCGGCGTGCGACTGCGCGGACCCCGAGTCCTGCCGCCCGGCCTGGAAGAACTACTACGCCACCCAGTGGGCCGACGCCCTCGATGTCGCCCGCTACACGGTCGCCAACTTCGACCGCCTGAAGGCCGCCACCCGCCGCTTCCAAGAGGCCTTCTTCGCCTCCACGCTGCCCACGTATGTCCTCGACTCCGTCTCCAGCCAGATGGCGATCCTCCGCTCGCCGACTGTCCTGCGCCTCTCCGACGGAGCAATCTGGGGCTGGGAGGGCTGCCACAAGGACGCCGGCTGCTGCCCCGGAAGCTGCAGTCATGTTTGGGGCTACACGCAGACGATGGCCTACCTCTTCCCGCAGCTAGAGCGCCAGTGCCGTGAGATGGACTACACGACGAACCTGCGCGACACCGACGGCCACATGCAATTTCGCCAGGAGCTTCCGCTCGGCGCCCCGGCCAACCACGACTTCCACGCCGCCGCCGACGGCCAGATGGCCGGCATCCTGCGCACGTACCGCGAGTGGCAGCTTTGCGGCGATGACAACTGGCTCCGGCAGCTTTGGCCGGATGTGAAGCGGGCCCTCGAATACGCCTGGGTGGCTTGGGACAAGGACCGCGACGGCCTCCTGGAAGGCGTCCACCACAACACTCTGGACATCGAGTACCACGGCTCCGAGCCGGTCTGCGGCAGCCTCTACCTCGCCGCCCTCCTCGCGGGCGAGAAGATCGCCCGCCACCTCGGCGACCCCTCATCCGCCGAAGAGTACCGCCGGGTGTTCGACAGTGGTCGCCGCCTCATGGACGAGACTCAGTTCAACGGGGAATACTACTTCCAGGCCGTCACCCCTGGCGATGACGCCCCCTACCAGTACGGTCCCGGCTGCATCTGCGACCAGGTGATCGGCCAATGGCACGCGCGCGTCTACGGCCTTGGCGACGTGCTCGATCCCGCGCACGTGAAGAGCGCGATCCAAAGCGTCTTCCGCTACAACTTCCGCAAGGACATGTTCGCCCACCACAACCCGCACCGGGTCTTCGCGTTGAACGACGACGCCGGCCTGTTCATCTGCACCTGGCCGAAGGGCGGGCGGCCCGAAGTCCCGGTCACCTACGCCTACGAGACGATGATCGGCTTCGAATACCAGGTTGGCGCGCACCTCATCTACGAGGGCTTCCTGCGGGAGGGCTTGTCGGTCTGCAAAGCGATCCGCGACCGCCACGACGGCCTCAAGCGCAACCCCTGGAACGAGTTCGAATGCGGCTCTCACTACGCCCGCTCGATGGCGAACTACGCCTACATCACAGCCCTGACCGGCTTTCAATACTCAGCAGTAGACAAGAGCCTAACCCTGTCGCCCCGCATCAACGAGGATGATTTCCAATGCTTCTTCTCGGTGGACGGGGCCTGGGGTACATTGACTCGCCGGAGGACCGAAGATGGAGAGTGGAGTTCACAAGTGGAAGTCATCGAGGGCGAACTGAAGTTGAAGTCTTTCTGTGGGACGCAGTTCGATGAGATGCGAGAGATCGGCGCGGGGGAGATGCTGGTGGCCGAGGTATAGGTTGCGCGTGGCGCGGGCGTCTCGCCCGCGAGCCGTTAGCCATGGCCGTTAGCCGTGGTCGTTGCCGTGGTCGTTGCCGTTCTCCCCTCTCCTGAGCGCGCCGTATGCGCTCAGGAGAGGGGCCGGGGGTGAGGCGCCGTTAGCCGTTCATCCTACCCTCCCCTCACCTTCACACTAACAAAGTGCGTCACCTTCGGCACTTTCACCGTCACCCACCCGCCGTTCGCCTCCGCCGTCGCCGTCGCATCCCCGTCAGACGTCAGCGTCGTCGCCGTCACTCGCTTCCACCCGGCGGGCGTCTTCATCCGCACACTGATCCCCTCTGCCGGCCTCACACGGTCAGCCTCGAGGTCAATATCATAGTTCCACAGGTCCGCGAACAATGCCGTCCCATCCGCCGACTTCCACACCGCCAGCCCCACCGTCGTCGGCATCCCGCGCCCGTCCGCAAGCCCCGATGGCCCGATTAGCGTGCGCATCCCGTCGAGCAACGCGGGCCGCTTGTCGGCCTGCAGATAGTAGTCCATCCCCAGCGGCGCGGCAGTCCAGATCACGGTCCCGCGCCCCACCCGCCGCTCCATCGGCGCTTCGCCGCTTGGCCCCGCCCCGGTCAGCCGCGCCATAAGCGGCACCGCCCGCCGCGCGAACAGCCCCGTCGGCCCCATTCGCGAGCCTGCGTCGCCCGTCACGATCAGCCGCCCGCCATCCCGTACCCACTTCTCCAACGCCGCCATCGCAGGGTCCTCCAGGCAGGTCGCATCCGGCAGAATAAGGGTTCTCAGGCCCGCGAGGTGCGCCGCATCGAGGTGCCAGTCCGTCACGCACCGATACGGCAGGTGGGCATCGACGCACACCGTCGCCCAGCCGTAGTACCCGAAGACATGCGGTTGCTTGTCCATATCCGGGAAGCCGCCGGGGGCGAGCAGATAGAGCTGGTTGTCCGGCGAGAACAACACGCCCACATCCGCCACTGCCATTCTCGCGCCGAAAGCCGCCTCATGCTCGCGCACGAACCGGTTCCACCAGGCGTGGGTTTCGAGGTTCCCGGCCACGTCCTTGTTGCTAGGATTGCACATCAGGAAGCAACTGTTTGCGAAAGCCTCGGCGAGCAATACCTTCGCGATCTCAGGCCGCTGTTGATACTTGCTCGCATCGCCGTTCAGGTAGTACCACGCCGCCGAGAACGGCCCTTTCTCGTGCTCCATTGCCGCCCGGTAGACCGGCGCCATCTTGCCCACCGGCGGGAGCATGATCCCCCGGCTGCCGCTGCCCATGTGCCAGCCCGGCGTCAGCTCGCAGTTCACCATGTCCAGCCACTCGTCCCGCACCCACCCCAGCCCATAGAAGGGGATGTCGTTCCCGCCGATGCAGAAGTCGGGCCGCCCGTCCTTGCGCGCCTCGTCGTGGATGGCCTCGTAGAAGGCCTTCAAATCCTGCCGGGCCGCTTCCTGCCGGAACGCCCGGAACGCCTGCCAGATCGGCTCATCGACCCACCGCTGGTCGTGCCAGGCGGGGTCGTCGCGGTTCGAGGGGTCCTTCGCCCCGAACTCGCGCGCTTTGGCTTTGAGATACTGCCGCACATCGAAACCCCGCGGATCGCTGACCCCCATCGCCTGCAGTTGCCCCGCGGGCACGCGTTTGGCCAGCCACTCTCGGAACCGCGCCACCGACCAGTCCCCGAAGGCTTTCTGCACCGGCGGGTAGCCGAAGTTGTCCCACGGCGAGTAGTTGTCGCACCAGATCCCGTCGAGGCCTTGTTTCACGATCTGTCGTATCGAGGACCGCACATACTCACGCCAGAACGGCGCCGACAGGTCCTTGTGGACGCTGATCGCCCCGCAGTAGACCGTGTCGCCTGCCTTCAACCCGGGCGGCGAGGGGCAGTCGTCTTTTCCGATGATCGCCGGGTAAAGCCCCTCGATGGGTCCGTGGTGCTGCCCGGTCTTTGGGTCGATGTCGTTGACCTTGTCGGGCGCCTCGCAGGCCGGGTGCAGGTCTCCGTTGATGTCCTTCGCCCCGCACGCGTCATACACCATTGCATTGAGCGGATACCGCACTCCCGGCAGCCACCCCACAGCCGGGCGGCCATCCGGGTACGTCGGCGCGGGGATGCCCAGCTTTTCCCGCCCGAAGTCGGGCAGCGCGAAGTCCTCGTCGTTCACGGTATTGTGGAGGCCAACCCACCGGAACGTGTTTCCTTGCGGGATGTTGGGCGCCGCCCAGCACCAGTGAGTCCGTCGCCCCGCCGCGCAGCGCGGGTCATCGGTGCGCTTCGCGAAGCTGCCGTCGGGGTTGCGGTCGAAGGTGATCGCATAGACCATGCAGTCGCCGAACCCCTCGATCCACACGATGCACCGCGCCCCGGAGGCCTCGAGAGCCGGGAGCTTGGCGCGGTTGTCGAGCACGGTCAGCCATTGCGCGTATGGCCCCCAGGTAGGATCGGCCCCCGGCCCCGCGAGGTTCATCCGCGCCCCGCACTTGGCCGCCACCTCCGGGTCCTCAATGCTGGAAAAGGTGGGATAGTGATACCACCAGTAGTTCGGCGCAGCGCCAATCGCCGGCGCAGCATGGCCTGCCGACCCAACCAAAGCCAGACCGAGCCCGATAGCCGCGAGCCACACAGCGCAGTGCCTCTCGCTCATGATCAGCCTCCCAAGTATCGCATGGGGCGGGCGTCTCGCCCGCCATCGCCGTCCGTCGTCGCCGTTGGCCGTTGCCGTTCTCCCCTCTCCTGAGCGCGCCGTGTGCGCTCAGGAGAGGGGCCGGGGGTGAGTCGCCGTCAGTCGTCCCCCTCCCGGCACGGGAGGGGTGCCCCGCGCAGCGGGGCGGGGTAGGTGGCCGTTGCCGTCCGCCGTGCGCCGTTCTCCCCCTCCCTACGAGGGAGGGGGAGCGTGGTCGCCGCAGGCGACCGAGGGGGTAGGAAGCCGTTAGTCGTTGCCGTCAGCCGTCGCCGTTCTCCCCTCTCCTGAGCGTGCCGTGTGCGCTCAGGAGAGGGGCCGGGGGTGAGGCGCCGTCAGTCGTCCCCCTCCCGGCACGGGAGGGGTGCCCCGCGCAGCGGGGCGGGGTGGGGCCGTGGTGCCGTCCCTCCCGGCAGCATCCTAGCCGTCACCACCGCCGCGACCGCCGCCGCCAGCGCCAGCGCGAAGCTCACCTCGAACCCAAACTGATCCGCCACCCACCCGTGAACCGTGGCCGCCGCAAACGACGGCAGCAGCGCAAGCTGCAGGAACGCGACGTTGCGGTTCACCTGCTCCGGCCGTGAGACCGCCACGCAGTAGTTCGAATAGTACACACATGACAACTCCGCCGCCCCGAGTAGTGCGAACGCCGCCAGATACGCCGGGCCGTGGACGCTCATCGCCCACACCAGCGAGATCACCATGATGCACACCGCCGTCACCGCCGCCGCTCTGGCCCCGCGCCGCGACAGGAGCAATCCCAGGCCGAGACCCGCGATCACCTTCCCCCCGAACCGCAGGGCCAGCATCGTTCCCGCGAGGGTCTTTGGCTCGACCCCCACTGCATTCCGGACGTTCAGCGACACATTCCCCAGTACCCCGAAGGCCACCGCAAAGAGCCAGTAGGACAAACACAGCAGCACGAAATGCCGCCCTTGCAGCAAGTCGCGGATGCCCCCCAGAATGAAACCCCCAAAGGATAGCCGTTTCGCAGTCCCTTCGGCCCTTCCGGGGATGGCCCGAGGCAGCCGGAGGCCAAGAGCCAGCGCGGCTGCGAGAATCAGCGCCGGAAAACTTGCACTGAAAAGCGCGGCGTAATCCCGTGGGAAATGCAGCCCCGCCAGCCCTGCTCCAGGCCCGTCCCCCCGCCCTACGACCGCCTGCGTGGCGAGCGATCCCGCAACCGCGAACACCGGGCCGATGCCGAATGACAGCCCCAGCGCCCGCCCGCGCCAGGCCTCCCCGACCCCTTGCGCCAGCGCATCCCAGATGTAGACCCCGGCATTCCAAAACGCCGCCCCGACCACCGCCGCGTAGACGATGACCGCCGCGATCTGCAGCCCCGGCGAGATCGGGGCGACAAGCGCCGCAGCGAGGCCCGCGCCTGCCAACGCGCCGCAGATATAGCTGACGGCCAGGATCGCGCGCAGGCGTCGGGGATCGGGGATCAGCCAATGCACCACGAGGGGCGTGACGCTGGTGAGGAAGAATGCCGACATCGGCAGATTGGCGACCGCTTTCGAGGCCCCGAGCTTATCCAGCAATGTCGCATGCAGCACATCTACATAGAGTACCGGCGCGCATAAATAGAGCAGCGCATTGATCGCCGCATAGCAAAGCAGATTGCGCGTCTGGTGTTCAGGCGCAGGGGGAATGGGCGGTGCTTGTTCGGGCGTTGAGGCCACGGAGCCCAAGATGGGGGACCTTCACGGGGATGATAGCGAATTGCAAGCCGCAAGCGACCGTTCGCCGCTTCTTCGTGGCGAACCTGCCGGCCTCCCCCTCGGCTCTTCCTCAATGTGTGTGGGTAGATGCCATGAACTGGTATTGGCGAGGGTGGTAGCCGCGTGCTCTGGGTAAGCCGTTGCCGTTGCGTCCGCAAGGACGCTCGGCGCGAAGCGCCCCTCAGCCGGATGCTTCAGCGTCCGGTTCAGGGCCGGTAGTTAGGGCCGTTTCCGTCC
>Ga0181520_10008040_pt1 | contig 15179 bp, 11 predicted proteins | sample PEATcosm2014_Bin_29_FD_132451 | JGI IMG/M metagenome (GOLD analysis project Ga0181520, IMG submission 132451) | Peatland microbial communities from MTU Mesocosm Facility, Houghton, MI, USA - PEATcosm2014_Bin02_30_metaG | ecosystem: Environmental > Terrestrial > Soil > Wetlands > Peat | place...
ATCGACAGCGCGGAATCGCCGAGCGCGTCGGCGTACTTGTTCTTGAGCTTGGCGACGGCGCTGCGCGCGTCGGCTTCCGACCGTGGCGCGGCGAGTTGCACCGCCCATCCGCCGCCGCCTTCTGCCACAGCGGGCGCCGCTGCGTCGGCAGGCGGCGAGTCGGCGGCCTCGGCCTCGGCAACGGTCTTCGGCGCAGGTTTGGCCGGCTTGCTGGGTTTTGGCGACGCGACGAGCTGCAGCGGCGGAGTTGCGCTTGCGTCGGCGTTGGGCGCAGTCGTGTCGGTCTTGCCGACAACCCGCTGCTGCGACTTGGGCGACAGCTTGGTCGGCAGGTCGAGCTTCGGCGTCGCCGCTTCAGGCGTTGCGACGACCGGATCGACGGCGCGCACGGCCACCTTCACCGGCGGCGTCGGGACGACGTCCGGCGCCGGCGCAGCGGCGGACGCGGTCGCGTCGGCGGCCGTGATCAGCGTGCCGTCTGGACGCACCGACACCGTTTTCACCGGCTTGGCGGCGGGGAACAGCGGCGCGACCGAGGCCGAGGCCGCGGCAGGCGGCACAATCTGCGTTTCCGTCGCAGTCGCGACTGGCGAGCCGGCGTCGATGGCGAGCGTCGGCGCGGGGGCGCCGCCGACCGGCGGACCGGCTGAAGCGGAAGGCGCCGGCGTCGGCGGCTGTGTCTGAGTGCGCAGATCGACCGGTTGCTCTTCCGTATTGACGACCTTGACCGGCGTGGGAGTCGCCGAATCCTTCATCAGCAACGCCGCGATGTCGCCGGTCGTCTGAACGTTGGCGTCGCTCGGCGGCTGAACCTTGGTCGGCGCATCGTCGGCCGTGATGAACGGCGGCGCTTTGGGCAATCCGGGCACGCCGTGTTTCAGCGCCGCGGCGCCGGCGAGCAGCGCGACGCCGACGACGATCATTCCCGTCACTTTGAAACCCCACCCGCGCGAGCCGCGCGCCGGCGCTGGTTCCGTGGGAGTCGGCATAAGCGAGGACGGCGCCTCGGCGTCAGCGTCAGCGTCAGTCTCGGTCTCGGCGAAGGCGGGGCGCGCGTCCGCGCCGAAGGCCGACGGGAGCGTCATCGTCGGCTCGCCGTCCGCCAACTCGGATGGCGGGGTTCGCGCCGCCGCGCGCCGTGCGTCGGCGTGGACCGAGTTGACCAGCCGCGTCAACTCCGCCAGCGGGTCCTCGCCCCCCGCCGATGGCGCTCCGGCGGCGCGCAGCCGCCTCTCGAACTCGTCGAGGTTGATTTCGGGCACAACTTTGCCTGGCGAACCGCTCATGACTGGCCTCGCTTGAGGGTGGGCAGGCGCTCAAGAGTCCGCCACCGCGAACATCCCTCGCGCTTCCCCCCTCGCGTCCGGCGCGGCAAGCGGCCGCGATAGACCGCTCTAGCGCATTTCCTCGGGCGCGCTCACGCCTAGGATAGTCAACGCCGAAGCCAAAACAACGGCCATCGCCGTCACCAGACCTATGCGCGCATTTGTTAAACTTGCATTACCCTCATTAACGAAGCGTAAATGTGGCGAATCCTTGCCGCGGTTCCAGTGCGAATGGAACAGGGTCGCCAAATCATGTGCATAAAAGGCAATCCGATGCGGTTCGTGGGCTTCCGCAGCCTGAACGACGACGCGCGGGTACTGCGCCAGCGTACGCATCAGGCCGCGCTCGCCCTCGTCCGAAAGCAGGCCGAAATCGGCCTCGCACAACGCCTTAGGCGCGAAATCGGCGGTGGGAAAGGCCACGTGCGCCTGGCGTAGAACACTGCGCGCGCGGGCGTGCGCGTATTGTACATAGAAGACCGGATTATCTTGGCTCTGCTCAATCACCTTGGCGAGGTCGAAGTCGAGCGGCGCGTCGTTCTTGCGCATCAGCATGATGAACCGCGCCGGATCAGCGCCGACTTCATCGACGACTTCCCGCAGCGTGACGAATTCTCCAGAGCGCTTCGACATTTTCACCGGTTCGCCGGCCCGCATGAGGCGGACGAGCTGGCATAGCTTCACGTCGAGACTGGCCTTGCCGCCCGACAGCGCGGCGACCGCCGCCTGCATGCGCTTGACGTAGCCGCCGTGATCGGCGCCCCAGACGTCGATCAGCGTGAGGAACCCGCGGTCGATCTTCGACTTGTGATAGGCGATGTCGCTGGCGAAATAGGTGTAGCCGCCGTCCGACTTGATCAGCGGCCGGTCGACGTCGTCGCCGAATTCGGTCGAGCGGAACAGCGTCTGCTCGCGATCTTCCCAATCCTCCGACGGCTGGCCCTTGGGCGGCGGCAAGCGGCCGACATAGACGATGTCCCGGCGCCTCAGATCCTCGATCGCGGCGCGCACCTGATCCTCGCCGCCGTCGACGCCGGTCAGCGCGCGCTCGGACGAGAAGACCTCGTGGACGATGTTGAGCGCGGCGAGATCATCCTTGATCATCGCCATCATCGCCGTGATCGCGCGCGCCCGCACCGGCGCCAGCCACTCGGCCTCCGGCTTGTCGCGTAGCGAAGCGCCGAATTCGGCCGCGAGCGCCGCGCCGAGGGGCTTGAGATAGTCGCCGGGATAAAAGCCCTCGGGGATCGTCACCGTTTCGCCGAGCGCCTCGCGGTAGCGCAGGTACGCGGAGCGCGCGAGCACGTCGACCTGCGCGCCTGCGTCATTGACGTAGTACTCGCGCGTCACCGCGCGGCCGGCGAACACCAGCAGATTGGCCAGCGCGTCGCCGAACACCGCGCCGCGCGCATGGCCGACGTGCATCGGCCCAGTCGGATTGGCGCTGACGTATTCGACGTTGACTTTGCCTTCGACCGGTTTTGCGGCGCGGCCGAAATCGACGCCGCCCTGAAGGATGGCGACGAGCACCCGCGCGTATGTCGCCAGCGCGAGGCGAACGTTGATGAAGCCCGGGCCGGCGACCTCGACCGCCTCGACGTCGGGCGCCTCCCTGAGGACTTCGGCCAGCGCCTCGGCCAAAGCGCGCGGATTGCCGCCGGCGGACTTGGCTTCGCGCGCGTAGACCATCGCCGCGTTGGTCGAGAGGTCGCCGTGCGCCGCCTCGCGCGGTGGCTCGACGACGAAGCGGGTGAGGTCGAGGCCGGAAGGGGCCCGCCCCGCCGCCGCCAAGTCTCTCAGCGCGGCGGCCACTCGGGCCTGGAAATCCTCGAAAATATTCATGAAATGCGCCTAGGAACGAAGCCGGCGCGGCTTTATCGCAAGTTCGCCGTGGGGTCAAAAAGCCGGCGATATTCGTTCAGCGCGAAGCGGTCGGTCATGCCGGCGATGTAGTCGGCGGCGGCGTGCGCCCGCTCGCTTTCGGTCGCGCCGGCCTTCGCCGCCCAATCGGGCGGCATCGCCGCCGGATCCGCGACATAGGCGGAAAACAGGCGCCGCACCACGGCGTCGGCCCGCTCGCGCACCCGCGTGACTTGGGGGTGACGATACATGTTGGCGAACAGAAACGCCTTGATGTCGCGGTCCGCTGCAGCGACCGCCGGCGAAAAGCCGACGAGCGTCTCGCCCGCCTGCTGCACGTCCTCAAGGCTGGTCGCGGCGGCGGCGACGATGCGGGCGCCGCTTTCGGCGATGACGTCCTCGATGAAGCGGGTGATGACCCGGCGCGTCAACTCGTGGATGACGCGCGGCCGTTCGAGGCCGGGATGGAGGCGTTCGATTTCGTCGAGCAGCGCCGCGACGAACGGAACGGCGCGGATCGCAGCGAGGTCGAACAGGCCGGCGCGCAGGCCGTCGTCGATGTCGTGCGCGTCGTAGGCGATGTCGTCGGCGATCGCCGCCGCCTGCGCCTCGAGACTGGCGTACTGGTCGAGACGAAGACTCTGGAGGCGATCGTAGGCGAGGATCGCGGCGGGAACGCCCCGCGCCCGCCAGCGTTCGAGCGGGCGACCTTCGGCGTCGACCAGCGGGCCATTGTGCTTGACCAGTCCCTCGAGCGTCTCCTGGGTCAGGTTGAGGCCGTCGAAATCGGCGTAGCGGCGCTCGAGCTCGGTGACGAGGCGCAGGCCGTGGCTGTTGTGGTCGAAGCCGCCGTGCGCGTCCATGCAGGCGTCGAGCGCGTCTTCGCCGGTGTGGCCGAACGGTGTGTGGCCGAGGTCGTGGCCGAGCGCCACCGCCTCGGCAAGCTCATCGTCGAGCCGCAGCGCCTTAGCGAGCGCGCGCGCAAGCTGGGCGACCTCGATCGTGTGGGTCAGCCGCGAGCGGAAATGGTCGCCCTCGTGATAGACGAACACCTGAGTCTTGTGGGCGAGGCGGCGAAAGGCGGTCGAGTGGATGATGCGGTCGCGGTCGCGCTGGAAATCGTCGCGGGTCGGCGACGGCGGCTCGGAGTGGAGGCGGCCTGGCGAGCGGGCGGGATCGGCGGCGTAGGGCGCCCGGCCATTCCCTGGGTCCCCCGCCATTTTCACCCCCCACATTGCGCTTCGCCGCGCCGCGCCTATGTTCATAGCGACCGCCCTGTCGATTGTCTGCCCCAGGAAGCCCCATGAGCGACACCGCCGCAGCCGCCGAAACGGCCCCCCTGTCGATCAGCGCCGCCGCCGCGCGCCGCCTGACCAAAGTCCTCGCCGCCGATCCCGGCGCGGCGCTGCGCATCTCGGTCAAGGGCGGCGGCTGTTCGGGCTTCCAATACGCCTTCGAAGTCGACGCGACCCGCGCCGACGACGATTTCGTCGCGACGCGCGACGGGGTGAGCGTCGTCGTCGACTCGGCGTCGCTCGAAATGCTGCGCGGCTCGGAGCTCGATTTTGTCGACGACCTGATGGGCCAGGCTTTCAAGGTCAGGAACCCCAACGCGGTCGCCTCATGCGGCTGCGGGGTGAGCTTCTCGATCTGACGTCCCGTCGCTTGCGCCGACTCCGCCGCCGCGCCATGCTCGCGGCGGGAGGGCTTGCCCGCAATGACCGTTTCCCTGACTGGGGGCTGCGCCTGCGGCGGCTTGCGTTACCGGCTCGCCGCGCCGCCGATGTTCGTTCACTGCTGCCATTGCGCCGACTGCCAGCGGCAGACCGGCAGCGCCTTCGTCATCAACGCGCTGATCGAGACGTCGCGGATCGAGATCCTTTCGGGGACGACGGTTGGCGTCCCCGTCCCGACCGACAGCGGACGGCCGCACGTCATTCACCGCTGCCCGACCTGCCAGATCGCGCTGTGGAGCCACTATGGCGGGCGCGCGGCGCTGAGCTTCGTGCGTGTCGGCGCGCTCGACCGGCCCGCCGCCGTCCCGCCTGACGTCCACATCTACACGCGCTCGAAGCTGCCCTGGGTCGTCCTGCCCGAGGGCGTTCCCGCCTTCGAGGAATATTACGACTCCCGTACGCTGTGGCCGCCCGAGAGCCTGGCGCGGCGCAAGGCGCTGTTCGGCTGAGCCGTAACCGGTTCGCCGGCCGCGCTCACGCCAGCGCCGCCGACCTCAGCCGCGGCTGGGCGAGCGTCATGACCAAGGCCGAAGCGATCAAGCAGGCTGTCCCGGCGACGTAGACCGCCGGCAGGTAACTCGCGAGCTCCGAGCGCGCCGCCCCGGCGCCGAAAGCGGCGGTCGCCGCGCCGAGCTGGTGGGCGGCGAAGATCCAGCCGAAGGTCACGTTCGCACGTTCCCCGAAGGCGTCGGCCGCGAGCCGCACGGTCGGCGGGACCGTCGCGATCCAATCCAGCCCGTAGAACACCGCGAACAGCGACAAGCTGACGATCGAGAAGTCGGTGAAGGGCAGATAGATCAGCGACAGGCCGCGCAGGCCGTAATAGAAGAACAACAGCCAGCGATTGTCATAGCGGTCGGATAGCCAGCCCGACAGGATCGTGCCGAAGAAGTCGAACACGCCGATCACCGCCAGGATGCTCGCCGCGCCGACCGGCGCCACGCCGTAGTCGCCGCACAGCGTGATCCAGTGGGTCTGGATCAGGCCGTTGGTGCTGAGGCCGCAGATGAAGAAGGTTGCAAACAGCACCCAGAAGACGCGGGTCTTTGCGCCGTCGCGCAGCGCAACGAGCGGCGCTGAGGCGAGCGAGGCGAAGCCCGGCTTGGCCTTCGGCGCCGGGACAACGGCGTATTCGCCGTAGGGCGGCAGGCCGACGTCGGCCGGGCGGTCGCGCAGCAGCGCCAGCGCGAAGACGAGCGCGACGACGAGGATGGCGACGACCACAGCCAGCGCCGACCGCCAGCCCCAGTGCTCGGAAACGGAGGCCAGCAGCGGCAAAAAGAGGAGCTGCCCGGTGGCGTTGCTGGCGGTGAGAAGGCCGACGGCGAGGCCACGACGGGCCGAGAACCAACGCGTCGCCACCGTCGCGCCGAGCACCAGGGCCGTCATGCCGGAGCCGAGACCGACGATTACGCCCCAAAACAGTTCGAGCTGCCAGAGATGACGCATCGACGCCGTGCCGGCGACGCCGACGGCGATCAGCGCCATCGCCGCGGCGACGACCTTGCGCGCGCCGAAACGGTTGATCAGCGCGGCGGCGAACGGCCCAATCAGGCCGTAGAGCGCGAGGCGGATCGCCAGAGCGGAGGAGATATCGGCGTTCGACCAGCCGAATTCAGCCTCAAGCGGCGCGATGATGACGCCGGAAGCGCCCATCGCCCCGGCGGTCGCCAGCATGACAAGGAAGGTTGCGGCGAGCACCGCCCAGCCGTAGTGGACGCGCCGCATCGCCAGATAGGCCGCCAGACGGCTCGAAATCATAGGCGTCCCTTTCGATTGCGCCGAAGCGGCTGTTGGCGTCGGCGCGACCGCCGCCGCCAGAAATTCGATTTCGAAACTCACAGAGCCGCGAGCAAGGCCTGCAGCGTTTCCGCGCCGCTTTCGCCAAGCGCGGCTTCGATCCGCTCCTGCGCCGCTTGCCATAGCGGCGCGCCTTTGCGGAGCACGATGCGCCCGTCTTCCGCGAGCGTCACCGTCGCCTCGCGATGGTCGTCGCCGGGGGCGACCTCGATCACCCCCATGCGCTGCAAAACCTTGATGTTGCGGCCAATTGTGGAGCGATCGAGCGAAGCGAGCCGCCCGAGCTCGGACAGCGACAACTTGCCGCCGCGCTCGATCTTGCGCAGCAGGCTGAACTGGGCAAGGCCGATCCCCGCCGGAGCGAGCGCTTCGTCGTAGATCGCCGTCGTCTTGCGGGTCGCGATGCGCAGAGCCGCGCAGTAGCAGGGAGTCTTCGTCGCCATTGCGGGTACATACCCGCACCGTCGCCAAAAGACAAGATGACCGCGCCGGCGCTGCGCCGGCAGCCTCAGCCGTCGAACCGATTCGACTTGTTGAACCCTTTGGGCGGGAGGCGGCCCGCTTCGGCGCGCGTTCCGATCCAGTCCTTGAGCTCGGACTTCGGGACTGTGAACGTGCGGCCGGCCGAGTCGCGCCAAGTCATGCCGTCGGCGAGCTTGAACACGCAAGCGTCGGAGATCCCGCCGTCCTTGTAGCGCTGCAGCCGAACGCCCTTGCCGCGCGCCATCACCGGCACCTGTTTGAGCGGAAAGACCAGCAGCTTGCGGTTTTCGCCGATCGTCGCGACGTGGTCGCCGGCGGCCGGCGTGACGAGCTTAACCCGCGACGGCGCGTCGACGTTCATCACCCCCCTGCCCTTGCGCGTCGCCGACAGCATGTCCTCCTGGCCGACGACGAAGCCGCGGCCGTCGGTGGTCGCGACCAGCATCTTCTCGCCCCCGGCGTAGGGCCAGACGGCGACGATGTCGGCGGATTCGTCGATGTCGGCCATCAGTCGGATCGGTTCGCCGGCGCCGCGCCCGCCTGGCAGCTTGGCCACTTCGAGGGTGTAGGCCTTGCCGTCGCTCGTCAGCACCAGCATCTTCGAAGTCGTCTCGGCGAAGAACGAGGTTTGCAACGCGTCCTCGCCCTTGAACGTCGCGCTGGCGAGATCGGCGACGTGACCCTTCAGCGCGCGGATCCAGCCCATCTGCGAAATCAGGATCGTCACCGGCTCGCGCTCAATCAGCGCCTCGGCGAGTTCGACCTCGATCTGCGCCGGAATCTCGAAGGTGGTGCGCCGCTTGCCGAGCTTGGTGTCCGGCCCGAACTTCTTCCTGACGTCGCGGATCTCGTAAGCGACCGCCTGCCATTGCTTCTTTTCGTTAGCGAGCAAAGTCTCAATCGAGCCTTTCTCCGCCGCGAGCGTCGTCTGCTCCTTGCGCAGCGCCATCTCCTCGAGGCGGCGCAGCGAACGCAAGCGGGTGTCGAGGATGTAGTTGGCCTGCGTCTCGCTGAGTCCAAAGCGCGCCATCAGCGCCGCCTTCGGCTCTTCGTCCTCGCGGACGATGCGGATGACCTCGTCGAGGTTGAGGAAGACGATGATCATCCCCGCCACCAGTTCGAGCCGACGTTCGATGGCGGCCAGGCGATGGGCGGAGCGGCGCTTGAGCACTTCGCGACGGTGGTCGAGCCACTGCTGCAGCGCGTCGCCGAAACTGACGACGCGCGGCGTCACGCCGTCGACCAGAACGTTGAGGTTGACCGGAATGCGCGTCTCGAGCTCGCTGAGCTTGTAGAGCTGCTCCATCATCATCGCCGGGTCGACGGTGCGGCTCTTCGGTTCGAGGACGACGCGCACGTCTTCGGCCGACTCGTCGCGGACGTCGCCGAGCAGATGCGCCTTGCGCTCGGTCAGCAGCGTCGCCAGCTGCTCGATCAGGCGTGATTTCTGCACGCCATAAGGAATTTCGGTGACGACCACGACCCAGCCGCCGCGTCCGGTCTCCTCGCGCGTCCAACGCGCGCGCAAGCGGAACCCGCCGCGCCCCGTGCGATAGGTCTCGGCGATCGACGCGGGTTCGTCGACGACGATGCCGCCGGTCGGAAAGTCCGGCCCCGACGCGAAGTTGAGCAGCGCCTCGACCTCGGCGTTCGGGTGGGCGATCAGATAGAGCGCCGCGTCGCACAGCTCGGCGACGTTGTGCGGCGGGATCGAGGTCGCCATGCCGACGGCGATGCCCTGCGCGCCGTTGGCGAGCAGGTTGGGGATCGCCGACGGCAGAACGATCGGCTCCTTCGCGTCGCCGGAGTAGTTGTCGCGCCAGTCGACAGCTTCCTCGTCGACGCCTTCGAGCAGCAGCCGCGCGACGTCGGTCATGCGCGCTTCGGTGTAGCGATAGGCGGCGGCGCCGTCGCCGTCGATGTTGCCGAAATTGCCCTGGCCGTCGATCAGGGGATAACGCGAGGCGAAATCCTGAGCGAGACGCACCAAGGCCTCGTAGATCGCCTGATCGCCGTGCGGGTGGAACGAACCCATCACGTCGCCGACGATCTTAGCGCATTTCTTGAACGCCGCGGCGGGATCAAGCTTGAGGATGTGCATGCCGTAGAGGATGCGGCGATGGACGGGCTTCAGCCCATCGCGCGCGTCCGGCAGCGCGCGGCCGGTGATGGTCGAGAGGGCATAGGCGAGATAGCGCTCTTCGAGCGCCTCGCGCAGCGGAACGTCGATTGGCGCCGGCGGTGGGGGCGGCGGCGGGGCAACAGCAGTTTTGGCCATGGGCGACGGGTTAGCGGAGGGGACGAGTCGCGGCAAGGGGCGAAAGGGGAACGCCGCCCGGCCTCAATCCCAAGTCCGGCGCCCGGCTGTTAAAAGCGCCCCATTTCCTATCGCGCCGCCGGCCGCGGTTCGCCGATCTTGTACGTCGCCAGGATGCGGTCGCTGGCGGTGTCGCGCAGACAATTGAAGAAGCGGCCGCAGCCGACGGCGTGGCGCCAGCGTTCGCCGTGCTCGCCTTTGGGGTTGGCGCGAAAGTAGAGATAATCCGTCCATTGCGCGTCGCTGGCGACGTTGGGGTCGGGGCGCGTCAGATGCGCCTCCCCGCCATATTTGAACTCCGCCTCGGGGCGCGCCATTTCGCAATAGGGGCAGCGGATCAGCAGCATCGGTTCGAACTCTTCAATGCGCGACGGCGGCGGCGGTCGCCTCGTTGACCAGCGCGCCGGAGCGGAAGCGGTCGAGCGCGAACGGGGCCGCGATCGGATGCGGCTCGCCGGTCGCGAGCTGGTGGGCGAACAGATTGCCAGATCCCGGCGTCGCCTTGTAGCCGCCGGTGCCCCAACCGCAATTGACGAACAGGCCGGGAACCGGCGTCTTGCCGATGATCGGCGAGCGATCGGGCGTCGTGTCGACGATGCCGCCCCAATTGCGCATCATTCTCAGCCGCGAGGCGATCGGGAACAGCTCGCAGATCGCTTCCAGCGTCGCCGCGGCGATGTGCAGCCCGCCGGTCTGGCTGTAGGAGACGTAGGCGTCGGTCCCCGCCCCGATCACCAACTCGCCCTTGTCCGACTGCGACATGTAGGCGTGGACGGCGTTGGACATCGCGACGCAGGACATGACCGGCTTCAGCGGTTCGGACACCAGGGCCTGCAGCGGATAGGATTCGATCGGCAGTCGCACCCCGGCCATACCCGCCACGACGCTCGAATGGCCGGCGACGACGATTCCCAGCGTCTTGGTCGCGATCGCGCCGCGCGTCGTCTCGACGCCGCTGACCGCGCCGGCCGCGTCGCGGCGGATCGCGACGACCTCACAGTTCTCGACGATGTCGACGCCAAGCCCGCTCGCCGCCCGCGCAAAGCCCCAGGCGACGGCGTCGTGGCGCGCCGTGCCGCCGGTCCTTTGCAAGGCTGCGCCGCGCACCGGGTAGCGAATGCCGGGATCGACATTGAGGATCGGGCAGAACGCCTTCGCCTGCTCGGGCGTCACCCATTCGCCTTCGACGCCGGCGAGCCGATTGGCGTGGATCTGGCGCTTGAGCGCCGCCTCCTCGTGGCGATTGTGGGCGAGCTGCAGCACGCCGCGCGGCGAGAACATCACGTTGTAATTGAGCGTCTCGGCGAGCGTTTTCCACAGTTCGTGGGCGTGGGCGTAGATACCTTCCGAAGCCTCCCACAGGTAGTTGGAGCGGACGATCGTCGTGTTGCGGCCGGTGTTGCCGCCGCCCAGCCAGCTCTTTTCGAGCACGGCGACGTTGGTTACGCCGTACGCTTTGGCGAGGTAGTAGGCTGTGGCGAGGCCGTGGCCGCCGCCGCCGACGATCACAACGTCGTAAGCCGGTTTCAGATCGGCGGAGCGCCATTGCGGCGCCCACCCCTGGTGGCCGGTCAGCGCCTGGCGCGCGAGGCTGGCGAAGGAGAATTTCACCGTTCAGCCCTCTCCCGGCCGGGCGACGCGCCCCGCCGTCGCCGACCTAAACGGTTTGCCGCAGACCGGCAACGTCTGCGGCGTCGCAGGGTCTATTTTGCCCCTTGGCGCGGCGCGGCGGCCGCTCCAATATGACGCATTCCTGCGCGGCGCCCAATTTTCGGACTCGGCGCAGGCCTGCTCTCCCGCTATGGCCAGAAATATGAGCGATGATTTCCGCCGCCCGGTTCCCCTCGCCCTCGCCGCGTTGGCGATCGTCGGTTGGCTGCTGGTCTCCTATTTCTGGTCTCAGGCCGCCGACTTGCGCACGCAGATGGACGACGGGCTGAAGCGCGCCGAGTTGGCGCGCGAGGGACTGGCCGCCGATCTGCAGAACCTGCAAAAGGCCGCCGGCAACGCCGCCGATCTCGACAAGCAGGCGAAGGACGCCCAGGACGCGCTCGCCGAAGCGGTCTCGGCGCGGGCTGCGGCGCAAAACGAGCTGGCCGAGCTGACCAAGCAGATCAGCGAAGCCAAGCTCGCCGTCTCGGGAGCGCAGGAAGAGGCCAACGCCAAGAGCCGCGACCTCCAGTCGGTCGACGCCAAGCTGCAGGGGGAGAACGACCAGCTCGGCGTCGTCGAGGGCCAGATTACCGCCGCGCAGGCAAAATACGCCGACCTCGATCGACAGGTCGAGGACGCCACCCGCCGTCTCGCCGACCTGCAAAGCCAAGTCGATACGCTGCAGCAGGCGATCGACGCCGCCAAGGCGGCGCAAGAGGCTAAGCCGAAATAGGCGCGCGGCCGAAAGCGTGCGCCAGCGCGGCGGCCTCGGCGGCGACAACACCGCGTTCGGTGACGAAGCCGTCGATCAGTTCGGCCGGCGTCACGTCGAAAGCAGGGTTGATCGCTTCGGCGCCGCGCGGCGTCACGGCGACGCGTGTGACGCGTCCGTCGTCGAGGCGGCCAACCACATGCGTCACTTCTTCCGCCGGCCGCTCTTCGATCGGAATTTCGGCGAGACCGTCGCTAATCGTCCAATCAAAGGTTGGGCCCGGCGCGGCGACGTAGAACGGCACGCCGTTTGCGTGCGCAGCCAGCGCCTTGAGATAGGTGCCAATCTTGTTGGCGGCGTCGCCGCGCGCGGTGACACGGTCCGCTCCGACGATCACGAGGTCGATCTGCCCGCGCTGCATGAGGTGGCCGCCTGCGTTGTCGACGATCACCGTATGGGGCACGCCGTGCTGGCCGAGCTCGAAGGCGGTGAGGGCCGCGCCCTGATTGCGCGGCCGCGTCTCGTCGACGAACACGCGCAGCGGAACGCCGCGATCGTGCGCCATGTAGATCGGCGCCGTCGCCGTGCCCCAGTCGACCGTGGCTAGCCAACCGGCGTTGCAATGCGTGAGAATGTTCACCGGCCGGCCGAGTTCGCGATGGAGCGACTCGATCAGCGGCAGGCCGGCTTCGCCGATGCGACGATTTAGCGCGACGTCCTCGTCGCAGAACGCGATTGCGCGCGCCCACGCCGCCGCGGCGCGTTGTTGCGGCGGCAGGGGCGCGACCACGGCGCTGACGTCGTCGAGCGCATGGCGCAGGTTGACGGCGGTCGGCCTCGTGGCCGCCAGCGTGCGATAGGCCGCTTCGAGCGCTGCGTCGTCCGCGCCGCGGCGCAAAGCGAGCGCAAGGCCGAAGGCCGCCGTCGCCCCGATCAGCGGGGCGCCGCGCACGACCATAGTTGAGATCGCCTCGGCCGCCGCCGCGAGAGTTTCGATGCGCCGCGTCGCAAAACGGTGCGGCAGGAGGGTCTGGTCGATCGTCTCGATCGAGTCGCCGCCGGCGGTCGGCCAGATCGCTCGGTAGGCGCGTCCGTCGATCCTCATCGCCCCGCTCCGTCGCCGACGCGCTCAGGCGCAAAACGAATTGCCGCGCTCCGCGGCATTTGACGCTCAACCGGCGACATTGAGAAGATTCCCATCCGTGTTAGAAACAATCATACGACGTCGCTCGGGAAAGGAACAAACATGGACCAGCAGACGCCCAGCGAGATTTCCTCGGCGCTGCCGGCCGTACGCAATTACACGGCGGACGAGCTGAAAGCGGCCGTTCTCGCCAAGCTGACGTACTCTGTCGGCAAGAACAGCGTCGCCGCCAGCCCGCGCGATTGGTTCCTCGCCGTCGCTTTCGCTACGCGCGACATCGTCGTCGAGCGCTGGATCGCCTCGACCAACGCCGTCTATCAGGACGGCCGCAAACGCGTCTATTACCTATCGCTCGAATTCCTGATCGGCCGATTGCTCTACGACGCGATCGCCAATCTCGGCATCGTCGAGCCGATGACGGCGGCGTTGTCGCAACTCGGTCTCGACCTGGCCCACCTGAGAAAGCTTGAGTCGGACGCGGCGTTGGGCAATGGCGGCCTCGGCCGTCTCGCCGCCTGCTTCATGGACAGCATGGCGACATTGTCGATCGCCGCGTCCGGATACGGCATTCGCTACGACAATGGCCTCTTTCGTCAGATCATCCGCAACGGCTGGCAGCAGGAGATCCCGGAGGATTGGCTTACCCATGGCAACCCGTGGGAGTTCGAGCGCCCCGAAGTCAATTACGCGGTCGGTTTCGGCGGTTGGGTGGAGGCGGTCGCCGACGGCGAAGAATCCGTTCGTCACGTCTGGCACCCCGACGAAACCGTCGAGGCGGTCGGCTACGACACGCCGATCGTCGGCTGGCGCGGCCGCCACGTCAATACGCTGCGATTGTGGTCAGCGCGCGCTGTCGACCCGCTGAAGCTCGACGCTTTCAACGCCGGCGACTACATCGGCGCCCTTTCGGACACCGTGCGCGCCGAAGCGATCTCCAAAGTGCTCTATCCGAGCGACGCCACCCCGGCCGGGCAGGAATTGCGGCTGCGGCAGGAATATTTCTTCGCTTCGGCCTCGCTGCTCGACCTCGTCCGCAGGCACGTCAAACAGTTTGGCGATGTCCGCACCCTGCCCGACCACGCCGCGGTTCAGCTCAACGACACACATCCGTCAATCGCCGTCGCCGAGCTAATGCGCATTCTCGTCGACCTCAACCGAATCGAGTGGGAGGAGGCGTGGCAGATCACCAAGAAGGTGTTCTCTTACACCAACCACACGCTCCTGCCCGAGGCGTTGGAGAGCTGGCCGGTTCCATTGATGGAGCGGCTGCTGCCGCGCCACATGCAGATCATTTACCTGATCAACGCGACCCATCTCGACGCGGCGCGCAAGAGCGGTCTCGGCGATCCCGCCCTGCTCTCGGCCGTTTCGTTGATCGACGAGCAAGGCGGCCGGCGCGTGCGCATGGGCAGCCTCGCCTTCGTCGGTTCGCACAAAATCAACGGCGTTTCCGCGCTGCACACCGACCTGATGCGCCAGACCGTGTTCCGCGACCTCGACCTCGTCTGTCCCGGCCGCATCACCAACAAGACCAACGGCATCACCTTCCGCCGCTGGCTGATCGAGTGCAACCCGCGCCTGACGAAGATCGTCACCGCGGTCGCCGGCGAGCGGGCGCTCGAGGACCCGAACGCGCTGCGCGAGCTCGCGCGCCACGCCGACGATGCGGCGCTGCAGGAGCAGATCGCCCTCGCCCGGCGCGCCAACAAGGTCGACCTCGCCCGCCTGGTCGCCGAGACGCTCAACCTCCGCATCGATCCTGACGCGCTCTTCGACGTGCAAGTCAAGCGCATCCACGAATACAAGCGGCAACTGCTCAACATTCTCGAAACGATCGCCCGCTACAACACCATCCGCGCCAACCCGACGATCGACTTCGCGCCGCGGGTGAAGATCTTCGCCGGCAAGGCGGCGGCGAGCTACACCCAGGCCAAACTGATCATCAAGCTGGCGATCGACGTCGCCCGCGTCGTCAACTCCGACCCGACGGTTCGCGGCCTGCTGAAGGTCGTCTTCTTGCCGAACTACAACGTCTCGCTGGCCGAGACGATCATGCCCGCGGTCGATCTCTCCGAGCAGATCTCGACTGCCGGCATGGAGGCGTCGGGCACCGGCAACATGAAGATGGCGTTGAACGGCGCGCTGACCG